>Ga0073934_10000071_pt1 | contig 287120 bp, 278 predicted proteins | sample LarsenN4metaG_FD_76834 | JGI IMG/M metagenome (GOLD analysis project Ga0073934, IMG submission 76834) | Hot spring sediment bacterial and archeal communities from British Columbia, Canada, to study Microbial Dark Matter (Phase II) - Larsen... ...
CAAGACGGCCGTCGCGCTCGACACGATCCTGAACCAGAAGGTCTACAACGACGCCGCAGGTTCGGACGAATCGAAGAAGCTCTACTGCGTCTATGTCGCGGTCGGGCAGAAGCGGTCCACCGTTGCCCAGCTGGTGAAGAAGCTCGAGGAGACCGGCGCGCTCGCCTATTCGATCATCGTTGCGGCCACCGCGTCGGACCCCGCCCCGATGCAGTTCCTCGCCCCCTTCTCGGCCACCGCGATGGGCGAGTTCTTCCGCGACAACGGCCGCCACGCCGTGATGATCTACGACGACCTGTCCAAGCAGGCCGTCGCCTACCGGCAGATGTCGCTCCTGCTGCGCCGGCCGCCCGGGCGCGAGGCCTATCCGGGCGACGTCTTCTATCTGCATTCCCGGCTGCTCGAACGGTCGGCGAAGATGAACAAGGACAACGGTGCCGGTTCGCTGACGGCGCTGCCGATCATCGAGACGCAGGCCGGCGACATCTCGGCCTACATCCCGACGAACGTGATCTCGATCACGGACGGGCAGATCTTCCTTGAAAGCGAACTCTTCTACCAGGGTGTCCGTCCGGCGGTGAACACCGGCCTGTCGGTGTCGCGCGTAGGCTCCTCTGCCCAGACCAAGGCGATGAAGTCGGTCGCGGGCGCCGTCAAGCTGGAGCTGGCGCAGTACCGCGAGATGGCGGCCTTCGCACAGTTCGGGTCCGATCTCGACGCGGCCACCCAGAAGCTTCTGAACCGCGGCGCGCGGCTGACCGAGCTGATGAAGCAGCCGCAATATTCCCCGCTGACCAACGCCGAGATCGTCTGCGTGATCTTTGCCGGGACCAAGGGCTACCTCGACAACATCGCCGTCAGGGATGTCGGCCGGTTCGAGGCGGGGCTGCTCAAGCATCTGCGCACGAACTGCAAGGCGCTGCTTGACGACATCACGACCAACGACCGCAAGGTTGACGGCGATCTCGAAAAGGCGATCCGCGCGGCGATCGAAGACTTCGCGAAGACCTTCGCCTGAGGGAAGCGGTAGATGCCCAGCCTGAAGGCACTGAAGAACCGGATCGCGAGCGTCAAGTCGACGCGCAAGATCACCAAGGCCATGCAGATGGTGGCCGCGGCCAAGCTGCGCCGCGCCCAGGAGGCGGCCGAGGCCGCACGGCCCTATGCCGAGCGCATGTCGGCGGTCATTTCAAGTCTGGCCGCGGGCATGTCCGGATCCGACGCTGCGCCGCGCCTGCTGGCCGGGACGGGATCGGACAAGGTTCACCTTCTGGTGGTGATGACATCCGAACGCGGTCTCTGCGGCGGCTTCAACTCGAGCATCGTCAGGCTGGCAAAGCTGCGGATCGGCGAGCTTCAGTCCCAGGGCAAGACGGTCAAGATCCTGACGGTGGGCAAGAAGGGGCGCGAGCAGCTCAAGCGCGACTTCGCGCCGCTCTTTGTCGGGCACGTCGACCTGTCGGAGGTCAAGAGACTGGGCTACGACGTCGCCCAGGGCATCGCACAGGACATCCTCGCCCGGTTCGAAGCCGGCGAATTCGACGTGGCGACGCTGTTCTACAACCGCTTCCAGTCGGTCATCAGCCAGATCCCGACGGCGCGGCAGGTCGTTCCCGCGACCTTTGACGAGGGCGCGGCGGCCTCGGTCAGCTACGACTACGAGCCGTCCGAGGAAGGCATCCTTGCCGACCTTCTGCCGCGCGCGCTGGCCACGCATGTGTTCACGGCGCTTCTGGAGAACGGAGCATCCGAACAGGGTGCGCGCATGTCCGCGATGGACAATGCGACGCGGAATGCGGGCGAAATGATCGACCGGCTGACCATCGTGTACAACCGGTCGCGCCAGGCGGCGATCACAAAGGAACTCATCGAAATCATCTCGGGCGCCGAGGCGCTCTGACGGAACCGGAGAATCGACATGGCAAGAGCACCGAAGGCGGCCGCCGCCGCATCCGCAACGGGTAAGGTCACGCAGGTCATCGGCGCCGTCGTGGACGTGCAGTTCGAGGGACACCTGCCGGCGATCCTGAACGCGCTTGAGACCACGAACAACGGCAAGCGGCTGGTTCTGGAAGTGGCCCAGCACCTGGGCGAATCGACCGTCCGCACCATCGCCATGGACGCGACCGAGGGCCTGGTGCGTGGTGCGCCCGTCCATGACACCGGCAAGCCGATCGCGGTGCCGGTCGGCAACGCGACGCTCGGGCGGATCATCAACGTGGTTGGCGAGCCCATCGACGAGAAGGGTCCCGTGAAGGCCGCCGAGACGCGCGCGATCCACCAGCCTGCCCCGGATTTTGCCGCCCAGTCGACCGAGGCGCAGATCCTCGTCACCGGGATCAAGGTCATCGACCTGCTGGCGCCTTACGCCAAGGGCGGCAAGATCGGCCTCTTCGGGGGCGCCGGCGTCGGCAAGACGGTTCTCATCCAGGAGCTGATCAACAACGTCGCCAAGGTGCATTCCGGATTCTCGGTCTTTGCCGGCGTGGGCGAACGGACCCGCGAGGGGAACGACCTCTACCACGAGTTCATCGAATCCGGCGTCATCAACATCGAGGACCTCGAGAAATCGAAGGTGGCGCTGGTCTACGGCCAGATGAACGAGCCGCCGGGGGCGCGTGCCCGCGTGGCCCTGACCGGCCTGACGCTGGCCGAGCAGTTCCGCGACCAGTCGGGGACGGACGTCCTGTTCTTCGTGGACAACATCTTCCGCTTCACCCAGGCCGGTTCGGAAGTGTCGGCGCTCCTCGGCCGCATCCCCTCGGCGGTGGGTTATCAGCCGACGCTTGCCACCGACATGGGCGCGCTGCAGGAACGCATCACCTCGACCAAGGCGGGCTCGATCACCTCGGTGCAGGCGATCTACGTGCCGGCTGACGACCTGACCGACCCCGCGCCCGCGACTTCGTTCGCCCACCTTGACGCAACGACGGTTCTGAGCCGGGCGATCTCGGAGCTCGGGATCTATCCGGCCGTGGACCCGCTCGACTCGACCTCGCGGCTCATGGACCCGCAGATCGTGGGCGAGGAGCATTATCAGGTCGCGCGGTCGGTGCAGGGGATCCTGCAGCGCTACAAGTCGCTGCAGGACATCATCGCGATCCTCGGCATGGACGAACTGAGCGAAGAGGACAAGCTGACCGTTGCCCGCGCCCGCAAGATTCAGCGCTTCCTGTCGCAGCCCTTCGACGTGGCGCAGGTCTTCACCGGAAGCCCCGGCGTGCAGGTGCCGCTCGACAAGACCATCGCGTCCTTCAAGGCGGTGGTTAACGGCGAGTACGACCACCTGCCGGAGGCGGCGTTCTACATGGTCGGCGACATCGAGGAAGTGAAGGCCAAGGCGCAGCGTCTGGCTGCCGAAGCGGCATAAGGGTCCCGAGATGGCCGATTCCATGCAGTTCGACCTGGTCAGCCCGGAGCGGCGGCTTGCCTCGATGCAGGCGAGAGAGGTCCGCATTCCGGGCGCGGAAGGCGATCTGACGGCGATGCCGGACCACGCGCCGCTCATCACGACACTGCGGCCCGGCATCCTGACCGTGGTCACGGAAAGCGGCAGCCATGACTACGCCGTCACCGGCGGCTTTGCCGAGATCACGGCGGGCGGAACCTCTGTCCTGGCCGAGCAGGCGGCCCCCGTGGCCGAGATGACGGCCGAGCGGATCGGGGCTCTGATCGAGGCGGCCACGGCGGCGGCCGGCAAGGTGCAGGGCGAGGCCAAGGACGCGGCCGACAAGCTTGTTGCGGATTTCCTGGCGCTGCGCGCGGCGCTGGGGGTCTGAGGCTTCCGGCGAAACAATCCATGGCCCCGGCGCCGCCGGGGCCATTTTCTTTCCACAATGCCGGCCTAGCTTGATCCCGGGGTCCGGGAGCCGAGATTGAAGCGTCTGGGAAGTCATCTCATCGGAATCGAGCAGGGGTCGCTGGTCCTGTTCAACGATTTCAGGGACGGCGGCGTGATGTGGACGGGTGACGGTCTGCGCGAGCTGCGCCGTGACGTGCCTTTTCCGAAGCCCTTCAGGTCGGTCCCCTCCGTCATGGTGTCCATGGGGATGTGGGACATGGACCAGAAGACGAACCAGCGTGCGGACATAACGTCGGAGGCCGTCACGGAGGCCGGATTCGTCATCGTGTTCCGGACATGGGGGGACACGCGTGTCGCCCGTGTCCGTGCCGACTGGCTGGCGATCGGCGAGGCGCGGGACGACGAGGACTGGGACCTCTACTGACCGTCAGCCGCGCCGTGGTCCGGCGCGCCCCAGCGATGGGCCGAACTTCATGAGAAGCCACGCCGCCCAGATCACGTAAGCCGAAGCCAGAAACCAGAGCCATCGGACGTTCCCGGCCGGTTCGAACGACGCCCCGACCAGTTCGCCGCCGAAGACGTTCTGGGTCCAGTGCAAAAGGACAAGCGGCCAGATGCTGCCGGAGGCAATGTAGAGCCAGGCATAGACGACGCTGACCGCGACGATGGCGATCGCCACCGGGGGTGGCAGGTTGCCCAGGGCGAACAGCGGGGCGTGCCAGATCAGCACGCCGACTCCGATCAGGATGGCGGCAGTAAACGGAGACACGACCGCCTGAAGCTCGAACTGGCCAAGGCCGCGAAAGCCCGGCTCTTCCGGCAACGGACCCATGAGCACGAGGATTGGCGCGACAAGCAAGAGCTCGAGAACCGCCGCAGGTGCCGGCCGGGTCGCAGTGGCGCCGGTGGCGAGGGCAAGGCCGGCGGACACGACGATGATGGCTAACGGAACCAGGAAGGCCGTCATGTAGATGCGTGCCGGTGCGCGGAATCGCAGCATCCTGCTGGCCCAGTCCCTCACGGCGCCGCGGCCCCGGAGGAGCCAGAGCGTCAATGGGGCCGCGACAAGGGGCCCCAAGGGATTGATCGGCAGCGGCCATGCGGAGGACGGCCAGAGCCGGTTGCCCAGCATCCCGAACCAGGACAGAGCATAGGCGATGAGGAAGAAGGCGATGACAAGGCAGACCTGTCCATGCACTTCCACGACCTCTGGCCCGCGCCCCATTCAGGGCCGCGTCTCCGAAGGAAGCACCCGCACGCCATCGCGCAGGCGGCGTCCGACAGGATCTGCTTACACGATCAGGCCCGCGAATACATCCCCTCGTAGATCGGGCCGAGCGTATCGACCTCGAACAGCGAGGAAACGGAGGTCCCGTTCCAGATGTTCAGGATCGCCTGAGCGAAGACGGGGGCGGTCGGAATGATGCGGATGTTCTTGGCATCCCGCACCCGTTCGGTGGGTTCGATGCTGTCGGTGATCACGAGCCGCTTCATCAGCGACGATTCCACCCGTTCGACGGCCGGCCCCGAAAGCACACCATGCGTGATGTAGGAATGAACCTCGCTTGCGCCATGCTCCATCAGCAGTTCCGCCGCCTTGCAGAGCGTCCCGGCCGTGTCGCAGATGTCGTCCACGATGATGCAGATCTGACCCTTCACCTCGCCGATGACGGTCATCTCTGCGACCTCGCCGGCCTTCACCCGACGCTTGTCCACGATCGCCAGGCTGGCATTGATGCGGGTCGCCAGTTCGCGGGCCCGGGCGACACCGCCCACGTCGGGCGACACGACCGTAACCCGGTCGAGCCGGTCCCGGAAATGATGCTCGATGTCCAGCGCGAAGATCGGTGCGGCATAGAGGTTGTCGACCGGAATGTCGAAGAAGCCCTGGATCTGGGTCGCGTGCAGGTCCATCGTCAGCACCCTGTCGACCCCTGCCTTGGTGATGAGGTTTGCGACGAGCTTGGCGCTGATCGGTGTCCGCGCCTTGGCGCGGCGGTCCTGTCTGGCATAGCCGAAATAGGGGATGACCGCCGTGATCCGCGCCGCCGATGACCGTTTCAGCGCATCGGTGATGATCAGAAGCTCCATCAGGTTATCGTTGGCCGGATTCGAGGTGGGCTGGATGATGTACATGTCCTCGCCCCGCACATTCTCGAATACCTCGACGAAGATCTCCTGATCGTTGAACCGTTCAACACGCGCATTGACGAGCCCGACATTCATGCCGCGGTGCATCGACATGCGGCGGGCGATCTGCTTGGCCAGGGGTTTGTTGGCGTTGCCGGCGATCAGCTTCGGCTCGGTCATGACGGGCATCGGAAGCCTCCTCGCGCGACGGATTCGTGTCGTTGCGCGTCCCTTATCACCCGGCTAGCCTGCCCGCAAACGAGGAGCGGCGATGGCCCATATCGACTACTATTTCTCGGTCATGTCGCCCTACACCTACCTTGCGGGCGACAGGCTGGAACGGATCGCGGCGCGCCACGGCGCCGCGGTTTCCTACAGGCCGGTCGACATCATCGCGCTCTTTGCGCGCACGGGTGGAAAGCCGGTCGCCGAACGCCATCCGAGCCGCCAGGAATACCGGCTTCAGGATCTGCGGCGCACGGCACAGCGGCTCGGGCTGCCGCTCAACCTGCGGCCTGCCTTCTGGCCGGTGAACCAGGCGCCGGCCTCCTATGCGGTCATCGCGGCGGCAAAGGCGGGGGGCGGTGACCTTCCGGGCCTCGTGCGCGCCTTCCCGCGCGCCGTCTGGGCCGAGGAAAAGGACATCGCCGACGACGCTGTCATCGGAGCGATCCTGGCGGCGCATGGCTTCGACCCCAAGCTCGCGTTCATGGCGATGCTGACCGGCGCCGAGACCTATGCGGGCAATCTCGAAGATGCCGTCAATGCGGGTGTCTTCGGCGCCCCGTTCTATGTTGTGGACAGCGGGCAGCGGTTCTGGGGCCAGGACCGGCTGGACGACCTCGAATTGCATCTGGCAGGCAAGCTCTGAGCGGGAACCTGTACGTCGCGGGGCACCGGCTTGCCTGGCATCATGCCGGCCACGGTCCGCGGCCCGCGGTCGCGCTGCATTGCACGCTCGGACATGCCGGGGCGTGGCTCGGGGTGGCGGCGGCGCTTGGCGAGCAGCTGACCTTCCGACTTCTCGATGCGCCGGGGCACGGCCGGTCGGACCCCTGGAACGGCACTGGCGACTTTGTCGCGGTGACGGCAGAGGCAGCACGGGCGCTGCTGCCGCCCGACGGACCGGCGGACCTGATCGGACATTCTGCGGGAGGTGTGGCCGCGGTTCTTGCCGCGCTTGCCGCGCCGGAGCGTGTCCGGACCCTGACGCTGATCGATCCGGTTCTCTTCAGGGCGGCGGAGGGCCGGCCCGGCTGGGCGGAGCACATGCGGATCACGGCAGGGTTCGCGGAGCGGCTTCGCGCCGATCCGGTGGATGCGGCGCGGGCCTTCCTGTCGCTGTGGGGAGAGGAGGGCGGCCTTGACGCGGCCGGCAGCCGGCAGAAACGGTACATCCTTGACCGCATCGGCCTCATTGCCGCCGGCATCCCCGCGGTGGAGGACGACATCCACGGCATCTTCGCTGGCGCACGGCTCTCCGCCCTGCAGATGCCGGTGATGATCGTCATTGGTGGGGCCTCGCCCGCCGTCATCGCTGAGATCGCCGAAGGCATCGGGGCGCGCATCCCCGCTGCACAGATCCGCACGGTGGCAGGCGCCCGCCACATGCTGCCCGTTACCCACCCGGCCGACGTCGCGGCCGCGATCGCCGAGAACCTCAGCCGCGGATGACATCCAGAAGGCGGGCCACGTCCTCTTCCGTCGTGGACCACGAACAGACAAGACGACAGCCGACGGGATCGCCGGGCGGACCGTCCGGATCGGGATCACCCGGAACGAGATAGTAGCGCGCCCCTGCCGCCATCGCACGGCGGTGAGCGCCCCGAGGCAGGGCGGCAAAGACGATGTTGGCCTCGACCGGGTGCAGGACCGTCGCCCCGGGACAGGTCCTGAGCCCCTCTGCCAGACGTGCCGCCCGGGCATTGGCCGTCTGCGCCAGCGACATCCAGAGACCGTCGTGAAGGTAGGCCTCCATCTGCGCGGCGAGGAACCGGTGCTTGGAAAACAGATGCCCGGCCCGTTTCCGGCGCAGTTCGAATTCCCAGGCCTTCGCGGGATCGAAAAGGACAACGGCCTCGACGCCGAGGCAGCCGTTCTTCGATCCGCCGAGCGACAGCGCGTCGATGCCCGACTTCCATGTCATCTCGGCGGGACTGGCGCCGCAGGAGGCGAGCGCGTTTGCGAACCTTGCGCCGTCCATGTGAACGGGAAGCCCCCTGGCCTTCGCCACGCCGGCCAGTTCAGCGACCATTGCCGGCGTGTAGACGGTGCCCGCTTCGGTCGCGTTGGTTATGGAAACGGCCCCTGGCTGCACGCCGTGGACCGATCCGTGGACCGGGGAGTCGATGGCCGCGGCGAGGGCCGCGGGCGACATGCGGCCATGCGCGCCTGCGACAGGGATCAGCTTGGCTCCGCCGGTGAAGAATTCGGGCGCACCGCATTCGTCTTCGTGGACATGCGCATGTTCGTGACAGAACACCCCGCCCCACGGAGGTGTCAGGCAGGCGAGCGCAAGCGAATTCGCCGCCGTGCCGGTGGCGACAAGGAAGACGGCTGCCTCCGGCGTCTCGAACAGGTCCCGGATGCGGGCCGTGACCCGATGCATGATCTGATCGGTTCCGTAGGATGGCGCATAGCCTTCGCTCGCGGCCACAACGGCGGCAAGAACGCCGGGGGCGGCGCCCGACGTGTTGTCGGAGGCAAACTCCATCACGGAACCTCTATGATGTGGTCTTCCCATTCCTCTTCCGGGACTTCGAACTCGGGGATGGTCCAACCCCTCACCGACTGGCCGGCCCGGTGGATGCTTTCACGGTCGCCGGAGATGAGATAGTGCCAGTCGAAGAGGGCCTTCCCCTCTGCGCGGAGCCGGTAGGCGCAGGTCGGGGGCATCCAGTAGGATATGCCGTCGAGGGTGCCGGGCGTCAGCACCACGCATTCCGGAACGAGTGTCTTGCGGATGTCGTACTGACTGCAGCGGCAGGTTTGGCCGTCGAGAAGCCGACAGGCGATGCGCGTGAAGGCAACCTCGCCCGTTTCGGCGTCCTCGAGCTTGTTCAGGCAGCACTTGCCGCAGCCATCGCAGAGCGCCTCCCATTCGGCTGCGGAAAGGCTGGTCAGCGGCAGGGTCCAGAACTCCGGACGAAGCGTATCGAGCGTATCGGACGCGGGCTTTCTGCGGGATCGGGCCATCGGGCAAATCTGGCCGACCCGTCCGGCGAAGGAAAGGGGGGTCAGAGCGTGAGGCGCAGGAGCGGTCTGCCCGGCTTGTGGCAGGCAACCTCGGAAAAACCCGCCTTGAGGAAGACCGAGGTGGAGCCGACGAACAGCCCGACCGATCCGGACTGCTTCGCCCTGTCCATGGGCGCGGCCTCGATCAGGCGCGCGCCCTGTTTCCGGGCGAAGGCAATGCCTTCCGCCACGAGGCGGTGGGACAGGCCGCGCCCGCGTTCGGCGGGAGCAAAGTAGAAGCACGAGATCGCCCAGACGGAGGGATCGTCAGCCGGGGCGTCCGGCAACGGCGTTGTCGCCCGGCCCGGGTTGTTCCATTCCGGGACATCGGCACGCGGGCCGATCTGCATCCAGCCAACCGGACGCTCGCCGCGATAGGCAAGAAGACCCGGCGGAGGGCCGCGGCGGATGCGGTCGGCCATGTGGTCATGCCGCGCCTCGGGGGTCGATACCTGCCGTTCCTTCGGGCGCATCCGGAAGTAGGTGCACCAGCAGCCGTAACAGGCCCCCTTCGGGCCGAAAAGCGCCTCGAAATCCGCAAGGCGGCCAGGTTCGAGGGGATGGACGGTGACGGGGCTTGCGGAAGGCATCGTCGCACAACGGCAACTTGTGTTCCCGCAATGTTCCTGCCCGCTCCGGGAAAGTCAATGACGGAGCCGCCAAAAGGCCATCCGCCAGCGGCGGCCTGGCGCGCCGGTGACCGGATCGAGCGGGGCGGGATCTAGACGGACCGCAGGATCTCCCGCGCGATGGCGCAGTCCCTGTCCATCTGCGCGATCAGTTCGGGCAGGCCGGCGAACTTCATCTCCGGCCGGATGTATTCGACCAGCGCGACCGAAAGGTGCTCGCCATAGATGTCACCGTCGAAGTCGAGGATGAACGTCTCGAGGTTCGGGGCGTTCTCGCCGAACATCGGGCGCACGCCGAGGCTGGCGGCACCGTTCCAGGAGCCCTTGTGCGGCCCCGTCAGCACGTCCACCTTGACCGCATAGATGCCGAGGCGCGGCAGATGCAGGCCCAAAACATTCATGTTCGCGGTCGGATAGCCGAAGTCCCGCCCGCGTTTCTCGCCATGCAGGACGGGCCCGTCGATCCGGTGCCAGTGGCCGAGCATGCGGGCGGCATCGCGCGGGCGGCCTTCGGAAAGGGCCTGGCGGATCGCCGTCGATGAAACCTCCGTTCCGTCCAGGGACACGAGATCGGCCACCGTGACGCCGAAGCCCGTCTCCCTGCCGAGCGCCTCAAGCGTCTCGGCCGTTCCGGTCCGACCCTTTCCGAAGCGGAAATCCCGCCCGACCGTGACATGCGCGACGCCGAGCCCGCGCTTGAGGACGTCGGAGGCAAAGGCATCGGGCAGCATGCCCGCCATGGTTCCGTCGAAGGGCAGGACGTACAGGTGCTCGACCCCCAGTTTTTCAAGCCGGTTCGCCTTGGCTTCGGGTCCCATCAGGCGGAAGGGCGGGGCGGCAGGGGCGAAGAACTGGCGGGGATGGGGTTCGAAGGTGACGACGCCGAGGGGGTGACCGGGGCGGCGGGCCTGCGCGATGACGGCCTGATGGCCCAGGTGGACGCCATCGAAGTTGCCCAGTGCGACTGCGGCATCACGCGCCTCCGGCGGGATACCCGTCCAGTGATAGTGCTGAACGATCAAAGGCTTGCGGTTCCTTCGCCCGGTCCGGTCAGTCGAACTTGCGGGACGGCGCCATGACCAGCGCCTCGCCCGTCAGGACGACCGTATCGCCGACCGAACAGCGCGTTTCAAGCGTCACGCGACGGCGGCCGTGGTCGATTGCCGTGACCGTGACCTCTGCCAGGACCGTATCGCCCGGGCGGACGGGTGCCATGAAGCGGAGCGACTGCGACAGGTAGACCGCACCATGCCCGGGAAGCTGTTCGCCGATCACGGCCGAAATGAGCGATGCCGTGAGGAGGCCGTGGGCGATGCGCCCCTCGAAGATCGTGTCCCTTGCATAGGAGTCGTCCAGATGGACCGGATTGCGGTCGGTCGACACCTCGGAGAAAAGCTCGATGTCGCGGTCGCTCACCACCTTCCGGAGGAATCGCGACATGCCGATCTCGATGTCCTCGATGCAGATCGTTCCCCGGGGAAGGTTGTCGAGCATGGCAGGATCCGGCTTCTGACTCTGCATTGCAGCATAAACGTCCCTTGCAGTCGCCGCAATGTGCAACGCACGATCATTACCGGAACAAGACGTATTGCGCAATTAAATTGCGATGTAATCTAGCGGAGCCGTCCCATGGCAAAGGTCGGGGAGAGCTGGCGCTGGCTGAGAAACGCCGCAACCAGCGAAGGGTCGGGGCGGTCAGGGTCCGGACCGAAATGTGCGGCTTCCAGTCCGCCGGTGATGAAGAGACAGTCGATGCCCTCGGCCACCGCACCCTGAAGGTCCGTGCCGACGCCGTCGCCGATGGCTAGGATTCGGTCGTCGGTGGCGTCGATCCCGAGATGCGCGGTCAGGCGACGACGGGCGAGGTCGTAGATCGGGGGCCACGGCTTGCCGAAATAGAGGCTTTCGCCGCCCATCTTCGTGTAGAGCTCGGCCAGCGCGCCGGCGCAGTAGATCCGGCGCTCGCCATAATCCACGACGAGGTCCGGATTGGCACAGAGAAGCTTCAGGCCCCTGGCCTTTGCCAGAAGGAACCGCGCCCGATAGTCCTCGGGCACGTCCCTGTCCTCGTCGAAGGGGCCGGTGCAGACGATGCCTTCGGCATCTTCCAGCGGCACGCGGATGATGGCCGGCCGGTCCTTCAGCTCGTCGGGGATCGTGGTGAAGAAGCCGTCATCCTTGGGCGGGCCCAGGTGCCAGACGCGCCGCCCGACCGCGCCGGCAAACATCGCATCCTGCGCGGCATCGCCCGAAGACACGATCAGGTCCCAGGCGTCACGGGGCACGCCGAGACGCGCAAGCTGCTGTTCGACGAAGACGCTCGGGCGTGGCGCGTTCGTCAGCAGGACGACGGCGCCGCCGGCCCGCCGGTAGGCCCGAAGGGCCGCGACCGCGGCGGGATAGGCCGCCCTGCCGTTGTGAAGGCAGCCCCACAGATCGCAGAAGAGGGCGGCGTAACGGCCTGACACCTCCGCGAGGCTTTCGATCATGACCGTCATGCGGGCGGACCTTTCTGGAGAAGCCGGCTGATGAATTGCCCACGGCGCGGCCGGCGCAGGTCAGGCCGAGTTGCACGGGCCCCTCGTTGCGACCGTTTCAGACCCTGAGCGCGGGGAGGATCTGCTTCTTGCGGCTCAGGATCCCCGGCAGGACAACCGTATCGCCCGTGACGGTCGCGCCGAAGGACGCCTCGGCGATCCTCTTCACGAGCGGGTTGGGGACGAGGAGGGTCGCCTCCTCCTTCAGGATGTCGATGATGAAGAGGAGGACCTGTTCCGCCCCGTCCTCTTTCGCGACAGCCTCCATCGAGCGCATCAGCGAAGCCTTTCGGTCGAGCAGCACCCTCGGGGCCGTCGTTTCGAGGACCGAAACACGCAGCTCGTGGCCGCCGACATTGTATTCCTTGGAATCCATCCGCAGGAGTTCGGCGTCCGTAAAGGCGGAGACGTCCGACTTCGCCTCGAACTGCTTTGCGGCAAGGTCGGGGATCGACACGCCCAGTTCGCCGGCCAGTTTCTCGGCCACCGCGCGGTCGTGGTCCGTCGTGGTGGGCGAGCGGAATTCGAGCGTGTCGGACAGGATGCACGACAGCATCGCGCCCTTCATCGCGTGCGGAAGCTCAGCGATGCTGCGGCCCATCAGGTCGTGCATGATCGTCGCCGTGCAGGCGAGCGGACGGATGGTGATGTCGATGGGGGTCTTTGTCTTCAGCCCGCCGACAAGCATGTGGTGATCGACGATCTGGATCACGTTCGCGTCGTATATCGAGGCCGGCAGTTCGGCAGGGTTGTTGGTGTCCACGATGACGCAGGTCTCGCCCGCGGCCACGTCCGAGATGATCTCGGGTTTCTCAAGTCCCCAGTGCCGGAGCACGAAGAGCGCCTCGGTGTTCGGCTCACCGAGCAGAACCGGGATGGCGGGCGTGCCCTTCACGTTGGACAGGTACCAGGCCCAGATGATGGGCGAGCCGGTGGAGTCGGTGTCGGGGGATTTGTGGCCGAAGACCTTGATCGTCATGGGATGTGCCTGTCCTTGGATCTGTCGGGGCGCCTTATAGGAGCGGTGAGTGGGATTGTCACCGGGGACAGACGGGCGTTGACGCGGCCCGCCCATGGCGGCTAATACGGCCCCCTCGCAGAGGAGTGCGCCACGATGGTCAGGCCGGTCTGATCCGCTTCGCCCGGCACCCGTGACAGAACGGGTGCAACGCCACGACCTGATGAGGAGTGCCCGAGAATGGACAATCACGGCTGAGCCCGGACGGGCCATGTCCGCCGCGCCACTGCGCGGCCCTATCCATTCCAGACGAAAGGGCAGAACATGCCTGGCAAGACCGTTGTTCCCCCGCTGAGGGGGCTTTCCGCCATTCCGAACGGCGGACCGCGCAGAACGGGCGGGTTCGACCCGTCCACCCTGAAAGACGCCAAGGGCGGACCGAAGGGGTCGCGCCCGGCGGGCGTCCGCAAGGAGGCGATGCACGGCAAGAACCGGGGGCGGTGAGCCGCCGGAGCGGGCCGGGGCGCGGAGGACGCGCCCCGGTTTGCGGGCTGTCTCGAGGTGAGTCTCCGGGCGGCCTGGTGGAAGCTTTGACTGCACCGGATCCGGTCACCACACGGGAAGGTACTGTTCTGGCCCCGGCGGATCCGGGGCCATGCCAAAACCCGGGATGATCGCTTTCCGGGGCGGGCGGTTCGGAGCGCCCGGTGCCTAGAACGCCTGACGCTCCAGTGCCCACCCGTCCTCTGCAAGCAGGTTGAGCAGCCCCTCGGGGCCCGAAAGGTGGGCGGCGCCGGCGGCAACCAGGATGCGGCGGCCTTCCGCAGCTGGCAGGATGACCTTCATCCAGTTCCGGTTGCGGGCGTTCAGGAGCCTTTCCTCGAGCACGGCAAAGTCCTTCTCGGCCTGCTCGGGATCGGCGCCGGGCAAGGCAAGCGCCGACTGGCGCGAGAGCTCCCAGATCAGGCGGTGCTCTTCGTTGAAATAGCTGTCCACCAGCGTGGCGAACATGTCCTCGGCCTGCGCGGCCATGCCGAGGGACGCGCGGATCATTTCCACCTGCTCCGTCTCGTCCAGTGCGGAGAACAGACGGAAGACCGTGTCATAGGGTTCCAGCGCGGACACCGGCACGCCGGTATCGAGGGCGGCCTCGGTGATGCGCCGGTCAAGGCCTCTTTGCGCCTGGAGATCGCCGATGGCGCAGGCCGGAACGCCCAGCATGACCATCGCGTACCAGGGGCGGAACCGGGCGGCCATGATGCCGGGGATGCCGCGTTTTTCAAGCTCGCCGGAGAGCTGCGTCCACTCGGCGGCGCTCAGCACTTCGTTCAGGGGCCGGTCGCCCGGACCGATGAAGAGGAGCTGCGGGTTTTTCGCGACGGCGGCCTGCATAGCCTTCATCTCGTCATCGGTCGCCTCAAGGAACACCTCGTCGGCAGCGGCTATCGCCGGCACGAGGCGCTCCATGATCCCGTCCATGCGCGGGTCGTCCATATGGAAGGTCCCGACAAGGTCGATGCGCGATGCACCCCTCGTCGCCGTCCAGCGGTTGCCCACCGGAAAGGGCGCAGCCGCAACCGCCGCATCGAGCACAGCGCGCTCGGCGGCAGGCATCGTGGCCAGCAGGTTCGCGCCGCCACAGGCGGCTGCGGCGGGGACGACCGCGATGGCAAGGGCAGCCACGGCCGTGGCGATGCGTTTCAGACCCATCCGCAAGGCATTATCCGCAAGGACCCGCCCGGATGGCGGACATCGGGGGAAGCTGGGGCCGGAGACCGGACATGTCCAGCCCCCCGGGACCGGGAAGACCGGTGACTTTTCGCTGGCGGGCGATGTTGACACCCGGGGTCGGCCTCACTATGTCGGCGCCGTTAGCACTCACCTCGGATGAGTGCTAATCGGATTGTACCTGGAACCCAAGGGAGAGTTGCCAGATGTCTTTCAAACCCCTCCATGATCGCGTCGTGGTCAAGCGCGTCGCCAGCGACGAGAAGACCAAGGGCGGCCTGATCATCCCCGACAGCGCCAAGGAGAAGCCGGCAGAGGGCGAAGTCATCGCCGTCGGCGAGGGCGCCCGCAAGGATTCGGGTGAACTGATCCCGATGTCGGTGAAGGTCGGCGACCGCATCCTGTTCGGCAAGTGGTCGGGCACGGAAGTGACCCTCGACGGCGAGGAGCTCCTCATCATGAAGGAGAGCGACATCCTCGGGATCATCGAGACCAAGGGCGCGGCCAAGAAGGCAGCCTGAGACCACCCAAACCAATTCTGAAGGAGAGAGCTGATGGCCGCTAAGGACGTCAAATTCGATTCCGATGCCCGCGACCGCATGCTGCGTGGCGTCAACATCCTTGCCGATGCCGTGAAGGTGACGCTCGGACCGAAGGGCCGCAACGTTGTTCTGGAGAAGTCGTTCGGCGCCCCCCGGATCACCAAGGACGGCGTGACCGTGGCCAAGGAGATCGAGCTTGCCGACAAGTTCGAGAACATGGGCGCGCAGATGGTCAAGGAAGTCGCGTCCCGCACCAATGACGAAGCGGGCGACGGCACCACGACCGCGACCGTGCTGGCGCAGGCGATCGTCCGCGAGGGCATGAAGGCCGTGGCCGCCGGGATGAACCCGATGGACCTCAAGCGCGGGATCGACCTCGCCGTGCACAAGGCTGTCGAGGCGATCAAGGAATCCTCGCGCAAGGTGAAGGACAGCGCCGAAGTCGCGCAGGTCGGCACCATTTCTGCGAACGGCGAGACCGAGATCGGCAAGCAGATCGCCGACGCGATGCAGAAAGTCGGCAACGAGGGCGTCATCACCGTCGAGGAGAACAAGGGCCTCGAGACCGAGACCGAAGTGGTCGAGGGCATGCAGTTCGACCGCGGCTACCTGTCCCCCTACTTCGTGACCAACGCCGACAAGATGGTCGCGGAACTGGAGGATGCCTACATCCTGCTTCACGAGAAGAAGCTGTCCTCGCTTCAGCCGATGGTCCCGCTGCTGGAGGCCGTCATCCAGGCCGGCAAGCCGCTTCTCATCGTCGCGGAGGATGTCGAGGGCGAGGCGCTGGCCACGCTGGTCGTCAACAAGCTGCGCGGCGGCCTGAAGATCGCCGCGGTCAAGGCGCCGGGCTTCGGCGACCGCCGCAAGGCCATGCTGCAGGACATCGCCATCCTGACCGGCGGTCAGGTCATCTCCGAGGACCTCGGGATGAAGCTCGAGAACGTCGGCCTCGACATGCTGGGCCGCGCCAAGAAGATCTCGATCAACAAGGACAACACCACGATCGTGGACGGCCTTGGGGACAAGAAGGAGATCAAGGCGCGGGTCGAGCAGATCCGGGCCCAGATCGAGGAGACGACCTCCGACTATGACCGCGAGAAGCTCCAGGAGCGTGTCGCGAAGCTGGCTGGCGGCGTCGCCGTGATCCGCGTCGGCGGGATGACCGAGGTCGAGGTGAAGGAGCGCAAGGACCGCGTCGATGACGCGCTGAACGCGACCCGTGCCGCGGTCCAGGAAGGCATCGTCGTCGGTGGCGGCGTGGCGCTGATCCAGGCGGCCCGGAAGCTCGAGGGCCTGAAGGGCGCCAACAGCGACCAGGACGCCGGCATCGCCATCGTCCGCAAGGCGCTCGAGGCCCCGCTGCGTCAGATCGCGCAGAATGCCGGTGTCGACGGGTCGGTCGTGGTCGGCAAGGTCAAGGAGTCGAAGGACAAGAACTTCGGCTTCAACGCGCAGACCGAAGAATACGGCGACATGTTCAAGTTCGGTGTCATCGACCCGGCAAAGGTCGTTCGCACCGCGCTCGAGGATGCGGCGTCGGTGGCCGGTCTCCTGATCACCACCGAAGCGATGGTGGCCGAGAAGCCGAAGGACCCGGTCCCGGCGGCACCCGCCGGCGGCGGCATGGGCGGCGGGATGGATTTCTGATCCACCGGCCTTTCGAGGACAGGGAAGGGGCGCCGGCGACGGCGCCCCTTTTCGCTTAGGCGCGCCGGTAGCGCGGAAGGACCGGTTGCGCCCGGCAGCGGACCCTACGTGAATTCAGAGGCGGGCCATCCCGGGAAAGACGCCATGTTCACACTCGTCAGCATTCCCAATACCGTTCTCGTTCTTCCCTTGTTGCGCCCGCTCGCGCCTACAGCCAGATCGGGCCCGATCGCGGTCCCGAGGAATCTGGGATGGCGCTGGCATGGTGCTGCGCCCCTGGCTGGGCCTTGCCTTAGCCTCGTTGCGGAATTGCGACCGAAGGGATGTCCGGTTGCCGATCGAGATCGCGCCATGCGCCTGCCTGCGCTGCCCTCCGCCCGACGGGCCGCCGGCCGAGGTGCTACCCGGTTTCGGCCGACGTCGCCGTGAGAAGGCGAACCATCCGCCGGATCACATGGCCCGTCTCGTCATCCTGGCGGAAGACACCGGTGTCGCGGAAGCCCTCGCGCTCCCAGAATGCGCGGCCCCTCGGGTTCGCATCCAGCACGGCAAGGAACAGTCGCGGCGAACCTGCTGCCCTTGCGCGGGCGACAATCTCGGCGGTCAGGCGGTGGCCGTATCCCTGCCCGCGCAGGCGCGGCGCGAGCAGCATCAGGCCAAGATAGGCGTCGTCCGGTTCGGGAAAGCCGAAGGACAGTTCGGCGACACCGCAAAGGCGCCCGTCGATGAAAAGGCCAAGACGCTGCGACCGGGCAGGATCGCAGCCCGGCGGTGCGTCGGTGAAGAAGTCGCGCGCCTTTTGCTGGTCGGGCGGCTTGCGGTCGGCGAGATGCCAGTAATCGCCCGCCTCCTCATAGAAGGCGGCGACGGCGGTGAGGTCTGCTTCGGGGTCGAGGGAGCGGATGTGGCTCATGTCACGGGAGCGATGGCGATGATCTTGAGCTCGGCGGCGCCGTTCGGGCGGCGCCAGGTCACGGTATCCCCGACCTCGGCCCCCAAGAGCGCGCGGGCCAGCGGCGATTGCGGGGTGATGCGGTTGAGGTTTGCATCGGCCTCGTCCTCGCCCACGATTTCCCATGTGGTTTCAAGGCCGTCCGCGTTGGCGACGGTAACGGCATGGCCGAAGGTCACGACATCGCCGTCCGCCGGCTCGGTCAGGATCGCCGAGGCGAGGCGAGCGGACAGATACCGGATATCCCGTTCGGCCGCCTTTTCGGGCATCAGGTCGAGCCGTTCCGGGCGCGCCTTGAGGCGGGCAAGCTCGGCCTGCGTCGCGGCGAGCCGGGACTGAAGCGCTGCAAGCCCCCGCGCCGTCACGAAGTTCGGATGCGGGCTGAGCGGCAGGTCGGGCAAGGGCTCGGTATCGGGCCGGTCCTCCTTGACGAAGGCGCGGCTCATCGTACGATCACCTCTAGCGGATCGTAGCGTGCCACACCTTCGCCGGCGAAGGCCACGCGCGGCAGGCTGTCGGGCTTCAGGCGGATCGCGGCAAGCTCGGCCGGACTGAAATAGCGGCGGCGGGTCACGACGCTTGCCGCGTCCTGCCAGCTTTCGTCGAGGCTGCCCGCGACGACCGTCGCGCGAAAGAAGAGCTCCACTTGGTGAAAGCCCGACTGCGGGTCGTGGAACTCGTTCACCAGCGCGAGCGGCCCCGCAGCGATTGTCAGACCGGTTTCCTCGTGAACCTCGCGGATCAGGTTGTCCGGAAGGGATGTGCCCGCGTGAACACCGCCGCCGGGTGCGCACCAGAGATCAGAGGAATGCCCGGGCCAGGCATTGACCAGAAGCAGCCGTCCATCCCTGACGATGATGGCACGGACCGACAGGCGGGGCGTACGCGCGTTCATTCCTGCGAGAGTGGATCGGGGCCGGTTGGGGGCGCAAGCCCCCCTCGCCAGTCAGATGGCGATGGACTATCTGTTGCCCATGCGCCGCCTCGCCACCACGCTGTTCCTTCTCTTCGGCACGGTGCCCCCGGTCGTCGCCGGCGAATGCGTCGTTCTGCTCCACGGGCTCGGACGTACCGATGCCTCTCTTCTGGTCATGGAGGAGGCGCTGGAACGGCACGGCTATCGCGTCATCAACCGCGACTATCCCTCGACAAAGGCCGAGATCGGCGACCTCGTCGCCTCGGTCGGCTTGGCGGTGGACGAATGCGGCGAGGACAGGGTCAATTTCCTGACCCACTCGATGGGCGGAATCCTTGTCCGCGCCTGGCTGGCAGAGAACCGTCCCGCCAACCTGGGGCGCGTGGTCATGCTCGCGCCGCCGAACCAGGGATCCGAACTGGTCGACGCCTTCGGCGAGATCGGGGCCTTCAAATGGATCAACGGTCCGGCCGGGCTGGAGCTCGGCACCGGGCCGGACAGCTGGCCGAACCGGCTTCCGCCGGCCGATTTCGAGGTCGGGATCATCGCCGGGAACGTGAACCTGAACCCCGTCTATGCGGCGGTCATGCCGGGCGAGAACGATGGCAAGGTGACGGTGGAAAGCACGCGGCTGAAGGGCATGACCGATCACATCGTGCTGCCGGTCACCCATACCTTCCTGATGAACAACCCGCTCGTCATCGCGCAGACGCTGGAATTCCTCGCGCACGGGCAGTTCGATCACACGATGACCTGGCGCGAGGCGCTGCGGCGGATCGTGCGGAGGCCGGCCTGAGCCGGGATCATGGCTCTGCCGGGCCGCCGGGGCTCGACCATGTCCAGTGCGGCATCGGCAAGTCCGCCGCGGGATCGGCCCTGCCATCCTGCGAATCGCGGACCGCTATGCGCGTGCCCCATTCGAGATAGCCGGTGAAGCTCGCCCGGAATTCGGGATCGACGGGCAGCCCGACCTCGTCGGCGGTATCGAGCATCAGGGTCATCCAGCGCCGGCGCTGCGGTTCCGTCAGGTGGCGGCCCATGTGGCGCCGAATCATGCGGGCGTGGCTGCCGCCGCCGGCGGTATAGACCGGTGTGCCGCCGAGGACCTCGGTCAGGAAGGAGGCCACCCGCTCGGCGTGACTGGGGTCCATGCCCGCGAAGACCGGGCCGAGCAGGTCGTCTGCGGCGACGCGGGCATAGAAGCGGGTCGTCAGCCGGCGCAGCATACCGCTGCCGCCGGCCCATTCCTCGAGGCTGGGGATGTCGAGATCGGCCATGGGTTCCCCCTCCCTTCTGCATGTGCGGAACCTGCGACGGCTGCGAGCCGTTCGCCATGACGCAGGTCAAGCCGGGCATCCGGCAGGCACGCCCGGACAGGCGGGCGCCCCGGCGCTGCCGTGACCGTCCTGCCGCGGCGCGGGAAGTCCACACCCTTGCCGCCGGCGTCGGTGACGTCGGCGCTGGCTCTAGCGGCGGGGGATCACCCGGTTCACGTGGCCCATCTTGCGGCCCGGCCGCGCCTCTGCCTTGCCGTAGAGATGCAGCGCCGCATTGGGTTCCCTGGCGATCTCGGGAACCTTCAGGACATCGTCGCCGATCAGGTTCTGCATCGTGACGTCGGCAAAGCGCGACCCGTCGCCCAGGGGCCAGCCCGCGATGGCGCGGATGTGCTGCTCGAACTGGTCCACGGTGCAGCCGTTCTGTGTCCAGTGGCCGGAGTTGTGGACCCTCGGGGCAATCTCGTTGACCAGAATGCCACCGTTCCCGGTGGCGGGGTCGGTGACGAAGAGCTCCACCCCCATGACCCCGACATAGCCGAGCGCGCTGAGGATCCGTGCGGCGATGAGGACCGCATCCGTGCGCTGGGCCTCGGTCAGGCGGGCCGGAACCGTTGTCGTGCGCAGGATGCCGCCCTCATGGACATTCTCGCCCGGATCATAGGCGACAACCTCGCCCGTCAGTGACCGGGCGGCGATGACGCTGACCTCGCGATCGAAACGGACGAATCCCTCCAACACGGCGGCCGCGCCATTCATCGCCGCCCAGGCCGCCGCAGCATCGGCGGCGGATGACAGCCGGGCCTGTCCCTTTCCGTCATAGCCGAGCCGCGTGGTCTTGAGGATCGAGGGGGTGCCGATCCGTTCGATCGCGGCATCCAGTGCGGCGCGGCTGTCCACGGCGGCAAAGGGCGCGGTCGCAAGCCCGATCCCGCGCAGGAACTCCTTCTCGGCGATGCGGTCCTGGCTGATGGCGAGGGCGCGGCGGCCGGGTCGGATCGGACGTGCGGCCTCGATCAGGTCGAGAGCGGCGGTTGGCACGTTCTCGAACTCGTAGGTCACGACATCGACGGCGGCCGCAAAGGCGGCAAGGGCGGCGGAGTCCTCGTAGCTCGCGGTGGTGACTGCATGGGCGACGTCGCCTGCCGGCGGATCAGGAGACGGTTCGAAGACATGGCAGCGATAGCCGAGGCGCGCCGCCGCGACCGACAACATGCGCCCCAGTTGCCCGCCCCCCAGGATGCCGATGGTCGCGCCCGCCGGCAGGGGGGCCTGCCGCGCATCAGTCATCCGCCGGTTCCTCGGGGATCGAGGCCGAAAGGGCTTCGCGCCATGCGTCCAGACGCCGGGCAAGCGCGCCGTCGTGCAGCGCGAGGATTGCGGCCGCAAGCAGCCCGGCATTGGCCGCACCGGTGGCGCCGATCGCCATCGTGGCCACCGGATAACCCCTTGGCATCTGGACGATGGAATAAAGGCTGTCCACGCCCGAAAGGGCCTTGGTCTGGATGGGCACGCCGATCACCGGCACGCGCGTCTTCGATGCCATCATGCCCGGCAGGTGCGCTGCCCCGCCGGCGCCGGCGATGATGACGTGAAGGCCGCGGTCGGCGGCTGACCGTCCGTAGTCCCAGAGGCGGTCGGGTGTACGATGGGCCGAGACGATCTTCGTCTCGTAGGCCACCTCCAGCTCGTCGAGGACCTGCGCGGCCTCCTTCATCGTAGGCCAGTCGGACTGGCTGCCCATGATGATGCCGACCCTGACGCCCATGTCCGACCCCCGCTGCGGAACGTGCACTATAGCGGCGCCCGGAGGGGCCGCAACGTCACGCGATGATGTCGGGGATGAGCATGTCCTCGATCCTGGCGATGCGGTCCTTCAGCGCCAGCTTCTGCTTCTTAAGGCGCTTTAGAGTCAGCTGATCGCCCCGGCCCGTGGCATCCAGGGCCTGGATCGCTTCATCGAGGTCGCGGTGTTCGCGGCGCATCACCTCGAGCCGCACGCGAAGCACCTCCTGGCTATCCATCTCTCCGGGCAGCGTCATGCGGCCGGCCTGCGAGTCGTGCTTTTCCATCCGGCACGAAGACTAGCAATTCTTCGCGTTCCGCGAAAGCGTCCGGCGGAATCCGTGCCCCTTGCCCGACGCCACCCGACGCCCCATATTCCCTGACGGATGCCGCCGCAACGGGGCGTCCGATCCGCAATGTCGCTTGAGTGCAAGGACTTGCCTGCGATGACGAAACTGACCTTCTCTACGCATCCGTTCCTTCTTGGCTTCGATCAGCTCGAACGGCTGGTGGAGCGCACGGCAAAGTCCGGAAACGACGGATACCCGCCATTCAACATCGAACAGTCCGCGGAGAACGCGTTCCGCATCACGCTGGCCGTCGCCGGGTTCCGCGAACCCGATCTGACGATCACGGTCGAGGACCGGCAGCTTGTGGTGAAGGGCCGTCAGACGGAAGACACCGAAGGGCGCATCTTCCTGCACCGCGGGATCGCGTCACGGGCGTTCCAGCGTTCGTTCGTGCTGGCCGATGGTGTCGAGGTCGCCGGGGCGACGATGGAAAACGGGCTGCTGCACATCGATCTCAAGCGGTCGGTGCCCGAGTCCGTCGTGCAGACGATCCGGATCGCAAAGAAATAGGAGGCAGGCATGAACACCAAATTCGATTTCGGACCCGAAACAGGCCGGAGGATCGCCTACGTGCGTCCGGTGGCCGTTTCCGATCTGCCCGAGGAGTTGCGGGCACAGGCGGGCGATCTGAAGTTCGTCTATGCCGTCCATGATGCCGACGGCGACCGGCTGGCGCTTGTCGGCGACCGGAACCTTGCCTTCTTCCTGGCGCGGCAGCACGACTTCGCCCCGGTCAACGTCCACTGAACCCTGCCTGAGGGCCACGCGGCGCGGACCGGGAGGGCGCCTTGCCCCCGCCAGTCAGGGGGCAAGCTGCCGGGCCTGTGCCGTGTCAGGCCTTGATCAGCCCCATCGATTCCAGCGTCAGGATCACCTGATGCGCGCAGTGATCGACGTCGACATCCTGCGTGTCGACGCGAAGTTCGGGGTTTTCCGGCGCCTCGTAGGGATCGGAGATGCCGGTGAACTCCTTGATCTTGCCTTCGCGCGCGAGCTTGTAGAGCCCCTTGCGGTCGCGACGTTCGCATTCCTCGATCGGGGTTGCGACGTGAACCTCGACGAAGGCGCCGTAGGCCTCGATCATCTCGCGGACGGCGCGACGGGTGGCCGCATAGGGCGCAATCGGGGCGCAGATCGCGATGCCGCCGTTCTTGGTGATCTCGCTCGCGACATAGCCGATGCGGCGGATGTTGATGTCGCGGTGCTCCTTGCTGAATCCCAGTTCCGATGAGAGATGCTTGCGGACGACATCGCCGTCGAGCAGCGTCACCGGGCGGCCGCCCATCTCCATCAGCTTGACCATGAGCGCATTGGCGATCGTTGACTTGCCCGATCCGGAAAGGCCCGTGAAGAAGACGGTGAAGCCCTGCTTGGCGCGCGGGGGCGAGGTCCGCCGGAGTTCGGCCACGACATCCGGGAACGAAAACCAGTCGGGGATGTCGATGCCTTCGCGCAGGCGGCGGCGAAGCTCGGTGCCCGAGATGTCGAGGACGGTCGAACCCTCCGGAACCTCGTCCACCGGGAAGTACTGCGCCTTCTCCTGGACATAGACCATCTGCTTGAAGTCGACCATCTCGATGCCGATCTCGTCCGCGTATCGCTTGAACAGGTCCTGCGCGTCGTAGGGGCCGTAGAAATCCTTGCCGTGGCTGTTCTTGCCCGGACCGGCATGGTCGCGGCCGACGATGAAATGCGTGCAGCCGTGGTTGCGCCGGATGATGCCGTGCCAGACCGCCTCGCGCGGGCCGGCCATGCGCATGGCGAGGTTCAGAAGGCTCATCGTGGTGGTCGAGGCGGGATACTGGTCAAGCACCGCCTCGTAGCAGCGCACGCGGGTGAAGTGATCGATGTCCCCTGGCTTCGTCATCCCGACCACGGGATGGATGAGGAGGTTCGCCTGCGCCTCCCTGGCCGCACGGAAGGTGAGTTCCTGGTGCGCACGGTGGAGCGGATTGCGGGTCTGGAAGGCGACGACGCGGCGCCAGCCGAGCTTGCGGAACAGCGTCCGCAGTTCGTTCGGCGTGTCGCGGCGCGCCTTGAAGTCGTAGTGGACGGGAGGCTGGATGCCGGTGACCGGGCCGCCGAGATAGACCTTTCCGGCCGTGTGGTGGAGGTAGTTGACGGCCGGATGGGCCTTGTCGTTCGCGCCGAAAACCTTCTCGGCCTCGCGGTCCTTGTCGGGCGTCCACTTGTCCGTCACCGACATGATGGCGAGGATGACGCCCTCCATGTCGCGCAGGGCGATGTCCTGGCCGGGCTCGACCTTCGCCGCGAAGTCCTCGGAGACGTCGAGCGTGACCGGGATCGGCCAGAGCGTGCCGTCCGCCAGCCGCATCTCCTCGACGACGCCATCGTAGTCGGCCTGAGACAGGAATCCCTTGAGCGGGTTGAAACCGCCGTTCATCAGCAGTTCGAGGTCGCAGGTCTGCCGCTGCGTCAGATCCCACGACAGGAGTGATCCGGCCACAGACTTCAGTTTCTGCGCGCTGTCGGCCGAGACATAGAGTTCGGGAATCGGAACGAGGTTGGGGAGAGACATCAGGGGGCCCTTGCACTGGCGGCCGGAAGCGGCGTCGCGCGCGCCTTTAGCGCCGAAGCGGACGCGAGTTCAAGCGACGGCGGCCCGTTGGTGAAGAAAAAGGGCGCGCGGCACCGTGGGGGAACGCCTTCCTGCCTCTTTCCGCCGCTGCATCGGATCCGATCGCCTATTCCGCGGCCCGAACCTCCGTGCCGGCGCTCTGGGCCGCCAGCCAGCGTTCGGCATCCAGCGCGGCCATGCAGCCCATGCCTGCGCTGGTGACGGCCTGCCGATAGACGTGATCGGTCAGGTCACCGGCCGCAAAGACGCCGGGGATCGAGGTCTCTGTCGTCCCGGGCTTCACCTTGACATAGCCGCCATTGTGAAGCTCGAGCTGGTCCTTGACCAGTTCCGACGCAGGCGCGTGGCCGATCGCCACGAAGAATCCCGCGCAGGGGATCACCGTCGTCCGTCCTGTCAGCACGTTCTTGGCCCGGACCCCGGTGACGCCAAGCGGCGCCTCGGTGCCGAGAACCTCTTCGACCGTGTGATTCCACAGCACCTCGATCTTGGGATTCCTGAACAGGCGGTCCTGCATGATCTTCTCGGCGCGGAAACTGTCACGCCGGTGGATCACCGTGACCTTCGATGCGAAGTTGGTCAGGAACAGCGCCTCCTCCACGGCGGTGTTTCCGCCGCCGATCACGACGATCTCCTTGCCGCGATAGAAGAACCCGTCGCAGGTGGCGCAGGCCGAAACGCCGAAGCCGCGGAACTTCTGCTCCGAGGGCAGGCCAAGCCACTTGGCCTGGGCGCCGGTTGCAAGGATGACCGCGTCGGCGGTGAAGGTCGTGCCGCTGTCGGCCTTGGCAACGAACGGGCGGCGGCCCAGATCGAGCGACTGGATGTGGTCCTGAACGATTTCGGCGCCCATGGCGCGGGCATGTTCCTCCATGCGGGACATGAGGTCGGGGCCGAGGACATGGGTATCGCCGGGCCAGTTCTCGACCTCGGTCGTCGTCGTGAGCTGACCGCCTGGCTGGATCCCCTGGACGAGGATCGGGTTCGTCATCGCACGCGCGGCATAGACGGCTGCGGTGTAGCCGGCCGGGCCGGAGCCGATGATGAGGATCCTCGTATGGCGCGTGTCGGACATGGCACCCCCCGAACTGCGGCGTGCCTCTCATATAGTCTGTCGGCGGCAGCCCCGAAACCCCCGCGCATGCAGGACGGGTCTGCGTCGGAAAGTTGCGCGATCGTGAAACTTTATTGCGCCCACTGTCGCCTTTCGGTAAGGATCGCATGACACTCTGGGGGCAGATCCATGTCGGCCGGCAAGCTAGACGATATCGACCGCAAGATCCTTGCCGCGTTGCAGGCCGACGGGCGCATGACGAATGTCGATCTTGCGGCGCGTGTCGGTATCTCGGCGCCGCCCTGCCTTCGGCGGGTCCGGGCGCTGGAAGAGGCCGGTTACATCCGCAGCTATCATGCGGACATCAACCCGCGCGCGCTCGGGTTCGAGGTACAGGTCTTCGCGATGGTCGGCCTGAATTCCCAGGCCGAGGCAGACCTTTCGGCCTTCGAGAACCGCTGCCGGTCCTGGCCGCTTGTGCGCGAGTGCCACATGCTGAACGGCGAGATCGACTTCATCCTGAAATGCGTCGCGCCTGACCTCTCCACCTTCCAGAACTTCCTGACCGAGGAACTCCTGCGCGCGCCGAACGTCGCCAGCGTCAAGACCAGCCTCGTCATCCGCTGTGCCAAGGACCTTCCGGGCGTGCCCTTCGAGATCGTCGAGGCCCGCGCTGCCCACAGGGCGTGACGCGGGCCTCTCTGCCTGCCCCCGGGAGGACCGGGTCAGGCGGCAATCATCAGGCTGAAGTCGTCTTCCGAGATCCGCGGCCAGGCGAGGGCGCCGAAGTCCGCGACCGACTTCAACTGCGGGAATAGGCCGAGGAAGAAGGTCATCATCTGCGGATCGAGCTGAGCGGCGAGGCCCGGGCCGGGATGATAGGCTTCGACATCAAGGCCGCCGGCACGGACCGAGCCGTGATGTTCGAGGACCAGGTGGTACATGCTGATGGGCGCGGCGGGTCGGACCTCGACCACCGTGTCACCGTCGATATGCGCGCGCGCCGGGGCATAGGCGGCCTCGGTCCCGGTGGCGCCGGCGCAGCGGGCGTCGCGGACAAGGATGCGGGCGCGCGGCCCGAGCAGCAGGTCGGGCATCGGTCGGCCCAGACCCAAGGCATCCGCGATCAGCCGGGTCAGGGTCATAGCCTCGACCTGAGGGATCGCGTGCGCAGGGTAGGCCGTCATCGAGCCGATCCAGGTGATCGTCTCCAGCCGGCCCTCGGCGGTCTGGACGCGGTCGCCCGGCGAAAGGTCCTCGATCGCCACAGGACCTCCGGTGGCCTGAATCAGCGTGCCGCGCGCGAAGGCCGAAAAGGCCTCCTCGAAGAACGGTGTGGCCGGGGCAAGCTGCGTCGAGGTCTTCTTCTCGCCGTTCGGGGCAAGCCACGCGATCTCGTAGCGGCGCGTGCGGATCGCCGGGCGCGGCGGGCGCAGGTCGGTTCTCGTTTGCTGGCGATAGGGCGCACCAAGGGAAACGGGGCGCGAGCCGCCCATCACGGGCGGGTGGGGATAGGACATGGACAAAACCCTTCACAACTCGTTAACTTCGCGACATTCCCCCACAGATGCCGCGACCCACGGCTTCAACAAAGAAAGCGCAGGACTGCGTTTGTCAACTTCCGCGTGTCATTCTCGTTAACGCTTCGCGCAATGGCGACGGCGGGCGCCGGACTGTTTCGCAGCGGCAGACATCTCCCGCCGGGCCGGCTCGGGCCTGATTCGCCACGTCGCCCGCCGCAGGACGCAACGTGCCGGGCATGGCCCCCATGCGGCGCATCCTTGCGCGACGGACTTCGGGTCAAAGCCGGATCGCCGAAAGGAGCCGGCCGTAGTCTCCTTCGTGCCGGTGAACCGAGCGGCGGAAGGAATAGAATCGGTCCGGATCGCTGTAGGTGCAGTGACCGGACCAGGCGACACGGCCGATCCCCGCGGCACGCAGGCGCGCGATGCCGTAGCCGGGCAGGTCGAAATGCTGACGGTCGCCCCTGCCGGGAACGAAGAAACGGCGGCTGGCGGGATCGGCAGCGCGGAAGGCCTCCACGAATTCGGGACCGACTTCATAGGCGGACTGGCTGATCGTCGGCCCGATCACGGCCACGATCCTGGCCCGCACGGCGCCCAGCGCCTCCATCGCCGCCACCGTCGCTTCCAGCACGCCGCCCAGCGCCCCGCGCCATCCGGCATGTGCGGCGCCGATCACCCCCGCAGGGCGGTCGGCAAGCAGCACCGGCTGGCAGTCGGCGGTCAACACGGTCAGCGCAAGCCCCGGTGTCGCAGTGACGAGCGCGTCGGCCCGCGGCTGCACGTCCGGGACCGCGGTCAGGGACACGACATCGGCGGAATGGACCTGGTGCACGCCCGCAAGATCGCGCGCCGCCAGACCAAGCTCCCTTGCAGCGCGATCGCGGTTCACGGAGACGGCCTCGCGCTGGTCGCCCGAGCCGAAGCCGCAATTGAGGCCGGCATAGATACCCGAGGACGCACCGCCCCGGCGCGTGAAGAACCCGTGCCGAACGCCGTCGAGGTCCGGATGGGTCAGGATTTCGAGCGTCGCAGGCACGGTCAGGGGTCCAGGCCGGGAAGGTCGGGGCTTCCGGGCGCGCGGCACCCGATGGCCTTGAACAGGTTTCCCATTTCGTCGGGATGGGTCAAGCGACGCAGCGCGGCCTGATGCGCGGCAAGGGCCTCGCCGGTCAGGGATGCGGCGAGGCGGTCGGCGCGCGCCGCAATGCCAAGGCGGGTCAGGAAGGTGCCCTGCGGGGTCATGCGCGACGGCGTCCCGCCCCCGAGGGCGAAACCCGCGGCGAGCGCCTCGAAATCCACATGCGCCGTCAGGTCCGCCAGCCCCGGTTCGGCAAGCGGGTCGGCAAAGGCATGGCCCCTCAGGGCCTGGAACGTGTCGCCAAGCGACCGCCAGTCACCATAGTCGACAACCAGCGCAGCGCCGCCCCAGGCGGTGATCCGGCGCGCGATGTCAGCAGCGATCGCGGGCAGCGGGGGGCAAAGCTCCACCACGTCACCGGGACGGGTGTCCGCAAGGCGCCCGTCGAGCGCCGCGACCGGCAGGGGCGGCGCGAGACCGAAGACAAGCCTGCCGTCCGCCAGGCCGACCTGGCGCTCGGCCCAGCCCTCTGCCGCACGCACGAACTGGCGGATCGGCAGGGCATCGAAGAACTCGTTGGCGACAAGGAACAGCGGTCCATCGGGCAGGTCGGCGACACGGTCATGCCAGACCGGCTCATGTCCCGACAGGATCTCGCCCTGGATCCGCCGGAGGTTAGGGGAGGTCTCGACAAGGTGGATGCGTGCGGCCGCCGCCATGCCCGGCACGATGCGGATGGCCCGCAGAATGTCGGCCATCAGCGTTCCGCGGCCGGGCCCCAGTTCGGCGAGTATGAACGGGGCGGGGCTTCCCCTGTCGAGCCAGACCTGCGCCAGCCAGAGGCCGATCAACTCTCCGAACATCTGGCTGATCTCGGGCGCGGTCGTGAAGTCGCCTCTCCGGCCCAGGGGGTCGCGGGTCGCGTAGTAGCCGTGGACCGGATGGGTCAGGCAGTCGGCCATGAATTCCGCCAGCGTCAGCGGCCCCGAGCCTGCAATGCGCGCAGCCAGCGCCGCGGCAAGTGGGGTCACGGCCCGACCGGCGCCGGCGGGGCGCGAAGCGACCGGATGACCAGCCAGACGCCAAGCGCGATCATCGGCAGGGACAGGACCTGCCCCATCGACAGGCCGAGGCCGGCCCCGCCGATGACATGGCCCAGCGGGTTCTCCGGCGTGATGTACTGGGCATCGGCCTGGCGGAAGAACTCGACGAAGAACCGTGACAGGCCGTAGCCCGCAAAGAAGGTGCCGGCGATCCGGCCGGGTCGCTTCAGGGCGCCACGGCGGAGCAGCGCCAGAAGGATCAACCCGAGGATAACACCCTCGAGCAGCGCCTCGTAGGTCTGGCTCGGGTGACGGGCGCATGCGCCCGCCACGATGCCGGGGCAGGCCTGCGCCGCCTCGCCGGGAAATATCACGCCCCAGGGCAGGTCCGTCGGACGGCCCCAGAGTTCTCCGTTCACGAAGTTCGCGAGCCGCCCGAGGAACAGGCCGACGGGGGTGGCGAGCGCAAGCGCATCGGCCATCTGGAGCGACGGGGCGCCATGCCGACGGCAGAACAAGATGGCGACCAGCACCACGCCAAGGAACCCGCCATGAAAGGACATTCCGCCTTCCCACAGCTTCAGGATGTCCAGCGGATTGGCGAGATAATGGGCGGGCTGATAGATCAGCACGTAGCCGAGGCGTCCGCCCGCGACGATGCCGAGGATCGACCAGGTGAACAGCTCCTCCATCGCCTCGGGCGGCGCGGGGGCCCTGTCGCCGGGCCAGAGAGAGGGCCGCCGCATCAGCGCAACGAGGATGCGCCAACCTACGACGATCCCGACCAGGTAGGCGAGCGCATACCAGCGGATCGCGAATTCCGAACCGAAGAGGGGAATCGTCAGGGCGTTCGGCCCGATGTCGGGAAAGGGTATGGCAGCCAGCATTGCCGTCCAGTGACCGCGACGGACCGGGGATGTCAACCGGCCATGTCCTTGCCGGGGCGCCGGCGCGGGACCATATAGGCTGCGAACGCGGAGGATCACGCGATGCATACGTCCAACAAGATTTTCGACGATCTCTCGAAGCTCATGACGAATGCGATGGGCATTGCGCAGGGTGCGAAGACCGAGGCAGAGACGGCCATGAAGGGCTGGATCGACCGGTGGATGGCCGAGCGCAACTTCGTGACGCGCGAGGAATTCGATGCCGTCCGCGCCATGGCGGTGAAGGCGCGGGAGGAGAACGAGGCGCTGAAGGCCCGGATCGCCGCCCTGGAGGCGGCGGCCGCTGCCCGACCGGCCGCGCCGCGCAGGTCTTCGAAATCGGGACCGAAGGCACCAAAGGCCTGATCGCAGCCGGCGCACGACCCGGTTCGGGCGGGCGCCGCCTCTGCCCGGCGGAGCATGCCCGGCCCGGATACCACGCCATCCTCGCGTGGCGTGGCTGCCGCGGAGATGGGCGGCCGATCCATGGCGCCCGGTTATCCACACAATAGCGCTTTACAGGATTCCTGCGATCGTCCACCATCTGTGGTAGGACGGCGTCGGGCAAACGCCGGTCCTAGTCGGGACACCCAGCTTCTGGTGGGCCCACGGCCCCCAGAAAGCCAATAAATGAGGCCGGGCATGTCGCTTTCCGAAGACTTCCTCTCGACCGAAGACGTCCATCCCATCGATATCGTGGAGAACCTCGCAGAGCAGTATGACTGGGAATTCGACCGCGTGGGCGACGACCAGATCGCGATGGCGGTTGAAGGCCAGTGGCGGACCTATTCGATCACGCTTGCCTGGTCGTCCTACGACGAGACGCTGCGGCTCATCTGCACCTTCGAGATGGACCCGCCGGAGGAAAGGCTCGGGGCGCTCTACGACTGCCTGAACCGCACCAACGACCTGGTCTGGTCCGGCGCCTTCACCCTGTGGCGCGAACAGAAGCTGATGGTCTGGCGCTATGGCCTGTGCCTGGCGGGAGGCCAGGTGGCGGGGTCGGAACAGATCGACCGGCTGATCGGTCAGGCCGTCAGCGCGGCCGAGCGCTTCTATCCGGCCTTCCAGCTCGTCTGCTGGGGCGACGATACGCCCGAACGGGCGATGAGCGTCGCCATTGCGGAGGCCTACGGCCGGGCCTAGTCTGCCGTCCCGCGAGTTTGGGGGCAGTCATGGACATGCAGGAGATCGCTGACCGGGGGCTTGTGCTTCTGGGCTGCGGCAAGATGGGTTCAGCCATGCTGACGGGCTGGCTGAAGGGCGGGCTGCCCGCGTCGAGCGTGTGGGTGAACGAGCCCTATCCGTCGGAATGGCTGAAGGCGACCGGGGTCCATCTGGACGCGGCCCTTCCACCTTCGCCCGCGGTCGTCGTCCTGGCGGTCAAGCCGCAGATGATGGCAGAGGCGCTGCCCCACATGAGGGCGTTCGGAAATGGCGGTACGCTGTTCCTCACCATCGCCGCCGGCTGGCGCATCGCGGCCTACGAGGACGTGCTCGGGGCGGCAACGCCGGTCATCCGTGCCATGCCGAACACGCCAGCCGCGATCGGCCGCGGGATTACCGCGATCTGCGCCAACGCCCATGTCCGGCACGAGGACATCCTCCTGGCGGAAACGCTTCTGGGGGCCATCGGGCAGGTCGTGCGGCTGAACGGCGAACACCAGATGGACGCGGTGACGGCCGTCAGCGGATCGGGCCCGGCCTACGTCTTCCATCTGATCGAGACCCTTGCGGCGGCAGGCGCCGCCCAAGGCTTGCCGGCCGATCTGGCGATGCAGCTGGCGAAGGCCACGGTTGCGGGAGCGGGGGCGCTGGCAGAGGCATCCCCGGAAAGCCCGGCGCAGCTGCGTGCCAACGTGACATCGCCCGGGGGAACCACGGCGGCGGCGCTTGCCGTGCTGATGGACGAGACGCGGGGCCTGCCGGCCCTGATGCAGGAGGCCGTCAGGGCCGCGGCGGAAAGGTCGCGGGAGCTCGGGAAATGACCATCACCTTCGAGGATTTCCAGAAGGTGGACATCCGTGTCGGCCGCGTCGTTTCGGCAGAGCCGTTCCCTCAGGCGCGAAAGCCTGCCTACCGGCTGACGATCGATTTCGGGCCGGAGATCGGCCTGCGCAGGTCCTCTGCACAGATCACGAGACACTACACGCCCGAGACCCTTGTCGGGCGGCAGGTTCTGGCGGTCGTGAATTTCCCGCCGCGCCAGATCGGACCGTTCATGTCGGAAGTCCTGACCTTGGGCGTGCCCGATCCGGACGGCGAGGTGGTGCTGGTCGGCCCGGGCCAGGAGGTGCCGGTGGGGGGACGGCTCTACTGATGGATGTCCTGATCACCCGGCGGCTTCCGGACAGCGTGGTCGAGGCCGCGCGCGCGCGGTTCAGCGTGACCTACCGCGACCGCACCGACCCGATGACGCGCGAGGAGATGATGTCGTCCCTGCGCGACTTCGATGCCGTCCTTCCGACGCTGGGCGACAGGTACGATGCCAGCGTCTTTGCCGCCGTTCCGGCGCCCCGCTGCCGCCTGCTGGCGAATTTCGGCGTCGGCTACAATCACATCGACGTGGCGGCGGCGAAGGCTGCAGGGATCGCGGTGACGAACACGCCCGGCGCCGTGACCGATGCGACCGCCGACATCGGCATGATGCTGGTTCTGATGTCGGCGCGCCGCGCCTCGGAAGGCGAACGGATGCTTCGCGCGGGCCGCTGGGAAGGGTGGCACCCGACCCAGATGCTGGGCCTGCACGTCACCGGCAAGACGATCGGGATCGTCGGGATGGGGCGGATCGGCAGGGCGGTCGCGAAAAGGGCCCATGCCGGGTTCGGCATGCAGGTCGTGTTCTTCAACCGCTCGCCGGTCGCCGATCCAGGCGTCCCGGCGCGCCAGCTGCCGACACTTGCAGCGGTCATGGCCCAGTCCGACGTGGTGGTTGTCGCCGTTCCCGGCGGGGCAGAGACGCGCCACATCATCGGGGCCTCAGAGATTGCCGCAATGAGGCCTCATGCGCATCTGGTCAACATCTCGCGCGGCGACACCGTGGACGAGGCGGCGCTCATTGCGGCCCTTGAGCGGCGCAGCATCGGTGGCGCCGGTCTGGATGTCTACGAGCGCGAACCCGCCGTGCCCGAGCGGCTGCAGGCGCTCGACAACGTCACGCTGCTGCCGCACCTTGGGACAGCGGCTCTCGAGGTCCGGACGGACATGGGCATGATGGCGGTCGCGAATCTTATCGCGTTTGCGGAAGGGCGGGCGCTGCCGAATGCCGTGTAGCGCGGCGCCGGCATGGACTGACCACGGATCGCGGTAGCCGGCCGGTGGCGCGTCAGGGGCGCGGGGCGGGCGGCACCCGCAGGCTGAGGAGCGATGCGGCGATCCCGAGAACGGCGAGCAGTCCCCAGGTTGCGGGCCATCCGGCCGCCTCGATGCTGCGGCCAAGCGCGGGAGCGCTGAGGAGATAACCGGTATAGGCAAGCGCCGTGGCACGGGCGAGCGCGGTGCCGCGCACCGCCTCGGGATGCCTTCGGGTCACGCTGCGAAAGATCGCCGGCTCGATCGGCCCGGTTCCGAAACCGGCGAGGAAGAAGGCACAAAGCGCCGCTGCCGGGTGCGGGACAAGGGCAAGGACCGCGAAGGCGGGCAGCGAGAGGAGCGCGAAGCTGCGAAGGATCGCCATGTCACGCATGCGGTCCTCGAGATGGTGCGCCGCCAGCCGGCCGGCCGTCAGTCCCAGCGTGATCGCGGCGGCGGCAAAGCCGCCGAAGGCCGGTCCGGCACCAAGCTCCCGCTCCAGGTAGATCGCCGCCCAGGCACCCGCCCCGCCCTCCATCAGTGCCCCAAGGGCCGCAAGCACCCCCAGGGCGACGAGGACGGGGCTCCAGTTCAGTCGGCCGCCGGTGCGGATTCCCTCGGCGGCGGTCTGGTGCCGCCCGGCGTGGCGCTCGGCGGCGGCTGCGACGAGGAACAGCAGGACGATCGACGGAAAGATTGTCGCAGGGGTCGCCCCCGCGCCGCGCAGCAGGCCGACGGACGCCGAGGCCACGAGCATCGTGAAGGGAAACAGGGCATGCACGCGGTTGAAGAGGCGGATGCCGAAGTCGGTCTCGATCCGAGCGACCCGCATGTTGAGCGAGATGTCGAGCGCCCCCGAGGCCGCGCCGATGGCAAGCAGGGCCACCGCAATCCCCAGGGGCCCTCCGGCCGCGGCGAGCAGAAGCTGGGACAACCCCATCAGCGTCAGGCAGGCCGGGATGGCCCAGGCCTGTGCGCGGTGGAGGTGCCGCCCGAGCAGGTTCATCCCGAGGATGCCGCCGACGGTGACGGAACTGACCAGCAGGCCAAAGCGTGCGTCGCCAAGGCCGCTGGTCTCCTGCAATGCCGGAAGCGCCGCGAAATACGCGCCCCAGTAGATCCCGGCGACGCCGTAGGCCGCAAAGATCGAGAGGACCTGGAAACGGCGCGAGGCTTGCGTCACGGGCGCGGCCGGTCGCCGGTTTCCTCACGCCAGTGGCGGCGGCAGAGGCTCTGGTAGGTCTCGTTGCCGCCGACCTGGACCTGCGGCCCCTCGGTCAGAGCCCGGCCGTCCGGTCCCCGGCGGACGACCATGGTCGCCTTCTTGCCGCAGTGACAGATCGTCCGGACCTCGCGCATCTCGTCCGCCAGCGCAAGAAGCGCGGCCGATCCCGGGAAAAGCTCGCCGCGGAAATCGACACGCAGGCCGTAGCACATGACGGGCACGCCAAGGTCATCGACGGCGCGGGCCAGCTGCCAGACCTGTTCGCGGGTCAGCCATTGCGCCTCGTCGAGGAAGACGCAGGCACAGGGGCCCTCGTCAAGGCGGGCGCGTATCTTCCCGAACAGGTCCGTTTCCGCACTGAACGTGTCGGCGGGCATGGACAGACCGATGCGGCTGGCGATGCGGCCCCGTCCCGAACGGTGATCGAAATCGGCGGTCAGGAGGTAGGTCTGCATTCCCCCCTCGTGATAGTTGTAGGCCGCCTGGAGAAGGTTCGTGGACTTCCCCGCGTTCATCGTCGAGTAGTGGAAATAGAGCTTCGCCATCGCCGCGTGATGCCCCATGCCCGCGCCACAGGCAAGGCACGTCGCAGCCGGGTCCGGCCACTACGCGCGGACTGCGCACGCCACCCGCGTCAGCGGATCGCCCGCCGTGCTTCTGCCGGAAATACCAGCCCCGTCGCCCCGTCCACGCCGAGAACACGGCGGACGCCACCCCGGCCGGCCACGGGAGGCCGGCAACTCGCCACGTTCCGGACTATCGCCCGGAACGCTTTCCAAATGACAAATCGGCGACAGCCGACTAATGGGAAAGGCGCACGCGATTTCCCAGGGATGACACGGGGACAGATGAAGGCGGTCGGAACCTACCTGCGCAAGCATACCGAGGCTCTGGTGAAGGATGTGGGGATCGAGGCCGCCGCCGCGCTGTCGGGCAAGTCGAAGGCGTCGCTGGGACGCTACTACTCCGACGATCCCGAACATGCCGACCGGTTCATGCCGATCGATGTGGTGGCCGCAATCGAGGGCTCGGCGAAGTTTCCGCATGTGACCGCGGCGCTGGCCGACCTGCGCGGGCTGACCCTGTCCTTCCACGACGGCACCCGGGCGAACGCGAAGGGCGGCGTCAATCAGGACGTGGTGACATTGAGCCAGCGCTTCGCGCAGCTGATGGCCGAATACAACAGCGCCATCGGGGACGGCCGCATCAGCATCAACGAGGCCAAGCGTCTGCTGACCGAGACCATCGCGATCCAGAAGGTGCTGATCGATATGAAGCTGCACCTTGAGGCCGAGGTGAAGTGACGCCTTGCCGTCGCGCTTTCCGGCAGCATTGGCGCGCGTGATAGTGGCCTCGGTCGCGGGCTTCGCGCTGGGCAGTCTCGGGGTCTGGTGGGTGATGATCCGCGGCCAGCCCGTTCACGTTGCGGCAGCGGGCGGGTTCCTGATCGCGATGACGGGGCTCGGGGCGGTGCCGATGGCGGCGGTTCATGCGCTGGCAGGGCGGCGGTGGCTCGCCCCGGGAGCCTATCCCTTCTGGCCGGGGCTCGGCCTGTCGCTCGCGGTCTGGTGGGGGGCCTGTTTCCTCGGGTTCGCGCTGACCCGGAACGGGGCGGAGCCGTCTCTCGAGGGGACGATCGGGCTGGCGCGGTTCTCGCTGCTCGGGGCGGCCTTCTACGGTGTGCCGGTGGCGGGGCTCCTGTGGATCTGGCTGCGGCGGCGGGGGCCGGTTTCCCGGTGAGCGGCGCCTGAAGGGCAGGGTTCTCCACGGAGCCCCCGGCAGCTGACGACGGACGGAAAGGGGGGGCAGGCTGAGCGCTTGTGCAAGCGGTCGATCGTGACCCGCTCCGCATCGCCGCCGCTGCGCCCCGCGACGCAGTGGGTGGCCCGGCCCTACCCCTGCAGCGTCCTTACCCCGTATCCTTCGCCCCGCGCCTGCATCGCCTGCACCGCCGCGATGCTGGCCGCCGCCGTGGTGAAATACGGGATCTTGTCGTAAAGCGCGACCGCCCGGATGTCGCGACTGTCCGACACCGCCTGGTTGCCCTCGGTCGTGTTCATGACCAGCGCGATGCGGCCATCCTTGAGCTGGTCCACGATGTTCGGGCGGCCCTCGTAAACCTTGTTGACCACTTCGGCCTCGACCCCCGCCGCCTTCAGGAAGGCCGCTGTGCCCCGGGTGGCGACGATGCCGAAGCCGAGCGCCACGAGCGCGCGCGCCGCAGCGGCCATGCCTTCGGTCTTGTCCGTATCCTTGATCGAAATGAAGACGCGACCCTCGGTCGGCAGATGCATCCCGGCGCCCATCTGCGCCTTCAGGAAGGCAAGCGGGAAGGTCCGGTCCCAGCCCATGACCTCGCCCGTCGAGCGCATCTCGGGGCCGAGGATCGTGTCCACGCCGGGGAAGCGGGCGAAGGGCATCACCGCCTCCTTGACGCTGAACCAGGGCACCTTCGGGTCGGCCAGCGTCATCGGATCGGCGAAGGGCAGCGCCGTATCCGGCCCGACGCCCTGCGGGTAGGGCGGTCGCATCGGGAAGGCGGACAGCTTTTCCCCCGCCATCAGGCGGGCGGCGATCGATGCGATGGCACTGTCGGTGGCCTTGGCGACGAAGGGCACGGTGCGGGAGGCGCGGGGGTTGACCTCGAGCACGTGGATCGTCCCGTCCTTGATCGCGAACTGCACGTTCATCAGGCCGACGACCCGGAGCGCCTTCGCCAGGATCACGGTCTGGCGCGACAGTTCGGCGACTGTCGCATCCGAAAGCTGGTGCGGCGGCAGGCAGCAGGCGCTGTCCCCGGAATGCACCCCTGCCTCCTCGATATGCTCCATGATCCCCGCGACGTGCACGTCCGTCCCGTCACACAGGGCGTCCACGTCCACCTCGACGGCGCCGGAGAGGTAGCTGTCGAGCAGGACCGGGTTTGCGCCCGAAACCTGCACCGCGGTAGCGATATAACGGTCGAGCTGGGCGTCGTCGCGCACGATCTCCATCGCCCGGCCGCCGAGGACATAGGACGGCCGGATGACAAGCGGATAGCCGATGCGGCCGGCCACGGCGAAGGCCTCCTCGCGGGAGGTGGCCAGCCCGTTCTCGGGCTGCCGAAGGCCCAGCCTGTGAAGAAGCTGCTGGAACCGCTCGCGATCCTCGGCAAGGTCGATGGCATCGGGTGACGTGCCGAGGATAGGGATGCCCTCGGCCGCCAGCGCCTGGGCCAGTTTCAGCGGGGTCTGGCCCCCGAACTGAACGATGACCCCGAGCAACGTGCCGGCGTCCTGTTCGACGCGCAGGATCTCGAGGACATGTTCGAGGGTCAGCGGCTCGAAATAGAGCCGGTCCGACGTGTCATAGTCGGTCGAGACGGTCTCCGGGTTGCAGTTGATCATGATCGTCTCGTAGCCGGACTTCGTCAGCGCGAAGCAGGCATGGCAGCAGCAATAGTCGAACTCGATCCCCTGCCCGATGCGGTTGGGTCCGCCGCCAAGGATGACGACCTTCCGCGCATCCGTCGGCCGCGCCTCGCACTCCACCTCGCCCGTCGCGGGCGTCTCGTAGGTGGAATACATGTAGGGGGTCTGCGCCTCGAACTCAGCCGCGCAGGTGTCGATGCGCTTGAACACGGCGCGGACACCCAGGTTGCGCCGGGCACGGCGGATCTGGGCTTCGTCGCGCCCGGTCAGTTTCGCCAGCCGCGCATCCGTGAAGCCCATCATCTTCAGCGCGCGCAGTCCGTCGGCCGTCACAGGCATGCCGTTGCGCCGCACCAGCGCCTCCTGATCGACGATCTCGCGGATGCGGGCGAGGAACCACGGGTCGAAGCGCGTGACACGGCCGATCTCGTCATCGGCAAGACCGTGCCGCATCGCCTGAGCGATGATGCGCAGACGGTCGGGTGTCTGGGCACTGAGCGCCTTGAGGATCGCGGCCCGGTCCGGCGCGCCCGGAACCTCGATCTCGTCAAGGCCGGTCAGGCCGGTCTCCATCGAGGCGAGGGCCTTCTGGAGGCTTTCGTGGAAGGTCCGCCCGATCGCCATCGCCTCGCCGACCGACTTCATGGCGGTGGTCAGCTCCGGCTTCGATCCCGGGAACTTCTCGAAGGCGAACCGCGGGATCTTGGTAACGACGTAATCGATGCTGGGCTCGAAGGAGGCGGGCGTGACGCCGGTGATGTCGTTGTCCAGCTCGTCGAGCGTGTAACCGACGGCTAGCTTCGCGGCGACCTTGGCAATGGGAAACCCGGTCGCCTTCGACGCCAGCGCCGAAGAGCGCGAGACGCGCGGGTTCATCTCGATCACGACCATCCGGCCATCCGCCGGATTGATCGCCCATTGCACGTTCGATCCGCCGGTCTCGACCCCGACCGCACGCAGGACGGCGATCGAGCCGTTGCGCATGATCTGGTATTCCTTGTCGGTCAGGGTGAGGGCAGGGGCGACGGTGATGCTGTCGCCGGTATGGACGCCCATCGGATCCACGTTCTCGATCGAGCAGACGATGATGGCGTTGTCGGCCTTGTCGCGCACGACCTCCATCTCGTATTCCTTCCAGCCGAGCAGGCTTTCGTCGATCAGGATCTGATGGACGGGGCTGGCGTCGAGACCGGACCGGCAGATCGCCTCGAAGTCGTCGCGGTTGTAGGCAACGCCGCCGCCGGTGCCGCCAAGGGTGAAGGCCGGGCGGATGATGGCGGGAAGCCCGATCTCGTCCAGCGCCTTCAGGCATTCGGCAACGCCGGCCTTCAGATCCGGCTTCCCGTTCGCCAGGCGTGGCGCCGAGACGATGGTGGCGCGTGGATTCTCGAGCCCGATGCGCTCCATCGCCTCGCGGAACAGCTTGCGGTCCTCGGCCATCTCGATGGCCTCGCGCCGCGCCCCGATCATCTCGACCCCGAACTTGTCCAGAACGCCCATGTCGGCGAGCGCGAGCGATGTGTTCAGGCCGGTCTGTCCGCCCATCGTCGGCAGGAGCGCATCGGGGCGTTCTTTCTCGATGATCTTGGCGACGACCTCCGGCGTGATCGGCTCGATGTAGGTCGCATCGGCCATTTCCGGGTCGGTCATGATCGTCGCGGGGTTGGAGTTGACGAGGATGACGCGATAGCCTTCCTCGCGCAGCGCCTTGCAGGCCTGAGCCCCCGAGTAGTCGAACTCGCAGGCCTGACCGATGACGATGGGCCCGGCGCCGATGATCATGATCGACCTGATGTCGGTCCGTTTCGGCATCGCCTACCCCCGCGCAAACTGGCGGGGTTATAGCCAAGCCGGTTGGGGGCGCAAGTGCGCGAGGTCCGGTTTCAGCCCGGCGCGGGGCGGGGACGGGAAAGGCGCAGGAAGGCGATGCCCATGGCGACGGCGACGGCCGCGCCGAACAGCTCGATCCGGTCCTCGAGGAACGGCACCTGCCGGAACCAGATCGCGGTAGGGGCCGAGACCGGAAGCGCGAGGACCGTCATGGCAAGCAAACCCCGCAGCCAGCCGAGGCGATCGATGAGCAGGGGCAGGAAGGCGGCAGGGGCGATGTAGTAGTAGCTCCAGGCCACCGGTCCGGCGAGGGTGGCGAAGGTCAGACCGGCAGCCCATATGGCCGCCCGCTGACCGGACGCAACCCTACCGCGAAGCGCACGGGCTGTCAGGGCGAGTGCCGCGATCTGAAGGAGCAGGCCAAGCAGCACCAGCCAGCCGGGTCTCGCGTAAAGAAACCAGCCGGCCCGGTCGCCCAGGGCCGGGTCGCGGTAGGGCGACAGGATGAAGGCGACGCGATCGGCCAGGACCGTGTTCCCGAGGACCGAGTCGAGATTGTAGGACAGGTTGGTCAGCAGTCCGGTCCCGGCGATTGCGCGGGATGCGCGCAGGAAGTCGCCATGCAGGGGCCAGCCGGCGAGCGCGACTGACAGGGCGGCAAGGGCGCCCCCTGCGGCAGCGAAGGCGACCGCCGCGCGGCAGTTTCCCGACATCAGCCAGACAAGGACGATCAGGGCCGGATAGCCCTTGATGGCGGCAGCAAGGGCGAGCGCGATGCCGGCGGCGATGTCGGCTCGGCGTTCGCTGCGCTCGATGGCGAGCAGGATCAGGAAACTGACCAGGATCTGCGGCTGGTTCTGGCCGAGCGCGATGAGGCCGATCGACGTGACGATCATGAACACAAGGCCAGCGGCCATCCACGCCGGTGGCGAAAGGCGGGGCGCCGCGATGCGGTGCGCCATCAGCAGGGAAAGCGCAAGCATGACCGGGTTCAGGACGGCAGCGGCAGCCAGCACGGCCTGAAGGTCCGTGACCGGCCGGAGCATTGCGGCAAGCGCGGCCCACAGGGGCGGATAGACATAGGGAAAGACGTCGCCCTGCATTCCTTCGGCGCGCGCCGTTTCCGTCCATTCCGGCGGCGGGAGCATGGTGAAGACGGCCGTGTCGGGCGGATAGACGAGGTCGGGACGGCCGGCAGAAATCTGCCCGCCCGCGAGCCAGATGGCCGACAGGTCGGCCGATCCGCGCCCGCCGAAAAGCAGAAAGCAGAGCGCCGCGAATCCGGTCACGACGATAAGGATCCACAACCGGGACCACCCGGCGCTGCCGGGCTGGAAAGGATGGGCCGTGTTCCCGGTCAAGATGTCGCTTTCCGGTCCGTTTCTGCGCCGTCGACGCTAGCGTCCGAGTGCGGCGAATTGGGGGCCGGTTGTTGCCGGAATGGCGACAATGGATCGCGGCCAACCTCGCCAGACAGAACGGCCGGGCACCTGGCCCGGCCGTCCGTGGCTTGCTCGCGTTAGGCAATCAGCCGGTTTCGCCGACGGCCTTCTCGGCTTCGGCGATCATCGCCGCACGGCGCTTGATCTCCTCGCCGGTCGGCGGGCCCTTGAAGCGGCGGCTCTCGACCAGGAACCAGAAGATGACCGCGACGACGATGAAGCCGACCACCACGTAGAGCACGCGCTCGTTCGGGGGCGCCACGGCGATGAAGAGGATCAGCCCCATGGTCAGCACCGCAAGCCCGGAGACGAGCTTGTAGACCCCCTCGCTCATCGCCCAGGGACCGGGATTGGGCCATTTCGGACCGCCGTAGGCGATCATCCCGCAGATGATCGGGATGGTGAACGACAGGAACAGGAAGACGAGCGTGGAGTTCACGACGATGACGTAGATCGAGGTTTCGGCAACCTTGATGTTCAGCGCCAGAACCACGTAGAGCAGGCACAGCACCGTGGCCGTCCAGATCGCGTTGACGGGGGTGCGATAGCGCGGCGAAACCGTGGCCAGAGCCTTGGATCCGACGGGCATCCCCTCATCGCGCGAGAAGGCGAACAGCATCCGGCTGGCCGACGTCACGGTCGCCAGCCCGCAGAGAAGCTGCGCGATCAGGATGAAGAAGTAGAGCGCCATCTTCAGAGCGGGCGGCATGATCGCGTCCATCGTGCCGAAGAACACGCCCCAGCCCGACGCCGCCCCCGCCGTCATGTCGGGGATCGCGAGCATGATCGCCGAGACCATGACCCACCCGGCCAGCGCCGACCAGAAGACCGAGGACACCATCCCCTCGGGAACCGAATGGGCCGCCTTGGTCGTTTCCTCCGACGTATGCGCCGAGGCGTCATAGCCTGTGATCGTGTAGATCGGCAGCAGGAGGCAGAGCAGGAACAGGTAGAACATGTTGTCGCTCTGCGGGAAGACGTTCCCGCCGGCCTCGCCGGAGAAGTTCGTGAAGGTCCAGAGCCGAGAGAAGTCGAGCGCCGGCGCGAACCACAGGCAGGCGACGACGAGGACCGCCGTCGTGGCAAAGATGATGTAGCCCGAGATGTCGGTCAGGAAGGTCGTCGCCCGGATGCCGATGTGGTTGAAGATCGCCTGGATCACGGTGATCACCGCCACGAAACCGACGACCTGCCAGTCCGTCCCGGTGAAGCCGAACAACGGTCCGAAGGACCCGGCGAAGAAATAGGCCGTGCCGATGTTGATGGCGCCGAGGACGGTGATCAGGCCAAGCAGGTTGAGCCACGCCGTCAGCCAGCCCCAGAAGCGGTTTCCGAGGATCGAGGCCCAGTGATAGAGGCCGCCCGCGGTCGGGAAGGCCGACCCGATCTGGGCCATCGAATAGGCGAAAAGGCCGGACAGGGCCGCGCCGACGATCCAGCCGATCCCCGCGCCGGCGCCCCCGACCGAGCTGATCGACTGGGCAAAGCTGTTGATGCCGCCCGAGAGGATGCAGATGATCGAGAACGAGATCGCGAAGTTCGAGAACTTCGACATGCTTCGCGACAGTTCCTGGGCATAGCCCATTCTGTGAAGGACCTTGAGGTCCTCCTTCTTGTCATGTTCCGAATAACCCGACGCCATTTGGATTGTCCCTCCGTATCGTTGCCGGTTCTTATCGTTGCCGGCCGTGCCCTGCGCGGCCGAGTGCCGGCATGAAACGCCGATCGGCGCGATTGGGCAAGGATTGTTTGTATTTCAAAGGAAATTTTCCTTAATCCGTACCATCTTCGCGCAGGAAAATCCGAAAAGCGCAATCATTGGTTGCGCTGCATGGCGGCGCCCGACGCCGCGCCGCATCCGCCCGCATCGCTATTCGGCGGCCTCGACGGCCCGCGGCCGCTGGCCTCGGACGGGTTGCCCCTCGGCCCGGTAGAGGTAGTCGCGGGTGAGTGGCACGGCGGTTGCCCGGCGCGAAAGCTGGATCTGGAAGACGCACATGCGCCCCGCGCGGAAGCCCATCTCCGACGCGGTCAGGTAATAGCGCCACATACGGATGAAGCGGTCGTCGTAGATCTGCCGGATGCGGTCGGCATGGGCGAGGAAGCGTTCCTGCCAGTGCTTCAGCGTTTCGGCATAATGCAGGCGCCAGACCTCGACATCGGCCGGCCACAGGCCCTGGTGCTCGACCGACGACATCACTTCGGACAGGGCCGGGCAGTAGCCACCCGGGAAGATGTACTTGCGGATCCAAGGCGAGGTGTAGGAGGGCGGTCCCGCCCGCCCGATCGTGTGGATCAGCGCCACCCCGTCCTCGGTCAGCAGGTCGCGGACCTTCCCGAAATAGGCGTTGTAATGCGGCACGCCGACATGTTCGAACATGCCGACGCTGACGATCCGGTCGAACTGGCCGGCGACACGCCGGTAATCGGTCAGCCTGATCTCGACCCGGTCCGCAAGACCCGCCGCACGCACGCGCTCGGTGGCAACGCGGTGCTGTTCCTCGCTGAGCGTCACGCCAAGCACGCGTGCGCCGTGATCCCGCGCCAGGGTGATCGCCAGCCCGCCCCAGCCGCAGCCGATATCAAGCACGCTCATGCCGGGCCGGATCAGCAGCTTGCCGGCGATATGCGCCTTCTTCTGGCGCTGGGCCTCTTCCAGGGAATCCTGCGGCGAACGGAAATAGGCGCAGGAATACTGGCGGTCCTCGTCGAGGAACAGCTCGTAAAGCTCGCCCGACAGGTCGTAGTGATGGGCGACATTCGCCTTCGACCGTCCGACGGGATTCCACATCTGGAAGCGGCGGAACCCGTAGGCAAGGCGCTCGCCAAGGCGATGCCACCAGGCCTGGTTCCCCTCGCGCAGGTTGGCAAGGATCAGCCCCATCAGCCCGTGCAGGTCGTCATGGTCGATGACCAGCGACCCGTCCATGTAGGCTTCCCCGACCGCGAGGTCCGGGTTCATGACGAGTTTCCTCGGAAGGTCCGGGTCGGTCAGGGTGACCGCCGCACGCGGCAGCGTGCCGTCACCGAAACGCCGGACCTCGCCGTCCGGCATCTTGAGTTCCAGAGTGCCGACCCGGATCAGGGGGTCAAGCAGCCGCACCAGCAGATTGTTCCACATGCGTCCCCCCCAACAAGGCTGCATGCCTTCAGTCCCGATTGAACCGGGGCGCCGCGCAACGCCCCGCACCGGATCCCTCTTCACCCCTCGTCCGCCCCTCGGTGCGGAAACCTGTTGTCGGGAATCGTCCGGGCCGGCGGATATTCACCCCGACAAGTCCCGAAAATCAACGGTCTTCCATCCGGCGGCGGCGCCGGCGCGGCCGCCGGCCTGCCGCGCCGGCGCGGTCGGCTTGACATCCCGTCGCATGCAGGCTTTCTCGGCGCGGTCCGAAGCCGGCCCCCCTCGCAGGCATGCGGGCGCCCCCGAAGGATGATGGCGATGCACCCCTACCGAACCCACACCTGTGCTGACCTGCGCGCCGCCGATGCGGGCGCCATCGTGCGCCTCTCGGGCTGGGTGCATCGCGTCCGCGATCACGGCGGGGTGCTGTTCCTCGACCTGCGCGACCACTACGGGATCACGCAGGTGATCGCCGACGGCGATTCCCCTGCCTTCGCCACCATCGAGCGGCTGCGTGCCGAGACGGTGGTGCGGATCGACGGAAGGGTGAAGGCGCGCGATGCCGCACTGGTCAACCCGAAGATCCCCACCGGCGAGATCGAGGTCTATGCGACGGGCTGCGACGTGCTCGGGCCGGCGGAAGAGCTTCCGCTTCCCGTCTTCGGCGATCTCGACTACCCCGAGGAGACGCGGCTGACCTACCGCTTTCTCGATCTGCGCCGCGAGGGGCTTCATGCCAAGGCGATGCTGCGGTCGCAGGTCGTGCGCTCGCTCAGGCAGCGCATGTGGGCCGCGGGCTTCAACGAGTTCCAGACGCCGATCATCACCGCCTCCTCGCCGGAGGGCGCGCGCGACTTCCTGGTGCCGTCGCGGCTCCATCCGGGCAAGTTCTATGCCCTCCCGCAGGCGCCCCAGCAATTCAAGCAGATGCTCATGGTGGCCGGCTTCGACCGCTACTTCCAGATCGCGCCCTGCTTCCGGGATGAGGACCCGCGCGCCGACCGCAGTCCGACCGATTTCTACCAGCTCGACATCGAGATGAGTTTCGTCGAGCAGGCGGACGTGTTCGCGGCCGTTCAGCCGGTGATCCAGGGCGTGTTCGAGGAATTCGGCGGCGGGCGCAAGGTGAATGGCGACTGGCCGCTGATCACCTACCGCGACTCGATGCTCTGGTACGGCACCGACAAGCCCGACCTGCGCTGCCCGCTGAAGATGCAGGTGGTGAGCGAGCATTTCCGCGGCTCCGGCTTCGCGATCTTCGCGAAGCTTCTGGAGCAGGAGGGCAACGAGATCCGCGCGATCCCGGCGCCGGGCGGTGGCAGCCGCGCCTTCTGCGACCGCATGAACGCCTTCGCCCAGAAGGAAGGGCTGCCGGGAATGGGCTACATCTTCTGGCGCGAGGCCGAGGACGGATCGGGCACGGAGGCGGCCGGGCCGCTGGCAAGGAACATCGGCCCGGAACGGACCGAGGCGATCAGGGTGCAGCTCGGCCTCGGGCGGGGCGACGCGGCCTTCTTCCTCGGCGGGCGGCCCGAGACGTTCCAGGCCGTCGCCGCGAAGGCCCGGGTCGAGATCGGGCGCGAGCTTGGCCTGTCGGAGGAGGATTCGTTCCGCTTTGCCTGGATCGTCGATTTCCCGATGTACGAAAGGGACGACGATGGCAGGATCGACTTCAGCCACAACCCGTTCTCGATGCCGCAGGGGGGTCTCGAGGCCCTGTCGGGCGACCCGCTTCAGGTCGTGGGATACCAGTACGACCTGGCCTGCAACGGCTACGAACTCGTCTCCGGGGCGATCCGCAACCACACGCCCGAAATCATGTTCCGTGCCTTCGAGATCGCGGGCTACGGCCGCGACGAGGTGGAACGGCGCTTCGGCGGCATGGTCAAGGCGTTCCGCTATGGCGCGCCGCCGCATGGCGGCTGCGCGGCGGGCATCGACCGCATGGTGATGCTGCTGGCCGATACGGCGAACATCCGCGAGGTGATCCTGTTCCCGATGAACCAGCGGGCGGAGGATCTGCTGATGGGCGCCCCGTCGGAGCCGACGAACGAGCAGCTGCGCGAACTGCACCTGCGGGTGATGCACAAGGCGTAAGGCCGCTCCTGCGGCCCCGGGCGCAGCCGTGGTCCCGTACCGTTGATCCGCCCTGCTTCCAGCGCTTTCATCGCGGCCGCCGAAGTCCGGGCGCGACGGAAATCACCGCGGCACGCGTTCAGGGGATCGAGGATCCGCAGGGAGGCCCGCATGGCCAGATGGTCCGAGATCGCGGCGATACGGTTCGGGACCGGGCTCTCGCCCGCCGCCTCACCGCCCGCCAGCGCCGCGGACCTGCTTGATGACCTTGCAGATGACCCGCTTGCGGCGGCCTACCCGGTGATGCGGACGCCGCAGGCGATGGCGCTGGGCGCCGCCTTCGCGCAGGAGAAGAAGGCGGCGAAGGACGACCCCGGAGCGGCGAAAGGCATGGGCCTTGACCTGCGCCAGGCCGCGATGCGGGGCCTCGCCGCGACGCTGGCGCGCGGGATCGCGGCATCAACCGGGTTCCGCGAGCGGCTGACCTGGTTCTGGGCGGGGCACTTCACTGTCGCGCCACGCAATGCGGCTGCCATCGCGCTGGCACCTGCCTTCGTCGAGGACGCGATAAGGCCCCATGTCTCCGGGCGCTTCGCCGACATGCTGCGGGCTGCCGTCACCCATCCGGCGATGATCCTCTACCTCGACCAGGCGCGATCGATGGGTCCGAACTCGCAGGTCGCCGCGCTGCGGGGCGGAGGTCTGAACGAGAACCTCGCGCGCGAGGTCCTTGAATTGCACACACTGGGCGTCGGCGGCGGCTACACGCAGGAAGACGTGCGCCAGTTCGCCGAGCTACTGACCGGCCTGTCGGTGTCGGAGGAGGGCATGCAGTTCCGCCCGCGGATGGCCGAGCCGGGGCCCGAGACCATCCTCGGACGGCGCTGGGGCGGCGATCCGGCGCGGATCGGGCACATCGCCGCCTTCCTTGACGATCTCGCGGTCCGGCCCGAGACAGCGCGGCACGTCGCGCGCAGGCTGGCCGTCCACTTCACCGCCGACGAACCGGACGCCGCGCTGGTGGGCGCGCTCGCGGACCGTTTCATGCGCACCGGAGGCGACCTGCCGGCCGTCTACGAGGTCCTGATCGGCCACAGGGCGGCGATCGCGGATTTCGGTGCCAAGGTGCGCCAGCCCTTCGACCTGATCGTTGCCGCGCTGCGGGCGCTCGGGGCCCCGCCGGACCAGGTGGCGGGGGTAGCGGCGCCGGTACTGCGCCGCGCGGTCACCGAACCGCTGAAGGCGATGGGTCAGCCCTGGATGCAGGCGCCCGGCCCCGACGGCTGGCCCGAGGAGGCGGCCGCCTGGATCACGCCGCCGCGCCTGTCGGCCCGGATCGACTGGGCGATGCAGGCGCCGCGGCGTCTGGTCGATCCGCTTCCCGATCCGCGCGAGTTCGTCGGGACGGCGCTGGGCGGAATCGCCGGCGAGGCTCTCGGCCTCGCGGCATCCCGCGCCGAATCGCCCGCCGATGGCGTGGGCCTCGTCCTCGCCTCGCCCGCGTTCAACCGGAGATAGGAGGCAGACCCATGCTGTCACGCCGGCTCTTCCTTCAGGGTGCTTCGGCCCTCGGCTGCTCGGCCGCCGCGCATCCCCTACTGTCGACCGTCACCTTCGCCGCGGCGCCGGGCGATAACCGGCTTGTCGTCATCGTCCTGCGCGGGGCGATGGACGGTCTGCACGTGCTGCAGCCCTATGGCGACCCACTGCTGGCAAGGCTCCGACCGGGCCTGAAAACGGGCCCCGGCAGCGGGGCGCACGACCTCGACGGGTTCTACGCGCTGAACCCTGCGCTGGGCGACCTCCTGCCACTCTGGCGGGCCGGCCAGCTCGGCTTCGCGCAGGCGGTCTCGACGCCATACCGCGACAAGCGCAGCCATTTCGACGGGCAGGACATTCTCGAGGCCGGAACGGGCGGCGACCTTCCGCCGGCGGCCCGTCGCGACGGCTGGCTGAACCGGCTGGTCGGCGTGCTGCCCGACGCGACGTCGCAGACCGCCTTTTCGGTCGGGATCGCGGACATGCCGATCCTCGCGGGCGCGGCGCCGCACGGGTCCTGGGCCCCGGAAGCGGACCTGACGCTGTCGCCGCAGGCGGCGCTGCTTCTGGAACAGGTCTATGCCGACGATCCCCTGTTCCGCGCGGCGGCGGCCGAGGCGGTGGCGCTGGACGCGATGGGCAGCGGCGGCGGCGCGGCGCATGGCACGGCGGCGGCCGCCGCGCTCGGGGCCTTCACGGCGGAACGGCTGCGGGCCGAAACGCGGATCGCGGCCTTCTCGCTCAACGGCTGGGACACCCACAAGGGGCAGGAGGCCATGCTTGCGAGGGCGCTTGCGTCGCTTCAGGCGGCCATCCTCGCGATCCGGGAGAACGCCGGCCAGGACGTCTGGGACCGGACGCTCATTCTGGCGATGACGGAATTCGGGCGCACCGCCCGCGAGAACGGGACGGCCGGGACCGATCACGGCACCGGCGGCACCCTGATCATGGCAGGCGGCGCGCTGAACGGCGGCCGGGTCTACGGCCGCTGGCCGGGATTGCGCGACAGTGATCTCTACGAGGGTCGCGACCTGATGCCGCTCGAGGACGTCCGGGCCTATGCGGGCTGGGCGATGCGCGGCCTCTTCGGGCTTGGGACCGAGGCCGTCACGCAGGCGGTTTTCCCCGGTCTCGATCTCGGCCGCGATCCGGGGATTCTGACCTAGGACCGGCAAGACGGGCGCAGCGCCCCGTCTGTCGCGGGATCTGGTCGGCTGTCCCGGTGCTAGAAGGCCTGCGCCGCGGTTGCGGCGACGGCGAACAGGAGCGAGGTCGCGCCGAGGCCGAAGACGGCCCAGTGCGTCGCGCGCACGATGCGCTCATTTGTCACGATGCGGATGGCAGCGTCTCTCATCACCGGACCTCGCACATGTACCTCGCACAATCGGATGCTTGTGGTCTGGCGCCCGATTGCGGCACGAATGGGCCATGCCCGGGGAAGTTTCCTGGCATTCGCGACAGGAGGGCGTCCGCGGTGACCGAAGACGAACGGCTTGGCGCGCCGGTGCCGGGCTGGAGCCCGCCGGAACGGCCGGGCTTCTCGCATCTCGCGGGGCGCTACGTTGGGGTCGAGCGGCTGGACCCCTCGCGCCATGCGGCAGAGCTTCACGCGGCGATGGCCGGGCATGATGCGCTGTGGGACTACATGCCCTACGGCCCCTTCGCCCGCGAAGCCGATTACCGGGCCTGGATGGAGGATGTCGCTCCCGGTGCCGATCCCTGGTTCGTCGCCTTCCGCGACAGGCAGAGCGGGCGCGCGGCGGGCGTGGCGAGCTATCTGCGGATCGCGCCCGAGGCGGGGTCGATCGAGGTCGGGCACATCGCGCTGTCACCCGCGCTGCAGAAGAGCCGGGCCGCGACCGAAGCCCTGTTCCTCATGATGCGCTGGGCGTTCGAGGCCGGCTATCGCCGCTACGAATGGAAGTGCAATGCGCTGAACCTCGGCTCGCGGCGGGCGGCCGAACGGTTCGGACTGAGCTTCGAAGGCATCTTCAGGCAAGCCGCCGTGGTCAAGGGACGCAACCGCGACACCGCGTGGTTTGCCGCGATCGACGGGGAATGGCCGGCGCTTCGTGCGGCCTACGAAACGTGGCTTGATCCGGCGAACTTCGACCCGTCCGGGCGCCAGAAGGTCCGCCTGTCCGACCTGACGCGCCCGATCCTCGCGACGCGCGATCCCGCCCTGGGGGGATAGGTCCGGCGGTCAGATCGGCGGCGTCTCCGCGATCCGCCCGCGCAGGATGCGCCCGACCTCGGCCCTGTGCTCGGGCGTGACCCGCCCGGCCCGTGCGCCGGCGGTCAGGATGTCCGCCGCCTGCGCCAGCGGCGCGTCCCCGGTGCTGACCGCCAGACCCGCGACGAAATGGGCGAGGTAGTCGAGGGTCGGGGCGGCGCCGGCCGATTCCGGCGTGCGCTCGAGAACCTCGGCTGCGGCGGCAAGGTCATCCGTCAGGGCCGTGCGATCGGGATCGGGAACGAAGTCCTCGGACGTGTCGGCCTTCCGCCCGGCGGCGACAAGCCGCAGCAGACAGGTCTGGAAGGCGCGCAGGCTTCCGATCGGCTTGGCGATGAAGGCGTCGGCCCCCGCCGCGCGCGCCGGGGCCTCGGCAGCCGGGTCGCCGCTCACGGCAATGATCGCCGGGATGCGCGGCACGGCGCGAGCCGCCTCTTCGATCAGCTCGGCACCGGAGCCGTCCGGCAGCCAGAAATCGACGATCAGCGCCGTCGGACGGTAGGTCGCAAGGTGGCGCCGCGCGGACCGCAGCGAATCCGCCCGCCGCAGCCGCGCGCCCGACCGCAGGCACAGGAGCCGCATCGCCTCGCTGGCGAACCGGCTGTCCTCGACGAGAAGCAGGGTGGTCCCGAACAGCGGCCGCCCGGCGAGGCCTGTCCGCACCGCAAGAACGGATTCGAAGTCGTCGGTCATGCAGCCGGTCCCCTTTCTGCGTCCCGCCTGAGGCCGATTTGGGCACGCATTGGCTAACCGATCGTAAAGGGCAGGCCGTTGCCGAAAGGGACCGCCTGTGGGATAGGGCCTGATGGTCCTGCCAGGGAGGAACGGTTGATCGGACGGCTGAACCATGTTGCCATCGCCGTGCCGGACATCGCGGCCGCGGCCGAGCAGTACCGCGTTGCGCTGGGCGCAGAGGTCGGCCCGCCGCAGGACGAGCCCGCCCACGGGGTGACGGTCGTCTTCGTCACCCTGCCCAACACGAAGGTCGAGCTGCTGCAGCCGCTTGGCGACGGTTCGCCGATCGCCAGCTTCCTTGACAGGAATCCGTCGGGCGGCATCCATCACCTCTGCTATGAGGTTGCCGATATCCTTGCGGCGCGGGATCGCCTCGTGGCCGCCGGCGCGCGGGTGCTGGGCGACGGCAACCCGAAGACCGGCGCGCATGGCAAGCCGGTGCTCTTCCTGCATCCGAAGGACTTCAACGGCTGCCTGATCGAACTCGAGGAGGCCTGAGGGATGTCCGTCACCGGCGCGCTGGTCCTGTTCGCGATCATCTGGTTCATCGTCTTCTTCGTGGCGCTCCAGATCGGTGCCCGAAGCCAGGCCGATGCCGGCGCGGTGACGCCCGGCACCCCGGCCTCGGCCCCGGCCGAGGACCGGGTAAGGCGCAAGGCGCTGATCACGACGGTTGTCGCGACGGTGCTCTGGATCGTCGTTTGCGCGATCATCCTGTCGGGCGCGATCACGATCCGCGACCTCGATGTCTTCGGGCGCATGGGGCCGGAGGAACCGGCGGCGCAGGACTGACACGCCCGGCAGGTTCCCCTTTCCGTCCGGTCCGCTTTGACCCAGACTGTGCCCATGCCCCTTGCCGCCTTCGCAGAAGCCCTGCCGATCGCGATTGGCACGCTGATGGCCGCCGCGCCGCTGGTGTCAGTGCCGCTGATCCTCGTCACCCGCCCGGACCGGCGGCCGCATCATGCCTTTGTCGCAGGCTGGATCGCGGGGCTTGCCGCCGTGGGCGCCGTGGCGATCGTCATGTCCGACCTCTCCACGCCCCGCGATGCCGCGCCGGCGCCCTGGATCGTGTGGCTGCGCCTGATCCTCGGCTTCGTCCTGATCGGGTTTGCGGCAAGGAAGTGGCTGGGCCGCGGCAAGGGCGGAAAGGCGCCGGCGTGGATGTCCTCGCTCGACACGATGTCACCCGGCACGGCCCTCGGCCTTGGGGTCGCACTCGCGGCGCTCAATCCCAAGAATGCCGTCCTGGCCGCATCCGGAGCGCTCGCCATCGCCGCGGCGACGCCGGCGCCGGGCGCGCAGGCGATGGCCTATGCCGGCTTCGTCCTCGTGGCGAGCCTCGGGCTCATCACGCCCTTCGTCCTCACGCTGGCACTCGGCGCACGGGCTTCACGGCCGCTGACGGCACTGAAGGACCGGATGACGCGGCACGGCGACGCGATCATCGCCGCCGTGCTGCTGATCCTTGGCGCGATCGTCGCCTGGAACGCCTTCGGCGATCTCTAGGCCCGTGCCCGCCGCCTCAGGGCGAAGCCCGCCCCCGCAAGCGCCAGCGCCCCGGCGAGAAGCGGCGCGGTCGCGGGCAGCGGAACGGGTGCGAGCACGACGTTGTCGATGTCGAAATGCGAACAGGGCAGCGCACACGACACCACCTTTCCGCCCTTCGGGGGCTGGAACGGCATGAGGTGCGGCGGGATCACGACGGAAATCGCCAGCGAGGTGAGGCCGCTGAACATCGAGCCCAGCTGCACCGTTCCGGATGTCTTCGACATGTCGAAGACCAGCGACGCCACGCTCTGCGCGCCCACGAAGCCTTCGACGAGGACGTTCTTGTAGGTCGGCGTCTTGCACTTCGACGGGTCGGACACCTTGCAGATCGTCATCAGGAACGATCCCGCGATGTCGAAACTGATCGCGTCGAAGGCGGAATCCATGGTGAACACGGCCCGCGACGGCGCCGACGTCCCGAAGTCGTCGAGATGCAGCGCACCGCTTCCGTAAATGCCGAGATTCCCGTTGCCCGAGACGGTGATCCCGTCCTCGGAATAGACATAGGCCGCAGGGTCATCGTTGATCCCTGCGAACGTCATCGTCGCACCGGACGCGCTTGTTGCTGAAATGGCAACAGTCGCGCCGATTACCCCCAGAGTTATCCACCCATCGCGCATAATCGCACTCCACCACGCAACATGTTGCACATTTCCTCATATCCGGGTTTTGCGGTCAAGCCACTTGTGGACCGGAAGTCCGCGGCTGCGATCGTCGCTTCACCCCCTGTTGCAGTCCTGCCAGTGTCTCACCGCGCGCGGCCGCGCAACGCACCGTCAAGGATCGGGACCTAGCCCTTGCGCCGCTGTTCCGCGCCCATAAAGTGACGGGACGGCACATGGCGGGAGGCCAGGCTTGCAGACCATGATCGGCGTCATCGGCGGGTCCGGCATCTACCGGATCGACGGCCTCGAGGGCGCAAGCCGCGTCCGCATGACGACGCCCTGGGGCGAGCCCTCCGACGAGCTCCTGATCGGGCGGCTCGACGGCGTGTCCATGGCCTTCCTGCCGCGCCACGGACGGAACCACGTTCACACGCCGACCTCGGTGCCCTACCGCGCCAACATCGACGCGCTCAAGCAGGCGGGCTGCACCGACATCCTTGCCGTGTCCGCCTGCGGATCGTTCCGGGAGGACATGGCACCGGGCGATTTCGTCATCGTGGACCAGTACATCGACCGGACCGTCCACCGGGAGAAATCCTTCTTCGGGCCGGGCTGCGTGGCCCATGTCGGCCTCGCCCATCCGACCTGCGCGCGCCTGTCGGCGCATTGTGCCGGGGCGGCCGAAGCGGCCGGGGTCCGCGTCCACCGCGGCGGCACCTATCTCGCGATGGAAGGGCCGCAGTTCTCGACCCTCGCCGAAAGCCGGATGTACCGCGAGGTCTGGAAGGCCGACGTCATCGGCATGACCGGGATGCCCGAGGCGAAGCTCGCCCGCGAGGCCGAGCTTTGCTACGCCAGCATCGCGATGGTCACCGATTACGACTGCTGGCACCCTGACCATGACGCGGTGGATGTCGCGCAGGTGATCGCCACCCTGACCGCCAACTCGCAGAAGGCGCTCGCGACGGTCGCGGGACTGCCGGGGCGCCTGAAGGGGGAACGCGCGCGCTGCCCGCATGGCTGCGACAGGGCCCTCGAACACGCGGTGATGACGGCACCGGATGCGCGCGATCCGGCGCTGGTGGCGGCTCTCTCGACCGTCGCCGGCCGGGTTCTGGGCAGAGGGGCCGCCACGTGAAGGCACGGGCGGCGCTGGCCGTGGCCCTCTCGGCCCTGCCGCTCGCCGCGGCGGCGCAGGAGGACGACGGCATCCGCAGCTTCGGCCGCCTCAGCAACGCGGACTTCCTGCGCCTCGTCACCTGCGGCGCCCCGCCGGGTGGCGAATGCCGGGGGCCCGTGGTGCGCTGGCCCGACCGCAAGGCCGGGGAACTGACGGTGCGCCTGATGCCGATCGCCGCCGGCATCGACCGCGACAAGACCGCGCGCGTCTGGGCCGAAGTCGATCGCGCCATCGCAATCCTCAACGGCGCGGGCGCCGCCCTGCGCCTCGTCCGGGTGAAGGAGGGCCAGGCCGACATCCGCATCTACATGACCGAGGCCGACGAGGGCGACCCGGTCGGGCAGCTCGACATGCTTCGCGCCAACACGGTCATGGGCGGCGTCGGCTACGTCACCATCTGGTGGAACGGCAGCAACCGTCTGACCGATGCGGTGATCCTGTTCTCGGACAAGATCCTCGACCGTGACATCCGCTCGGTCGTGCTCGAGGAACTCACGCAGGCCATGGGCCTGCGCTATGACATCGCGAACGCCTATTATGACGGGCGGTCGATCGTCGCCCAGGACAGCAACGACACCGTGACGATCGAGGGCCAGGACCGGATGGCGCTGCGCTCCCTCTATCCGCCGGCGGAGTAAGGAGACGCCATGGCAAGGACGATAAGGGACTACATCCGGACCATCGCCGACTTCCCGCACGAAGGGATCATGTTCCGCGACGTGACGACGCTCTTCCAGGACGCGCGCGGCTTCCGCATGGCGGTCGATCAGCTCCTGCATCCCTGGGCCGGCGAGCGCATCGACAAGGTCGTGGGGCTGGAGGCGCGGGGCTTCATCCTCGGCGGGGCGATCGCCCACCAGCTTTCGGTCGGGTTCGTGCCGATCCGCAAGAAGGGCAAGCTGCCGGGCGCGGTGATCTCGCAGGCCTACAAGCTCGAATACGGCGAGGCCGTGATGGAGATCCACGACGATGCGCTGAAGCCCGGCGAGAAGGTTCTCATCGTCGATGACCTGCTGGCGACGGGCGGAACCTGCGAGGCCGGGATCAAGCTGTGCGAGCGGCTGGGCGCGGCGGTGATCGGCTGCGCCTTCGTGATCGACCTGCCTGATCTCGGCGGACGGAAACTGCTCGAACGGCTGGGGATGAACGTCCACGCGCTCTGCGCGTTCGAGGGTGCCTGACGGGGCCGCCGGACGGCCGGGCTGCGGCCGGACCCGTCCGCGCCGCCGTGCGCGCGTCCGTCAGGGGCGCTCGGTGCCGTTCAGGGCGTGAAAGATGTGGGTGAAGGTCGCCGCGCCCAGAACCGGGACGAGCAGGTTGACAAGCGGGATCGACAGGGGCGCCGCCATCAGCGTTCCGGCCAGCCAGAGCCTGCCGCGGTTCGCCCGCCGCAGGTCGCGTGCGCCAACCCGGCCGAGGCGCCGGCTTGCGGCGAGGTCGAAATATTCCCGCCCGAGGAGGAGGCCGTTCACGGCCCAGAACACCAGCGGGGCCAGGGGGCCGGCGAAGGGCAGGACGATCAGGCCGGCGAGATTGGCTGCGATCAAGAGACCGAACAGGCCCGCCGCCGAGGCCAGGGCATCGCCCGGCGTCAGCGGAACCGCCGGCGGCAGATCGGGATAGTGGCGGTCCTCGACCGCCGCCGCCACGGTTTCGAGGAAGAAGCCGCTGAACAGCGCGGCGACCGGCACCATCAGCACCACCGACAGGCCGATCATCAGGATCAGGGAGCCCCAGCCCAGGACGCGGTCGATGCCGGACACCTCGCCGATCCAGGGCAGGGTCAGCGTGTCGGCGACGAACCAGTCGATGGCGGTCACGAAGGCGGCGCTGACCCCTGCCAGCAGCAGCAGCGTCAGGCCGAGGCCGAGCCAGAGGACGCGGCGGAAGGCGGGATCGCCCAGCTGCCCCAGCGCCCTGAGGAACGCCCCCAGGATCATGCGCCGATCCAGGTCGTGATCGCCGCGGGATCGGGCCGGGGACGGTCGGGCGGCACCGCTGTCTCTGTGCCGATGTGGATCAGCCCGGCGACCCATTCGCCCTCCGCAAGGCCCAGCCCGTCGCGGCGGAAGTCCGGGTCGGCAACGTGCCAGCCCGTCAGCCAGCAGGCCCCCCAGCCGGCGGCCAGCGCGGCGTTCAGCAGGCTCAGGCAGACGTTTCCGGCCGACAGGATCTGCTCGATCTCGGGGATCCGGTCGGTCGGGCGCGGCACCTTGATGACCGCGACCACGAGATCGGCGTCGGCAAACTGGGCGACCCCCTTGGCGCGGCGCTCGTCGTCAAGGCCGAGGCGGCGGCCGGTCGCATCGGCAAGCGCGGCAAGCCGGTTTAGCGCCGGCTTCTCCAGCACCATGAAGCGCCAGGGTTCCAGCTTGCCGTGGTCGGGCACCCGCACCGCGGCGGTGAGCAAGACCGTCAGCTCGTCGCGCGACGGAACCGGCGCCGTCAGGGTGCGGGCCGGTCGCGAGCGGCGTGTCAGGAGGAAGTCGAGGGCGGCCTTGTTCGGCGTCGGCATCGCTTGTCGGTCCTTGCGGCGGGGCGGGGGGAGACATGGGGGATCGCGCGATGGAAGGCAAGCGCGGCGCCCGGCCCGGACGGGACCGCGGCCCTTCGCGCCGCGGCACGGCCCCGGATGCGCGGCGTGACGCCGGCGCCCCGTCATGCAATATGACGTCCGTCTGCAAGGGAGGCTAGGATCATGGCGCCATCCTTTCCGTGCCGGGGGCCGGGCGCTCGCGCCGCGGGACCGGCGCGATGGTAGGCCGCCGCGCCGCGCCGCTCGCCGACCTCGCCGTGCCCGGTGCGCGGATCTCGGTCCGGGTCACGCCGGGCGCGCGCCGGAACGCGGTCGCCCGGGACGAAGGCGGGGCGATCCGCGTGCATGTCACGGCGCCGCCGGAGGACGGCCGGGCCACCGAGGCCTGCCGGATCCTTCTCGCGGGGGCGCTCGGCATCGCGCCGTCCCGGCTGCGGCTGGTGCGGGGCGCAGCATCGCGCGAAAAGCTGTTCGCGCTGGATCCCGCCCCCGACCGCTGAGCGGCAGAAGGAAGGGTTGCCGCGACCGCGCGAACCCTCAGCCGCCTGCCCGCCTCAGCCCCTCTTCTTCAGGCGATAGACGCCTTCGGGAAGGTTCAGCGCCGCGGCCAGCTCCCGCACCTGACGCATCGACAGCACGATCTTCACGACCTCGTCCCGGCGCGGATCGAACTGCTCGATCGTCACGCATTCCTCGAACCCCTGGATGGTCACGTCCTCCTCAAGGTGGCTCGCGCCCTCGTCGACGAGGGTGATGACGGTCGCGTCGAAGTCGTGCTCGATGGTGAACATGCGTCCAGACTACGCCCCCGGCGGAACGGGCTCAATGCCTTCCGTCGAGACGGCCCGCGACGATCCGCACATCGCCGTTACGGGCCGGAAGCGGCCCTTTCCGAACGCGCGGCCACGGGATAGTGTCGGGTCCGAGCAGACATTCCGGCCGCCGGCCGGACCCCGACCAGCGAACGAGAAAGCCCATGAAGAGGCTCGGCCTGATCCTGTCCGTTGCGGCCCTGTCGGCCTGCACGACGGTCTATGACGCCGGCAGGGGGACCGGCCCCGCCCCCGATGACGTCCTCGCCCTACCGCTGCCTGCCGACCCGGGGCCGGCGCCGGACGCCAGGACCGCGGCGCGCAACTTCGTCTCGGTCGTGGAACGGCTCGAACCGGTGGTCGAACAGGAATGCCGGCTGGAAGCGCGGCAGAGCGACTGCGACTTCCGCATCGTCGTGGACGACCGGCGCGGGCAGCCGCCGAACGCCTACCAGACGCTCGACCAGAACGGGCGGCCCGTGATCGCATTCACGCTCGCGCTGATCGCCGACGCGCGGAACGTCGACGAACTGGCCTTCATCATGGGTCACGAGGCGGCGCACCACATCCTCGGCCATATCGGGCGCCAGCAGCAGACGGCGATGACGACCGCGATCCTCGGCGGCGTGATCGCGGCGGCAAGCGGGGCGGATCCCTCGACGGTGCGGGCCGCGCAGGAACTCGGCGCAAGCGTCGGCGCCCGGACCTATTCGAAGGACTTCGAACTCGAGGCCGACCGCCTCGGCGCGGCCATCGCCATCTCGGCCGGCTACGATCCGGTCCGGGGCATCGCGTTCTTCCAGCGCATTCCGGATCCGGGGAACGTCTTCCTCGGGTCGCATCCGCCGAACGAGGATCGCATCCGCGCCGTCCTGCAGACCGCGCGCCGGCTGGGCACCGGCGCTTGATCCAGGTCAAGGCGCTGCGGCCCGCCTGCCGCCACGCTTGGCCGCGGGATCGTGACAGGGGCACGAGGGATGTTCTTGCCTGTCGAGCTTGATGCCGTCCGGTACGGGGTGCCCGTCGGTTCGGCGCTTCGCGAAGGTGTGCTGACCTTCGCGGATGTCGTCGCCTTCCTTGCCGCCTGCCGCGAATGCAGGATCAGGGCCGGCAGGTCGGAGGAGAGCGGCATCGTCCCGGAAGGCTGTGCCAACCGCGACGTGATCGAGGGCCTGCGCGGGCTTGTCTGACGCGCCCCCTTTCCCCGGAGCGGTGCCGGCCCTAGGCTGCGCCCCGGGTACAGACGGGGAGGCGCGGCGATGCGCGACATCGTCGCCAGGGAACTGGGCCGGTTCGCGAACAAGGTGCGCTGGTCGCTGGCGGGCTGGCGCGCGGCCTGGGCAAGCGAAACGTCGCTGCGCCAGTGGACGGGCGTCAACCTGCTGTCGGCGGCGCTTGCCTTCCTGCTGGACCTGACGACGGCCGAACGGGCGCTGATCCTTGCGCTGGGTCTGGCGATCCTTGCCGCCGAACTCTTCAACACCGCGATCGAGGAGATCGTGGACCGCCTCTCGCCCGAAGAGGCCGCCTGGGCCAAGAAGGCCAAGGATTGCGGCAGTGCCGGCGTCGCCCTGACGGCGCTGGCCGGCGGGGTGGCGTGGCTGGTCGTCCTTCTGTCGTGATGGCCCGGCGCCGTCAGCGCCGGGCCGCGGGGGAAGTTGCGCCTCAGCGGGCGTTGCGGAACAGGTTGACCGCGTAGGCGACGAAGCCGGCCAGAACCGCGATCTCGGCGATGGGCGCGAGCGGAACCATCCCGGCGTCGGTGATCCGGCCCGAGAAGTAGAGGAAGAGAAGGACCAGCAGGACGACGGCGCCGATCTGGTGCAGCCAGAAATGCGTTCTGGCGAGGATGTTTCCGTCCATCGCCGGAAACATCCGGTAGAGGATCCCGAACAGCGTCATGAGAACGAAGCCGAGCAGGTTGATGTGCGCGTGCAGGGGCGCAAACGTGTGATCCTGCGAGGCGCCCATGTGGATGCCGAAGCCGATGCCTATGATGAGATAGAGGCTTCCCGCGATCAGGAAGCCGCGCGCGATGTTCATTTCCCTCGATCCCTTTTGTTGAGTCCGCCTGTTCGCGGGCGGTGCCGCGAGGATAGACCCGAATGGCAACGGGACGGGAGCGGAAAACTCGTGCGGCCGAGCGGCGGGCCCGGTGCCCGCGCCGTTCCCGATCGGCCTAGCTCAGGCGGCCCCAGAGATCGTAATCGCCCGCCTCGTCCACGGTCACGGTCACGATGTCGCCCGGCGAGAGGCCGGCGAAGCCCTCGTCGATGAAGAGGTTGCCGTCGATCTCGGGCGCATCCGCCTTTGTCCGGCAGGTCGCGCCTTCGTCGTCAACGCTGTCCACGATGACCTCGAGGCGGCGCCCCACCTTCGCTGCGAGCCGTGCCGCCGAGATCGCCTTTGCCCTGGCCATGAAGCGGTTCCAGCGGTCCTGCTTGACCTCGGCGGGCACGTGGTCGGGCAGGGCATTCGACCGCGCGCCCGCGACGTTCTCGTACTGGAAGCAGCCCACACGGTCGAGCTGCGCCTCGTCGAGCCAGTCGAGCAGCGTCTGGAATTCGGCCTCGGTCTCGCCCGGATAGCCGACGATGAAGGTGCTTCTCAGCGCGATGTCCGGGCAGATCCGGCGCCAGGCCGCGATCTCGTCCAGCGTCTTCGCCGCCGCCGCCGGCCGTGCCATGCGGCGCAGCGTGTCGGGATGGGCGTGCTGGAAGGGGATGTCGAGATAGGGAAGGATCAGGCCTTCCGCCATCAGCGGGATCAGCTCGCGCACGTGCGGATAGGGATAGACGTAGTGCAGCCGGACCCAGGCGCCGAGCCTGCCCATCTCGCGCGCGAGATCGGTGATGTGCGCCCGGACCTCGCCGCCCTTCCACGGCGAGGTGTCGTGCCGGCGGTCCACGCCGTAGGCCGAGGTGTCCTGGCTGATCACCAGAAGCTCCTTCACCCCCGCCTCGACGAGCCTTTCGGCCTCGCGCAGGACGGCATGGGCGGGGCGGGAGACGAGCCGGCCGCGCATGGCGGGGATGATGCAGAAGCGGCAGCGGTGATTGCAGCCCTCGGAGATCTTCAGATAGCTGTAGTGGCGGGGGGTGAGCTTCACGCCCGTCGCCGGCAGGAGATCGATGAACGGGTCGGGGGCCGGCGGTGAGGCGCGGTGCACCGCGTCGAGCACCCGTTCGTACTGTTCGGGGCCGGTCACGGCGAGCACCTTCGGATGCGCGCCGGTGATGAAGTCCGGCTCCGCCCCGAGGCAGCCGGTGACGATGACGCGGCCGTTCTCGCGCAGGGCCTCGCCGATCGCCTCGAGGCTTTCGGCGCGGGCGGAATCGAGGAAGCCGCAGGTGTTCACGATCACCGCGTCGGCGCCCTCGTAGTCGGGGCTGATCGCGTAGCCCTCGGCGCGCAGCCGCGTCAGGATGCGCTCGCTGTCCACCAGCGCCTTGGGGCAGCCGAGCGAGACCATTCCGATCGTCGGCTGGCCCGGCCGCCGCGCATCGGGCACGCGCGGGCGCGCCAGGTCGGGGCGGAGGACGGGCGGATCGGGCGGAACGGGCGGCATGGGCGGGGGGTATAGAGGGCCGGGCCGGCCTTGGGAAGGGGTGTCCCACGCTGGGACACCCTGCCAAGCCATTGATTTCATTGATGTGACAGAATCGGTTTACGTTCGATTCACGAAGCTGAGCGATCCGTTGCCTGCGCGCGCGCCCGGCCCCATGGTCCAACGTGGTCCCGCGTGGTCCCGCGCGCGGCCCCGCGGGCCCGCCCGGTCGGCAACATCCGGCCTATCCTGCCCGCCGGCCGGGGCGGGGGGAATTCCGGCCGAAGGCTCCGCTTTACGGGGGCCGGCGGCGGGGCCTAGATTCGGGTCGAAGCAACAAGAAACGAGAAAGGCGCGGGCAGTCATGCGCTGGATGCTTCGTCTTGCGGGGGGCCTCGGGATCCTCGGCCTGATCGGGCTTGCCGTGCTGGCCTTCATCCCCGGCGAGAAGGTGGCGGCGATCCTTGGCGAGGAGGTGCTGGCGGCGACCGGGCAGCGGCTGGAGATCGGCGGCGACGTGCGCCCGGTCCTGTGGCCGGAGCCGGGGGTGCGCATCGGCGAGGTGCGGCTGGTGCCGGCGGAGGGCGGCGGGGCACCGCTGCTGGAGGCGCGGGCGCTGAATGTCGGGATCGCGCCGCGCGCGATCTGGGGCGGGGAGATCCGGGTCACGCGGGTCGAGATCGTGGCGCCGGTGATCCGGCTGCACCGCGACGCCGCAGGCAGGGCGAACTGGGCGGCGCCGGGCGCCGCCGCGGACAGGGACGCCGGGGACGGCGACGGCGACGGCGCCGTCCCGGCCGCGGCGGTGCCGGGGCGGATCGCGCTTGACGCCGGCCGGGTCACGGGCGGGCGGATCGAGTTCAGCGACGAGAGCCGCGGAACCGCATGGCTGGCCGAGGCGGTCGACCTGCGGCTCGCGGCGCCCGGCGGCGGCCCGGCGCGGCTGAGCCTGGAGGCGGTGCTGGACGGGGCGCCGCTGACGCTGGAAGCCACGGTGGACGATCTGGCCGCGGCCCTGTCGGGCGGGGTCTCGCCGGTCGCGGCCGAGGCCGCGGCGGGCCACGCGACGGCCCGGTTCGCGGGCCGGGCCGGATTCCGCCCGGCGATGGCCGAGGGGCGGCTGGAGGCGACGGCCCCCGGCATCGGCGCGCTGCTGGCGGCGCTGGGGATCGACGGGCCGCAGCCGCCGCCGGGCCTTGGCCGCGACAGCGCCGCGCTGACGGGCGAGCTGACGCTGACGCGGGAAGGCACGGTGCACCTGCGCGAGGGCAGCCTGACGCTGGACGGCAACCGGGTGACGGGCGCGGCCGACCTGACCCCCGGCGGGGCGCGCCCGAAGCTGGCGGCGCGGCTGTCGGCGGGAGAGCTTGCCTTTCCGGCGCTTGCCCCCGGCGGGGCGGGCGCGGGCCGGGACGAGGCGCGGGCGGCGGGCTGGCCCGACGACCCGATCGCGACCGGCTGGCTCGGCCTTTTCGACGGGCAGGTGCGGCTGACGGCGGACAGCCTGACCTTCGGCGGCACGCGGCTGTCCCCCCTGGACGCCACGGTGACGGCAGAGCGGTCGCGGATGGTCTTCGACATCGCCCGTGCCGGGGCCTTCGGCGGCACGCTCACGGGATCCTTCGTCGCCAACGGGCGGGGCGGGTTCTCGGCGCGGACCGACCTGCGGGCGCGCGGGGTGGACCTGCGCGCCTTCCTGTCGGCCTTCCTGGGCTATGACCGGCTGACCGGCAGCGGCGACGTGGCCTTCCGCGCGCTCGGCGTCGGCGACAGCGTGGCGGCGCTGGCGCGGAGCCTCGAGGGCGAGGGATCGCTGCGGCTGGCGGGGGGCGAGCTGAAGGGCGTCGATCTGTCGGCGATGCTGCGCTTCCTCGATCCCGCGCGGGTGGGCGAGGAGACCGCGACGCGCTACGACCACCTGACGGCAAGCTGGACGATCGCGGAGGGCGTGATGCGGACCGCGGACCTGACGCTGGAGGCCCCGCTGGTGACGGCGACCGGGGCGGGGTCGGCGGACATCGGGGCGCGGACGCTGGACATGCGGATCAAGCCGGTGGCGCTGGCGGGGCCGGAGGGGCAGGGCGGGACGCGGGTGCCGCTGCGGATCACCGGCCCCTGGGCGGCCCCGCGCTTCACGCTGGACATGGAGGCGGTGGCGCGCGACGCGCTGGCCGAGCGGCTGGAGGAGGTGCAGGCCGACATCGCCGCCGACCTGGGGATCGAGCCGGCGGAGGGCGAGAGCCTGGAGGACGCGGCGAAGCGGCGGCTGGAGGAGATCGCGCTGGAGGAGCTGGAGCGCGCGCTGGGCGGGGAGTAGGCGGGCGGCGGAAGGGCGGGTCGGCGCGGCGCCCGCTCAGATGTCCTGTCTGGACAGCCAGGCCGTGACCGCCGGGCGCAGGGTGGCGTCGCCGCGGGCGAGGCCCTCCTCGATCACCGCGCGCAGGTCCGACAGGCTGATGCGGCGGATCAGGTGCTTGACCGGCCCGATCGAGGCCGGGCGCATCGACAGCATCCCGATGCCGAGCGCGGCGAAGCAGGCGGCCTCGACCGGGCGGCCGGCATCCTCGCCGCAGAAGGACAGGCTGGTGGAGGTGGCCGCGCAGCGGGCGACGATCTGGCGCAGGAAGCCGATGAAGCTGCCCGACAGCGTGTCGTAGCGGCGCCGCACCTGTTCGTTCTCGCGGTCGGCGGCGAAGAAGAACTGCTTGAGGTCGTTGCCGCCGATCGAGACGAAATCGGCGGCCTCGAAGAAGCTCTGGGGCGCGAAGGCGAGCGAGGGCGTCTCGAGCATCGCGCCGATCTCGAGCGAGACCGGCATCTCGTGGCCGAGGGCCTTCTCGCGGTCCCATTCGGCGCGCAGCATGTCGCGGGCGGCGAAGAATTCCGAGGCGTCCGCGACGAAGGGGAACATCACCGTCAGCGGGCGGCCGCGGGCGGCGCGGATCAGCGCCTGGAGCTGCATCCGCAGGACGCCGGGGCGGTCGAGGCCGACGCGGATGGCGCGCCAGCCCATCGCCGGGTTGGGCTCGTCCACCTGCTTCATGTAGGGCAGGACCTTGTCGGAGCCGATGTCGAGGGTGCGGAAGGCGACGCGGCGGCCCATCGCGGCGTCGAGCACGCGCGTGTAGATGGCGACCAGCTCGCTGCGCTTGGGGACGTGGTTGCGGATCAGGAACTGGAGCTCGGTGCGGAAGAGGCCGACGCCCTCGGCGCCGGAGCCGGCGAGCGAGGGCAGGTCGGCCATCAGCCCGGCATTCATGTGCAGCCCGATGCGGATGCCGTCGGCGGAGACGGCCGGCAGGTCGCGCAGCGAGGCGTAGCGCTGCATCGCCGCCGCCTGCATCGCGATCTTGTCGCGGAAGGAGCGGGCGACGGTCTCCTCCGGGCGCAGGTGGACGATGCCCTGGTCGCCGTCGACGAGGATGCGGTCGCCGTTCAGCGCCTCGGCGGTGATGCGTTCGGCATGGATGACGAGCGGGATGGCGAGGGCGCGGGCGACGATGGCGGCATGGCTGCCGACCGAGCCTTCCTCGAGCACGACGCCGCGCAGCTTGCGGCCGTATTCGAGAAGCTCGCCGGGGCCGATGTTGCGGGCGACGAGGATCGGGTCGTCGGGGATCTGGGCGCCGGTGTCGCGGCCCTGGCCGGTGAGGATGCGCAGCAGACGGTTCGAGAGGTCGTCGAGGTCGTGCAGGCGGTCGCGCAGGTAGGGGTCGGGGACCTGCTCCATGCGGGCGCGGGCGGCGGACTGTTCCTTCTCGACGGCGGCCTCGGCCGAGAGGCCGCGGGCGATGTCCTCCTCCATCCGGCGCAGCCAGCCGCGCGAATGGGCGAACATGCGGTAGGCCTCGAGCACCTGCTTCTGTTCCTTGTCGAGGCTCTCGGCGTTGAGCAGGTCGTCCACCGAGACGCGCAGCTCGCCCACCGCGGCGCGGATGCGCTCGATCTCGGTCAGCGGGTCGTCGGCGACCGGGTTGGTCACCACGACGCGGGGCTCGTGCAGCCAGACGCGGCCCTCGGCGGCGCCCTCCTGCCCGGTGCTGCCGCGGAAGGTGACGGGCCGGACATGCGGCGAGGAGGTGTTGGCGCCGGCCCCGGCGAAGGCGCCGAGCTCGGTCATCTCGGCCAGCACCATGGCGGTGACCTCGAGCGCATAGACCTCGTCCTCGGAGTAGAGCCGCTTGTCGCGGGACTGGACGACGAGGACGCCGAGCTTCTCGCCGACGCGCTGGATCGGGACGCCGAGGAAGGAGGAATAGATCTCCTCGCCGGTCTCGGGCATGTAGCGGAACCCCTTCTCGGCCGGGGCGTCGGGCGTGTTGACCGGGGTCAGGGTGCGGGCGACGCGGCCGACGAGGCCCTCGCCCAGCCGCATCCGGGTCTGGTGGACGGATTCCTTCTTCAGGCCCTGGGTGGCGCAGAGTTCCAGCGTCTCGGGATCGCGGAAGAGGTAGATCGAGCAGACCTCGCAGCCCATCGAATCCGCGATCAGGCGGACGATGCGGTCGAGCCGGTCCTGGCCCGCGCCGGGTTCGCGCAGGGTGTCGCGCAGGCGGCGCAGAAGCTTGCGGCTTTCGCTTTCCGAACGTTCGGCCATGGGTTCCCTGCGGGCGCGCTGAGGCCCCTCGGCGCCCATAAAGCACGGGTTGGCGGGCGGGGGAAGGCGGATGCGGGCGAAGGCCGGTTGGCGCGGCGGCGCGGACGCGCTAGAGGGCAGCCGATGCGGTCGGGGGAGCGGCGATGGCGCGGCAGCCGGAGGGGGGAGCGGGACGCGGGGCGCAGCGCCCGGCGGCGGAGGCGGCGGGCGCAGCCGCGGGGCAGGGCGCGCGGCCGCCCCACCGCTTCGCCCTGCGCGTCTATTACGAGGACACCGATCTTGCCGGCATCGTCTATTACGCGAACTACCTGAGGTTCATCGAGCGGGCGCGCACGGAATGGGTGCGCGCGGCCGGCGTGGACCAGACGGCGCTGCGCGAGGGGCAGGGGATCGTCTTCGCCGTCCGCCGGATCGAGGCGGACTATCTGGCCCCGGCCCGCTTCGACGACCTCCTCGAGGTCCGCACCGCGCCGGTGGCGGCGACGGGCGCCCGCATCGTGCTGGCGCAGGACATCTGGCGCGGCAGCACGCGCCTGTTCGCCGCGGTCGTCACGCTGGTGGCGCTGGCCGGGTCGCGCCCCGCGCGCCTGCCCGGCGACCTGCGCCGGCGGCTCGCGGGGCCGGGCGGCTCAGGCCTCCATCGGGACGAGGACCTCGGCGCGGGGGGCGCCGGCGAGGGCGGGTGAGGCCTCGGCCCGCTTCCAGACCTGTTCGCGCAGGAAATCGGCGAAGGCGCGCGCCTGCGCGACGCCCGGGAAATCGAGCTGCAGGAGGACGTAGGCGGCATTGTCCTGCGGCTGATAGATGCGCTGGGCGGTCACGCCCATCTCGCGCCGTTTCGCGGCAAAGCGGTCGAAGGCGGCCTTCCAGGTGGGAAAGTCGCTGATCGGATGCTCGATATGAAGCGTTGCGCCGGGCATGGCGGATCCTTTCGCAGACGGCGGGCGGGCGGCCCCCGTCACGGGCCGGCCGGATGCCGGAACACTAGCACCGCGCGGCGGAAAGGGCGCGCGAATTTACGCGCGCCGCCGTCGGGTCTGACGCACATGTGTTGGCTTTCGCCAAGAAATCGGGGTAAAGAGCCGTCAAAGAAGATGCCGCGGAGCTGAACCGCGGCCCCAAAGGCGGGCAGATCAATGGACACCACAACGCTTGCGACGGCGGCGCAGGAGATCGACTTCTCGCTGCTGGCGCTGTTCCTCCGCGCCTCTCTTACCGTCAAGATCGTGATGCTGATCCTGCTGATCGCCTCGGTCTGGTCGTGGGCGATCATCATCCAGAAGTTCATCGTCTTCCGCGCCGCGCGGCGCGAGGCCGACGCCTTCGACCGCGCCTTCTGGTCGGGCGAGCCGCTCGACGAGCTTTACGAGAAGATCGGCGCCGCGCCCGAGGGCGGCTCGGAGAAGATCTTCGCCGCCGGGATGACGGAGTGGCGGCGCAGCCACCGGCAGGACGGCGTGATCGCGGGCGCGCAGGCGCGCATCGACCGCTCGATGGACGTGGCCATCGCCAAGGAGACCGAACGCCTGACGAGCGGCCTGCCCTTCCTGGCGACGGTCGGCTCCACCGCGCCCTTCGTCGGCCTGTTCGGCACGGTCTGGGGGATCAAGACGGCATTCGAGGAGATCGCGATCAGCCAGAACACGTCGCTGGCCGTCGTGGCGCCGGGGATCGCCGAGGCGCTGGTCGCCACCGCGCTGGGGCTTCTGGCCGCGATTCCGGCGGTGATCTTCTACAACAAGCTTTCGACCGACAGCGACCGGATCGCGGCGGGCTACGACGCCTTTGCCGACGAGTTCTCGACGATCCTGTCGCGCCAGCTCGACGCGGCGGCCTGAGATGGGCACGGGCGTGCTGAAGGCCGCCGGCGGGCGGCGGCGGCGGGGCAACCGCCGCAAGGCGGCGATGATGAGCGAGATCAACGTCACGCCCTTCGTGGACGTGATGCTGGTGCTGCTGATCATCTTCATGGTCGCGGCGCCGCTGCTGACGGTGGGCGTGCCGCTGGAGCTGCCGAAGACGCAGGCGAAGTCGGTGCCGACCCAGCAGGAGGAGCCGCTGACGATCAGCGTCCAGGCGGACGGCACGATCGCGATCCAGAACACGCCGGTGACCGAGGCCGAGCTTCTGCCGAAGCTGACGGCGATCGCCGCCGAGCGGCAGGACGACAAGCTGTTCCTGCGGGCGGACGGCGCCATCCCCTATGAGCGCGTCGTCCAGGTCATGGGCGCGCTGAACGCGGGCGGGTTCAACAACATCATCCTGGTGACGGATTCGGGCGGGCCGGAGTTCGGCACTTCGCCCGGGAACTGACGCGCGATGGAGCCGGCGGATCGCATCGGTCTGACGGTTTCGGCGGCCGGCCACGGCGGCCTGATCCTGCTTGCCCTGATCGGCGGCATCTTCAGCCACGAGGACATCTCGGTGCCGGTGGCGACGACCGAGGTCTCGCTGATCTCGTCGGCGGAGTTCGCGGCCCTGCAGGCGGCGGCGCCGACGGCGGCGACCGAAAGCCCGCCGCTGCCCACGCCGCCGGCCGCCGCCGAGGCCGCGACCGAGGCGCCGGCGCCGGTGGAGGAGGCGGCCCCCGACACCGCCGCCCCGGCGCCCGAGGCCGAGCCCGAGGCCGACCCCGCGCCCGAGGTCGAGGAGGCCCCGCCGGCGCCCGAGGCGAGCCCCGCCGAGCCGACGCTGCCGACCCCGCCGGTCGAGGAGCCGTCCGACACGGTGCTGGAGACGGTCGCGCCGCGGCCGCGCCCGACCGACGCGCCGCGGGTGGCGCCGACGCCCTCGGAGACGCCGGCGCCGGATGCCGCGCCCGCCGAGACCGTGGTCGAGGAGGCGGCGCCGCTGCCCGAGGAGGCGCCGCCCGAGCCGCCGCAGGAGGAGGCCGCGCCGGAGGAGGCGACGACGCGCATCGCCACCGAGGAGAACGTGGCGGAGACGCCGGAATCCTCCGCGCCTGTCACCTCGCCGCGGCCGCGCGCGCGGCCCGAGCGGCCGGCGCCGGCGCCGGAGCTGCAGCCCGAGGTGGCGGCGGTGGCCGAGGAGGAAAGGCCGGCGGCGGCGCCCGAGGCGACCGAGGCGGCGGTCAACGACGCGCTGGCCGAGGCGCTCTCGGGCGCGGAAGCCGAGGAGCCGCAGGCGGGGACCGGCCTTGCGGCCTCGGGCCCGCCGATGACGAGCGGCGAGAAGGACGCGCTGATCGTCGCGGTCAAGCGGTGCTGGAATGTCGGCGCGCTCTCGACCGACGCGCTGAACACCACCGTGGTGATCGGCGTGACGATGGCGCCCGACGGGATGCCGGACAGCGGCTCGATCCGGATGCTGTCGGCCGAGGGCGGCGACGACACGGCGGCGCGCCAGGCCTTCGAGGCGGGGCGGCGCGCGATCATCCGCTGCGCCGGGGCCGGCTATCCGCTGCCGCCGGAGAAATACGCGCAGTGGCAGCAGATCGAGATCGAGTTCAACCCGACGAAGATGAGGATGCGCTGATGCGGCCCGGCCCGTCGCCGCGGGGCGCAGGACCCCGCCGAATCCCCCGCGGCCCGGCCGCGCCGGCATGGAATCCGCCAGCGCAGCCGCTATGCTGCGCCCGAACGAAGGAAGCGCCATGAAGTCAGCCCGAGATGCCCTTGCCACGGCGGCGGCCGCCGCCCTTGCCGCGCTCGCCGCGCTTGCCCCCGGGGGCGCCGCCGCCCAGGACGGGCCCCTGCGCATCGTCATCGAGGAGGGCGTGATCGAGCCGGTGCCGATCGCGGTCGCCCCCTTCGTCGCCGAGACGGCGGGCGCGGCCCAGGTGGCGCAGGACATCACGCGGGTGATCGCGGCGAACATGGTGGGCACGGGGCTGTTCCGCGAGATCCCGCCCGAGGCCTACATCAGCCCGGTCACGAGCTTCGATGCGCCCGTCGCCTACGCCGACTGGAAAGCGATCAACGCGCAGGCGCTGATCACCGGTGCGGTTGCCGAGACGGGCGACGGCGGGATCGTGGTGAAGTTCCGCCTGTTCGACATCTTCGCCGGGCAGCCGCTGGGCGACGGGCTCCAGTTCAAGGGCGGCCCCGGCGACTGGCGGCGCATCGCGCACAAGGTCAGCGACCAGATCTACAGCCGGATCACCGGCGAGGGCGGCTATTTCGACAGCCAGGTCGTGCTGGTCAGCGAGAGCGGGCCGAAGGACGCCCGCCGCAAGGCGCTGGCGATCATGGACCAGGACGGCGCCAACTTCCGCTACCTGACGGACGACAGCACCATCGTGCTTGCCCCGCGCTTCTCGCCGGACGGCAACCAGGTGCTCTACACGAGCTTCGAGACCGGCTTCCCGCAGATCAAGCTGCTCGACATCGCCACCGGGTTCTCGCAGCCGCTGGCCGACCTCGACACCGGGACGATGACCTTTGCGCCGCGCTTCTCGCCGGACGGCTCGACGGTGGTCTTCTCGCTCGAACAGGGCGGCAATACCGACCTCTACGCGATGGCGCTGGGCTCGGGGCAGATGGTGCGGCTGACCGACGCCCCGTCGATCGAGACGGCGCCCTCCTTCTCGCCCGACGGCAGCCGGATCGTGTTCGAGAGCGACCGCTCGGGCACGCAGCAGCTCTACATCATGCCGGCGGGCGGCGGCGAGCCGACGCGGATCAGCTTCGGCGAGGGGCGTTACGGCACGCCGGTCTGGTCGCCGCGCGGCGACCTCATCGCCTTCACCAAGCAGAACGCCGGCCGCTTCCACATCGGCGTGATGCGGACGGACGGCAGCGAGGAGCGGCTGCTCACCGCATCCTTCCTCGACGAGGGGCCGACCTGGGCGCCGAACGGGCGGGTCATCATGTTCACCCGCGAGACGGCGGGCGCGGCCGGCGGGGCGCAGACCTATTCGGTGGACATCTCGGGGCGGAACCTGCGCCAGGTGCCGACCGAGGGCGCGGCCTCCGACCCGTCCTGGGGACCGCTGCGGCCGTGACGGGCGACGTTTCCATCGCCCGGCGCAGATGGTATGCTGGTGGAAAAGAGCACGTGACGAACCAACAAGAAAACAGGCGGAACCCCAGATGACGAGACTTGCGACGATCCTCATGCTGTGCGGCGCGATGGCGCTGGCGGCCTGCAACAACCCCGACCGCTACGGCAAGGGCGGGGTGAGTGACGACAGCTATCAGGGCGGCATCGGCCAGAGCGCGCTGGGCGACCCGAACGATCCCAACTCGCCGGCCTATTTCGCCCAGACGATCGGCGACACGGTGCGCTTCGCGGTCGATCAGGCGGTCCTCACGCCCGAGGCGCGCGCGGTGCTGACCCAGCAGGCGCAGTGGCTGAACAACCATCCCAACGTCACCGCGGTGATCGAGGGCCATGCCGACGAGCAGGGCACGCGCGAATACAACCTGGCGCTGGGCGCCCGGCGCGCCAGCGCGGTGCAGCAGTTCCTGATCTCGCAGGGGGTGCTCGCCTCGCGCCTGCGCACGGTGTCCTACGGCAAGGAACGCCCGCTGGCGGTCTGTTCGGACGAGGCCTGCTATGCCCAGAACCGCCGCGCCAAGACCGCCATCGCCATCGGCGCGGGCGCCTGATCGGGGGAAGCCATGGTCCGCCGGATCGTCCTTGCACTCTGCCTCGGGGCGGCCCTGGCCGCCCCGGCCCCTGCCCAGGACCGGGCGGCGACGCTGGCCGACATCCGCGCCGAGCTTGCCGCCCTTGCCGAACGGCTGCAGGCGCTGCGCAGCGAGCTGGTGAACGGCGGACAGGCGGCGATCAACGAGGCCGGCGGGGCCTCGGCGCTGGAGCGGATGGACGCGATGGAGGCGGCGCTGACGCGCCTGACCGCGCAGACCGAGGAGCTTCAGGGCCGCATCAACGCCGTCGTGGCGGACGGCACCAACCGGATCGGCGATCTCGAGTTCCGCCTCTGCGAGCTCGAGGAGGGCTGCGATCCGGCCAGCCTGCCGGTCACGGCGTCGCTTGGCGGCGGCGGCGGCGAAGCGCCGGCGGTGACGGCGCCCGCGCCTGACCCGCAGGCCGGGCAGGGGGCCGGGCCCGAGCTTGCCGTCAGCGAGCAGGCCGATTTCGACCGCGCGAAGGCGGCGCTCGACGGCGGCGACTTCCAGGGAGCGGCGGACCAGTTCGCGGCCTTTGCCCAGACCTATACCGGCGGCCCGCTGACCGGCGAGGCGCTGTTCCTGCGCGGCGAGGCGCTGACCCAGCTCGGCCAGACGAGCCAGGCGGCGCGGGCCTATCTCGACGCCTTCTCGGGCCAGCCCGACGGGCCGCGCGCGCCGGTCGCGCTCCTGCGGCTGGGCACCTCGCTGGCCGCTCTGGGCCAGAACCAGGAGGCCTGCGCGACGCTGGGCCAGGTCGGCGTGCGCTATCCGGCCGCGCCCGAGGCCGCCGAGGCGGCGACGGCGATGCAGACGCTCGGCTGCCAGTGACGGCGGCGGCGGCGCTGGCGGGGCTGGTCCGCGCCGGCCTGGCGGGCCGCGAAGGCAGCACGATCGGGATCGCGGTGTCGGGCGGGGGGGATTCCACCGCCCTTCTTCTTCTGCTTGACGACTGGCGGCGCGAGGGCGGGCCGGAACTGGCCGCCGTCACCGTCGATCACGGGCTGCGCCCGGAGGCGGCGGCCGAGGCCGAGGGCGTGGCCGGCCTCTGCGCCCGGCTCGGCGTGCCGCATGAGATCCTGCGCTGGCGCTGGGACGGGCGCGGCAACCTTGCCGATGCCGCCCGGCGCGGGCGGCGGCGCCTGATCGCGGCCTGGGCCGCGGAGCGGGGGATCGGCGCGGTGGCGCTGGGCCATACCGCGGACGATCAGGCCGAGACGCTGCTGATGCGGCTGGCGCGGGGATCGGGCGTTGACGGGCTGGCGGCGATGGCGGCGATGCGGCGGGCGGAGGGGATCGCGTGGCTGCGGCCGCTGCTTGCGGCGCGGCGGGCGGACCTGCGGCGCTTTCTCGCCGGCCGCGGCACCGGCTGGGCCGAGGACCCGACCAATGCCGATCCGGCCTACGACCGGGTCAGGGCGCGGGCGGCGCTGGCGGCGCTGGAGCCGCTGGGCCTGACGGTCGAGGGGCTGTGCGCGACGGCGGACCGGATGGGCCTGGCGCGCGAGGTGCTGGAACGCGCCGCGGCCGCGCTGGCGCGGCAGGCGGTGACGGCGGACCGCGGCGACGTGCTGATCGCGCAGGACGCGCTGGCGGCGGCGCCGGAGGAGACGCGGCTGCGCCTGATGGCGGGGATGCTGATGTGGGTGTCGGGCGATGCCTACCGGCCGCGGCTGGAGGCGCTGCGCGGCCTGATGGGCGCGCTGGCGGCGGGGCGGGCGGGAACCCTGTCGGGCTGCCATGTCGGGGTCGCGCGCGGGCGCATCCGGGTGAGCCGCGAGGCGAAGGCGGTCGCGGCGGCCGTCGCCCGCCCCGGCGAGCTGTGGGACGGGCGCTGGCTGCTGCGCGGCCCGTTCGGGCCGGGGATGGAGGTGCGGGCGCTGGGCGAGGCCGGGCTGGCGGCCTGCCCCGGCTGGCGCGCCGCCGGCCTGCCGCGGCGGTCGCTGGTCGCCTCGCCCGCGGTCTGGGCCGGCGAAAGGCTGGTCGCCGCGCCGCTCGCCGGGGCCGGCGGGGGCGGCTGGACGGCGGAATTGGGCGCAGGGCGGGACGACCCGATCAACTCTCTTGTGACGCATTGAACCTCGTCTGCTAATGTCTATGTTCACGAGGCGGCGGCGGATCCGGCCCCGCCGAGACGGGAGTCTTCCTTGAACAACATCCGCAACATCGCCTTCTGGGTCGTGCTGTTCGTTCTTGTCCTGGCGCTGTTCAACCTGTTCTCGGGCAACCAGAGCACGATGAATTCGCGCACGATCACCTATTCCGACTTCATCGAGAGGGTGGAGAAGGGCGAGGTGGCGAGCGTGGTGCTGGATGGCGAGCAGGTGCTGATCCGGGGCACCGACGGCCAGCAATACGTGACCGTGAAGCCCGAGAGCGAGGAGATCACCGAGAAGCTGATCGCCAACGACGTCGAGGTGAAGGTCGAGCGCCAGCAGCAGTCGGGCTTCTTCTCGATCCTGTCGCTGTGGCTGCCGTTCCTGGTGCTGATCGGGATCTGGATCTTCTTCATGAACCGGATGCAGGGGGGCGGAAAGGGCGGCGCGCTGGGCTTCGGCAAGTCGCGCGCCAAGCTCCTGACCGAGAAGCACGGGCGGGTGACCTTCGACGACGTGGCGGGCATCGACGAGGCCAAGGAAGAGCTCGAGGAGATCGTCGAGTTCCTGCGCAACCCGCAGAAGTTCAGCCGCCTCGGCGGCAAGATCCCGAAGGGCGCGCTGCTGGTCGGCCCGCCCGGCACCGGCAAGACGCTGCTTGCGCGCGCGATCGCGGGCGAGGCGGGGGTGCCGTTCTTCACCATCTCGGGCTCGGACTTCGTGGAGATGTTCGTGGGCGTCGGCGCGTCCCGCGTGCGCGACATGTTCGAACAGGCCAAGAAGAACGCGCCCTGCATCGTCTTCATCGACGAGATCGACGCGGTCGGCCGCTCGCGCGGGGTGGGCTTCGGCGGCGGCAACGACGAGCGCGAGCAGACGCTGAACCAGCTTCTGGTCGAGATGGACGGGTTCGAGGCGAACGAGGGCATCATCATCGTCGCCGCCACCAACCGCAAGGACGTGCTCGACCCCGCCCTGCTGCGGCCGGGCCGGTTCGACCGCCAGATCCACGTGCCCAACCCCGACATCAAGGGGCGCGAGAAGATCCTCGCCGTCCATGCCCGCAAGGTGCCGCTCGGCCCCGACGTGGACCTGCGCATCATCGCGCGCGGCTCGCCCGGCTTCTCGGGCGCCGATCTCGCCAACCTCGTCAACGAGGCGGCGCTGATGGCGGCGCGCTACGGCCGGCGCTTCGTGACGATGGAGGACTTCGAGCAGGCCAAGGACAAGGTCATGATGGGCGTCGAGCGGCGCAGCATGGTCCTGACCGACGAGCAGAAGGAAAAGACCGCCTATCACGAGGCGGGCCACGCGATCGTCGGGCTGAACCTGCCGAAATGCGATCCCGTCTACAAGGCGACGATCATCCCGCGCGGGGGCGCGCTGGGCATGGTGGTCAGCCTGCCCGAGATGGACCGCCTGCAGATGCACAAGGACGAGGCGAAGCAGAAGATCGCCATGACGATGGCGGGCAAGGCGGCCGAGATCATCAAGTACGGCGAGGAGGGCGTGTCCTCGGGCCCGGTGGGCGACATCCAGCAGGCCTCGAGCCTGGCGCGGGCGATGGTGATGCGCTGGGGCATGTCGGACCGGGTCGGCAACATCGACTATTCCGAGGCGCATGAAGGCTACAACGGCGCGACCGGCGGCTTCTCGGTCTCGGCCTCGACCAAGGAGCTGATCGAGGAAGAGGTGCGCAAGCTGATCGACGAGGGCTACGAGACGGCGCGGCGGATCCTGCTGGAGAAGCGGGAGGATTTCGAGCGCCTCGCCAAGGGCCTTCTGGAATACGAGACGCTGACCGGCGAGGAGATCCAGAAGGTGATCCGCGGCGAGAAGATCGGCGAGGACGATGCCACGCCGCCGCCGCCCCCGGGCAATGCCGCGTCACTGACCGCGATCCCGAAGACCAAGCCGAAGCCCCGCAAGGGCGGGCTGGAGCCGACGCCGACGACCTGAGCGGGGCGGTCCCGCCGCCCCCCTTCCGGTTCCGCGGCGGCTCGCCTAGTCTGCCCGCGCGCGGGGCAGGCGGCGGAGGAAGGCATGGCGGTCCTTGAAGCGACGGACATCGTCGGCACCATCGTCTGGCTCGGGCGGGTGACGCGCCCGGTCGGGCCGGACCTGATCGTCCACGGCGCGCCGGTCGCGGAGATGCCCGTCACGCTGGCGGGACCGGCGGGCGAGGTCCATGCCGGGCTGACGCGGGCCTCCTGCACGCGCGTGCGCCACCTGCATCCGGTCGGGACCGAGATCCGCAACGTCCGCCAGCTGACGGTGGTGGCGCAGGAGGAGCTGGACGCGATCGCCGCCGCGCTGGGGCTTGACGCCGTCGATCCGGCCTGGCTCGGCGCCAGCATGGTGGTGCGGGGCATCCCCGATTTCACCCATGTCCCGCCCTCGTCGCGGCTGCAGAACGACGGCGGCGCGACGATCGTGGTGGACATGCTGAACCAGCCCTGCACGCAGGTCGCCAAGACGATCGAGACCGACAGGCCCGGCCACGGCAAGGCGTTCAAGGCGGCGGCGATGGACCGCCGCGGCGTCACCGCCTGGGTCGAGCGCGAGGGCGTCTTCCGCATCGGCGACCGGCTGCGGCTGTTCGTGCCGGGGCAGCGCGCCTGGGCGGGCCTGCGCCGCGCGGCGGAGGCGGCGGGGCAGGCGGCTGGTCAGGCGGCGGAGTAGAATTTTCATTCCATTTCTGACAGAAATGGCGTAAACGGTCCGCGCCGCCACGCCGCGGGCCGGGGCAGGGCGATTCCGACCGGGAAGTGTCGGAAACCTTCGTCTCGGGCCGCAGCGGGGCCGCTATAGCCGGGGCCGGACGGGCGCCGCGCGCCCGAAGGGAGAGTTTGGAACATGGCCGTGAAGTCCGACATCGAGATCGCCCGCGAGGCACGCAAGAAGCCGATCATGGAGATCGGCGCGCGCCTCGGCATCCCGGCAGAGCATCTGCTGCCCTATGGCCACGACAAGGCGAAGATCAGTCAGGACTTCATCGCCTCGCTGGGGGGACGCCCGGACGGCAAGCTGATCCTGGTGACGGCGATCAACCCCACCCCGGCCGGCGAGGGCAAGACGACCACCACGGTCGGCCTTGGCGACGGGCTGAACCGGATCGGCAAGAAGGCGATCGTCTGCATCCGCGAGGCCTCGCTCGGCCCGAACTTCGGCATGAAGGGCGGCGCGGCGGGGGGCGGCTATGCCCAGGTGGTGCCGATGGAGGAGATGAACCTCCATTTCACCGGCGATTTCCACGCCATCACCAGCGCGCACAACCTGCTGAGCGCGATGATCGACAATCACATCTACTGGGGCAACGAGCTGGACATCGACCAGCGCCGCATCGTGTGGCGCCGCGTCATGGACATGAACGACCGCGCGCTGCGCGACATCGTGGTGTCGCTTGGCGGTGTTGCCAACGGCTTCCCCCGCCAGACCGGCTTCGACATCACGGTCGCCTCCGAGGTGATGGCGATCCTGTGCCTTGCCCGCGACCTCAAGGACCTGCAGAAGCGGCTGGGCGACATCGTCGTGGCCTACCGGCGCAACAAGTCCCCGGTCTATGCCCGCGACCTGAAGGCCGACGGGGCGATGACGGTTCTCCTCAAGGACGCGATGCAGCCCAACCTGGTGCAGACGCTGGAGAACAACCCGGCCTTCGTGCATGGCGGCCCCTTCGCCAACATCGCGCATGGCTGCAACAGCGTCATCGCCACCACCACGGCGCTGAAACTGGGCGACTACGTGGTGACCGAAGCCGGGTTCGGCGCCGACCTCGGCGCGGAGAAGTTCTTCGACATCAAGTGCCGCAAGGCGGGGCTGAAGCCGGCGGCGGCGGTCATCGTGGCGACGGTGCGCGCGATGAAGATGAACGGCGGCGTCGCCAAGGCCGACCTCGGCGCCGAGAACGTCGAGGCGGTCCGCAAGGGCTGCCCGAACCTCGGCCGGCACATCGCCAACGTGAAGTCCTTCGGCGTGCCGGTGGTGGTGGCGATCAACCATTTCCACAGCGACACCGAGGCCGAGATCCAGGCTGTGAAGGACTATGTGGCGGCGCAGGGCGCCGAGGCGATCCTGTGCCGGCACTGGGCGATGGGCGGCGCCGGGATCGAGGACCTGGCGCGCAAGGTCGTGGCGCTGGCCGAGGGCGAAAGCGCCAACTTCGCGCCGCTCTACTCCGACGAGATGGGCCTGTTCCAGAAGATCGAGACGATCGCCAAGCGCATCTACCATGCCGATGCGGTGATCGCCGACAAGTCGATCCGCGACCAGCTGCGCGCCTGGGAGGCGGCCGGCTACGGCCACCTGCCGATCTGCATGGCCAAGACCCAGTATTCCTTCTCGACCGATCCGAATCTGCGCGGCGCGCCGACCGGCCATTCGGTGCCGGTCCGCGAGGTGCGGCTGTCGGCGGGCGCGGGATTCGTCGTCGTCATCTGCGGCGAGATCATGACCATGCCGGGCCTGCCCAAGGTGCCGGCGGCCGAGACGATCCGCATCGGCGAGCAGGGCTTCGTCGAGGGGCTGTTCTAGATGCGGAAACCGGGCCGCGCCGCGGCGCCGGGCGCGTGCGCGGGCGGCCTTTTCAAGCCGGCCGCGGCAGCCTAAACGGGCGTGCGGATGCCAGTGGAGCGGCCCGATGAAAGCCCCGAAGGACTGCATGACGATGGCCGAACTCAGGGCCGAGATCGACCGCGTGGACGAGGAGCTGGTCGCGCGCTTCGCCGAGCGGTCCGCCTATATCGACCGCGCCGTCGAGATCAAGGCGGGGATCGACCTGCCGGCGCGGATCGAGGCGCGGGTCGAGGAGGTGGTGCGCAACGTCCGCCGCCACGCGGTGACTTACAATATCCCGCCCGACCTGGTCGAAAAGCTCTGGCGCAGGCTGATCGACTGGTCGATCGCGCGGGAGGAGGGCGCGCTCGGTCCCGACAGCATGCGGGCCGAGGCAACGGGGAAGGGTGAGGGGGAATGACGGCGAAGATCATCGACGGCAAGGCCTTTGCCGCCAGGGTCCGGGCGCAGGTGGCCGACCATGTCGCGCGGCTGAAGCGCGACCACGGGCTGACGCCGGGGCTGGCGGTGGTGCTGGTGGGCGAGGACCCGGCGAGCGAGGTCTATGTCCGCAACAAGGGGCGCCAGACGGTCGAGGCCGGGATGGCGAGCTTCGAGCACAAGCTGCCGGCGGACACGGCCGAGGCCGACCTCCTGGCGCTGATCCGGCGGCTGAACGCCGACCCGGCGGTGAACGGGATCCTGGTGCAGCTGCCGCTGCCCAGGCACCTGAATGCCGAACTGGTCATCAACGCGATCGATCCGGCCAAGGACGTGGACGGGTTCCACATCTCGAATGTCGGGCTCCTGGCGACGGGGCAGAAGGCGATGGTGCCGTGCACGCCGCTCGGCTGCCTGATGATGCTGCGCGACCATCACGGCTCGCTCGCGGGGCTGAACGCGGTGGTCGTCGGCCGGTCGAACATCGTCGGCAAGCCGATGGCGCAGCTTCTGCTCGGCGACAGCTGCACGGTGACGATCGCGCATTCGCGGACGCGCGACCTCGGCGCGGTCTGCCGCGGGGCGGACATCCTGGTGGCGGCGGTCGGCCGGCCGGAGATGATCCCGGGCGACTGGGTGCGGCCGGGCGCCACCGTCATCGATGTCGGGATCAACCGCGTCGAGCGCGACGGCAAGGTGCGGCTGGTGGGGGATGTCGCCTTCGACAGCGCGGCGAAGGTCGCCGGGGCGATCACCCCGGTGCCGGGCGGGGTCGGGCCGATGACCATCGCCTGCCTGCTGGCGAACACGCTGACGGCGGCCTGCCGGGCGCACGGGCTGACCGAGCCGAAGGGGCTGACCGCATAGCAGCTTCGGCGCCGCCGGCAGGGCTGCGATGCGCCGGTCCGGTGCCGAAGGGCGTTGACGCAAGGATTCAAAGCGATATGGATCGCCGTATAGGTAGAGTTCCATGTTGCTTTGATGTCCGCTCTGGGAGTTGCGCTTCGCCAGGCATTCACCTCTCCCGCCCCGTGGCTGGCCTGGCTGGCCCTGACGGCGGCGCTGGGGCTTCTGGGACCCTTCGGCACGCAGGAGACCTGCACCCCCGTCCAGCGCGCCTACTGTTTCGCGGCACTGGTCGGCATCGGCCTCGTCTGGGGCGTCGTGGCGCGGGTCTGCGTCCAGCAGTGCTGGCCGCGCATGGGCTACTGGGAGGCGGCGGCGGTCGTCATCGCGCTGTCCTGCGTCGTGCTGCCGCTGCCGATGGTCTGGCTGACGCCGCATGTGACGCTGATCCCGCCCGGCAGCGTGCCCTCGCCCTTCGTCGCCGCGCTGATGATCGCGGTGTTCGGAGTGGGCGCGGCGGCGGTGCGCTGGTCGATCTCGGGCGACCGCAGGGACGGGCCGCAGCCCGCGCCGCCCGCCCCCGGCCCGCGGCTTGCCGACCGCCTGTCGCCCGCCGTGCGCGGACGGGTGATGCGGGTGACCGGGCGCAACCACTATGTCGAGGTGCTGACCGACCAGGGCGAGGAGCGCATCCTGATGCGGCTGTCGGACGCGATCGCGGAACTCGACCCGGGCGATGGCCTGCAGGTGCACCGTTCGCACTGGGTGGCGGTTGATGCGGTCGCCGGTTCGGCCAGGGTCGGGCCGAAGCACGAACTGATCCTGAAGGACGGCTCGCGGGTGCCGGTCAGCCGGAACTATGTCGAGGCGGCGGCGGCGCGCGGCCTGATCTGAGCCGCGAGGGGAACGGCGCGGGCGCTCTGCCCGGTGAGGATGGCGAGCGCGTCGCCGCCCATCAGCGAGCGGATCGCGCCATCCCGGCAGTCGAGCCCGCCGGTATAGGCGCCGAAGGCGGGCAGGATGATGCGGCGGCTGTCGGCGACAAAGCAGCGGTGCGACCGGCCGGCGACGACCGCCCGCGGGTGGTAGTGGCCCGAGACCTCGCCCGCGGCCGCGGGATCGGCGGAATGGCGGAAGGTCAGCGGGCCGAGGCGCAGCTCGCGCCGCCATTCCCCGCCCAGCATCACCGGCGCGGGGTCGTGGTTGCCGGCGATCCAGATCCAGTGCCGGCCGGCCATCAGGCGCGTCAGCGGGTCGAAGGCGGGGCTGGCCGCGGCCGCGGCCGCCGCGTCATCGTCGAAGCTGTCGCCGGTGCAGACGACCGTGGCGGGGCGCAGCGCGTCGATGACGGCGGCGAGCCGGTCCAGCGTCTCGGCGGTCTCGTAGGGCGGCAGCAGCGCCCCGCCGGCACGGGCGAAGCGGTCGGAGCGGCCGAGATGCAGGTCGGCGACGGCGAGCAGGCGCCGGTCGGCCCACCAGAGCGCGCCCGCGGCCAGCGCGTCGAGGCGGACCCCGGACAGGGACAGGGGCCATGCGTTCATGGTCCGTTCCTGCCCCGGAATGCCGCGCCGCGCAAGGGGGACGAGGGCGATCGGGAGGCATGGGCAGGGATCAGGACAGGCCGGCCTCGCGCATCAGCCGCTCGGCGGTTTCGGCCACCAGCCGTTCGCGCCCGGCGCCTTCGACCGGCACCCGCCCGTGTTCCAGCAGGAGCGGCGCGGCCAGGGGCGAGACGCGGGGCAGGCGGACGAACTCGATGCGTTCCTGCGTGCGGTCGAGCATCCCCTCGATGCGGCCGAAATCGACGAGGCCGCGCATCGCCTCCTCGCGCGTGATGGCCAGCAGGAGGTGGCCGGGATCGTGGCGGCGGAGCGTGTCGTAGAGGATGTCGGTCGAGAAGGTCGCCTGCCGCCCGGAGCGGCGCGTGCCCGGCGTGTTGCGTTCGATGAGGCCGGCGACGATGGCGACATTGCGGAAGGTGCGCTTCATCACCGCGTTGCCGTCGAGCCAGCGGTCGAGCCCGTCGCGCAGCGCGCCGCGCGCGAGCAGCGGGGCGGGATCGAGGACGGGATCGAGGCCCCAGATCAGGGTCGCGTAGTCGGTGGCGACGAAGCCGAGCGGATGCAGGCCGGCATCCTCCATGCGCCGGGTCAGCAGGAGGCCGAGCGTCTGCTGCGCGTTGCGTCCGGCGAAGCCGTAGACGCAGATGTGTTCGCGCCCCTCGGCGCGGAAGCTTTCGATCAGCAGGCGGTCGGGGCGGGGCAGGCGCGACATCGCGCGCTGGAGCTGCAGCCAGCGGCGGGAGTGGTCGGGCAGGTCGGGCCAGTCCTCGCGGCCGAGCAGGGCGAGGATGCGGTCGGTCAGGCGGGTGGAGGTGGCGAACTTGGTTCCCGAGAAGACGGCGATCTTCGGCTCGCGGCCGGGCGCGCGGCTGACCTCGACCGTCATCTCGCGCAGGGCCTCGTAGCGCACGACCTCGCCGCCGATGAGGAAGCTGTCGCCCGGAGTCAGGGTGGCGGCGAAATCCTCCTCGACCTCGCCGAGCGGCGCGCCCATCCGCCCGCGCAGGCGGACCTTGACGGTTTCGGCGGCGGTGATGGTGCCGAGGTTCATGCGGATCGCGCGCGCGGCGCGGGGATCGCGGAGCTGCCACAGGCCGTCGCGCAGGACGATCCGCTGCCAGCGGTCATAGGCGCGCAGCGCGTAGCCGCCGGTGGCGCAGAAATCGAGGCAGGTGTCGAAGTCCTGCCGCGTCAGGCCGGCATAGGGGCCGGCGGAGGTGACTTCGGCGAAGAGCGCGCCGGCATCGAAGGGCCCGGCGGCGGCGGCAATCAGGATGTGCTGGCAGAGCACGTCGCGCGGGCCGGGCCCGCGCGGTTCGCCGTCGAGGTCGCGGTCGCGCACGGCCTCGAGCGCGGCGAGGCATTCGACGACCTCCCAGCGGTTGGCGGGCACGAGGAGCGCCTTCGACGGCGCGTTGTAGCGGTGGTTGGCGCGCCCGATGCGCTGCACGAGGCGCTTGACGTTCTTCGGCGCGCCGACCTGGATCACGAGGTCCACGTCGCCCCAGTCGATGCCGAGGTCGAGCGTGCCGGTGCAGACCACGGCGCGCAGGCTGCCCGCGGTCATCGCGGCCTCGACCCGCTGGCGCTGTTCGCGGGCGAGGCTGCCGTGATGGATGGCGATCGGCAGGCCGTCGTCGTTGGCAAGCCAGAGGTCGCGGAAGAAGAGCTCGGCCTGCGCCCGCGTGTTGTGGAAGATGAGCGTGATGCGGTGGCGGCGCACCTCGTCGAGGATGGCGGGGATCGCGTAGCGACCGCCGCCGCCCGCCCAGGGAGGCGGTTCGGCGGTTTCCAGCATGGCGATGTCGGGCTCGGGGCCGGGATCGGCGTGCAGCACGGCGCAGGGCGCCGGATGCGGCGCGAGGAAGCGGGCGATGGCGGCGGGATCCTCGACGGTGGCGGAGAGGCCGACGCGGCGCAGGCCGGGGCAGAGGCGCTGGAGCCGCGCGAGGAGCAGCATCAGCTGGTCGCCGCGCCGGCTTTCGGCGAGGGCGTGGACCTCGTCCACGATGACGCGGCGGAGGCCGGCAAAGGTGCGCGGCGCGTCGGGGTAGGACAGGAGCAGCGCGAGGCTTTCCGGCGTCGTCAGCAGGATGTGCGGCGGGTCGGCGCGCTGGCGCCGCCGGGCGGCGTGCGGCGTGTCGCCGGTGCGGTCCTCGACCCGGACGGGCAGCCCCATCCCGGTCACGGGGCGGGTCAGGTTGCGGCGGATGTCGGCGGCGAGCGCCTTGAGCGGGGAGACGTAGAGCGTGTGCAGGCCGCGATGGGTGCCGGCGGCGAGTTCGGCGAGCGTCGGCAGGAACCCCGCCAGCGTCTTGCCGCCGCCGGTCGGCGCGACGAGCAGGAGCGCAGCTTCCCCGGCGCGGGCGAACATCTCGGCCTGATGGGGGTGGACCTGCCAGCCGCGGGCGGCGAACCAGTCGCGGAAGGGGGGCGGAAGGACGGACATGCGCCGAGGTTACGGCAGGGCGGGGAGAGAGCGAAGGGGCGGCGGACGATCCCGCCGGAGCGCGCGGCACCGCGGCGGCGGCGGCCCCGTGGCGTGGAACGGCGGGGTGTCCCACGCTGGGACACCAGAAAAGATCCAATGAAATCAACGGCAACCGACGCCGTTAAGGTTCGATTCACGAATAGCACCCGCCGCCCGGCAGACCCGATGCGGGGCGCGGTCCGCGCGGGCCGTCAGTGGATGATCTTCTCTTCGCGCACGAACATGTTGGCCCAGGCGCGGTCGATCAGTTCCGGGGTCATCTGGTAGGGGATGCCCTCGAAGTTGCAGATCGCGATCATCTGGTCGATCAGGAATACCGGGTGGTAGTTCGCGTATTCGTTGTTGATCGTCGGATACTTGACCTTGAGCAGGTGGATCAGCGCCTTCTCGTCGAGCGGCATCTTCTTCTTCTTGGCCACCAGCGCGAAGATCTTCAGGAAGTTCTCCTGGTTCGGCCCGTCGATCTTGATCTTGAAGAAGATCCGGCGCAGCGCCGCCTTGTCGAAGATCTCGTTGGGGTGGAAGTTGGTCGAGAAGATCACCAGCGTGTCGAAGGGAACCTCGAACTTCTCGCCCGACTGGAGGGCGAGGATGTCGCGGCTTTCCTCGAGCGGGACGATCCAGCGGTTGACGATCTTCTGCGGCGGCTCGGACTGGCGGCCGAGGTCGTCGATGATGAAGACGCCGCCGGTGGCCTTGAGCTGGAGCGAGGCGGTGTAGGTCCGCGCCGTCGGGTTGTAGGTGAGGTCGAGCATGTCGAGCGTCAGCTCGCCGCCGGTGATGACGGTGGGCCGCTCGCAGAGGACATAGCGGTTGTCGAAGCGGTTGTTGCTCTTGCGCAGGGAATAGGGGTCGTCCACGCTCGCCTCGGCGGCGGAATGGACGATCGGGTCATAGACGGTGATGACCTGGCCGGAATACTCGATCGAGCGCGGCACGAAGATCTTGTCGCCGAGCGCGTCGCGGATGCCGTTCGAGATCGAGGACTTGCCGTTGCCGGGCGGGCCGTACATCAGGATCGAGCGGCCCGAGCCGACCGCCGGGCCGAGATGGTCGAGCAGCTCGTCGGGCAGGATCAGGTGGCCCATGGCGCTGGTCAGCTGCTGGCGCGTCATGGTGATGTTGCGGATCGACTGCCGGCGGACCTGTTCGCGGTACATCTCGAGCGGGACCGGCATGGCGCCGTAATATTCGGACTGGCTGAGCGCATCGAGCGCCCGCGCCTTGCCGGCATCGGCGAGGCGGAAGCCCATCTCGCCGCCCGAGTTGGCGTGCAGCGTGCCGGTCGCCTCGACGAGCTTCTGCGTGCGGCAGAGGTCGATCAGTTCCTGGGTGACGGGCAGGGGAAGGCAGCAGACGCGCGAGATGTCCGAGGCGAATTCGAGATTCATGCGGAACATCGTCTTGAGGAGGATGTCGCGCATCATCACGACGCTCAGGCCGGTGTCGTCCATCGACCGGGGCGGTGTCGGGGCCTGGACGGTCGTGACCTGCATGTTCATCGGGAGATTCCTTTTTCTGCCCGCAATTTTACCCCGGTTTCCCGGCAGAACCGCAGCAAAAGCCGGGACTGTTTCCGGTTTGACTGTTCATCCGGCAATCTGCCCGGGTAATGTGGCCAAAAAATGGAACGAAAACCGGAGAGGCAGGCATGAAAAGGGCAAGTTCGGCACCGCTGGCGATCTGGCTTGCCGCGGTGCTGGCGCTGTTCGGGGGGATCAGCCTGCTCAAGGGCGGCTTCTACCTGGGCAAGCACGAGGGCGACACGCTGCACCTGGCCGAGCTGGTCCTGCGGATGGCCGGCGGCGAGTGGCCGCATCTCGACATGATGACGCCGATCGGGGTGCTGGCGATCGCGCCGATCGCCGCCTTCGTCGGGCAGGGGGCGGGGCTGGGGCACGCGATCTTCTATGCCCAGCTTGCCGTCGGGGCGGTCCTGCTGCCCGCCGTCCTGCGGGTGGCGGTCAGCCGTTTCGGCGGGCTCTGGGCCTATCTCTACGGCGGCTTCGTGATGATCCTCTGCGTCGCGCTGGTCCATGGCGAGGCGGAGAGCGCGACCTCGATCTCGATGCATTACAACCGCTGGGCCTGGGCGGTGGCCTATGTCGTGGTGCCGCTGGCGGTGCTGGCGCCGCTCGGCCGGCCCCGGCCGCTGCTCGACGGGGGGCTGATCGGTCTCGGCATGGCGGCGCTGGTGCTGACCAAGGTGACCTATTTCGTGGCGCTGGCGCCGGGGGTCCTGATCGTGATGCTCGCGCGGCGGAACTGGGCGATGCTGGCGGCGGCGGCGGTGGCGGGGCTGGCGGCGGCGGCGGCGGTGACGCTGGCGGCGGGCCCGGAATTCTGGCTCGCCTATCTGGACGACCTGCGCACCGTCGCGGGCAGCGACATCCGCGCCCGGCCGGGCGAGGGGTTCCCGCAGGTGGTCGCGGCGCCGATGTACATGGGCGCCTCGCTGACGCTGGTGGCGGCGGTGATCCTGCTGCGGCAGGCGGGCCGGTCGGTCGAGGGGATGGCGCTGCTGTTCCTGATGCCGGGTTTCTTCTACATCGCCTACCAGAATTTCGGGAACGATCCGCAGTGGCTCCTGCTGCTGGCCTTCCTGGTCTTCGCGCTGCTGCCGTCGCCGGGCACGGTGAACGGCCGCGGCTGGGACCTGCGCGACGGGCTGCGCATCACCGGCGTGCTGGCGCTGGCCTTCGCGACGCCCTCGGCGGTCAACCTGGCCTACAGCCCGTTCCGGCACCTGGCGGCGGATACCGAGAAGACCCTGCCCCTGCTGCCGGGGCCGGTCGGGCGCGACATCTTCACCGGGCAGTCGCGGCTCTACCGGGTGAACCTGCTGACCTCGGGCGACCTTCCGGGCACGGTCTTCGCCCCCTTCCGCGAGCGCGCCGAGCGCGAGGACGAGGCGGTGCTGAACGGCGAGACGCTGCCCGAATGCGCGCTGGAGAGCGGGATGAACGCCTGGTTCGAGGTCGTGGCGCGGGATCTCGAGGCGGCGGGCTTCAAGGGGCGGGCGGTGCTGGGGACGGATCTCTTCTCGCTCTACTGGGCGTTCGGCGACTTCCGCCCGGTGAAGGGGTCGGCGCCCTGGTACTATGGCGGGCTGTCGGGGGCGGAGAACGCCGACTACGTGGTGGTGCCGCTCTGCCCGATGGCGCCGCAGATCCGGGCCGGGATGCTTGAATCCTTCGCCGCCGAGGGCTGGACGCTGACCGAGGTGCGGCGCACCGGCCTTTACGTGCTGGTCGAGGCGACGAGGCCGGCGAGCCAGCCGTAGAAGGCGGGAAAGGCCTTGAGCGCGAGGTAGGCGGCGAGCGTGCCGGCCAGCGCGGTGCCGAAGGGGAAGCGGGCATGGGTCCAGGAGGCCCAGTCCGGCGTCGCGCGGGTGACGGCCGGGATCATGCGCAGGAGCCGGTGCGCGCCGAGGGCGCCGAGGCTCATCCCGGCGAGCAGGAAGAGGGCGAGCTGGATGTCCGCCGCCGACTGGGCGAAGAAGGGCGCCGCGGCGGCGGCGAACTTGGCATCGCCGGCGCCCCAGCCGGCCAGCGCATAGAGCGCGAAGCCGATGGCGAAGACGACGGCGACCGAGAGCCAGCGCCAGATCCAGTAGTCGAACGGGATCACGGCGAGGCCGGCGACGAGGAAGATCGCGAACAGGGCGATGACCGCCCGGTTCGGGATCTTCATGAACTTCAGGTCCGACCAGGCCACGTAGAAGCAGACCGGCAGGCAGAGCAGGAACAGGACCGTGTAGGCCTGTTCGACGGAGAGGCCGAGCATGGACGTCAGCCGGCCGGGCTGGCGTCGAGCGTCTCGAGCGCGCGGGCGGCTTCGGCGAAGTGCTGCGGGTGCGTGTCGATCGCGTCCTGGAGCAGCGACTTGCCGGTGGCGACGTCGCCCTGCTTGATCGCGGCGAGCGCGGCCGTGTAGAGCAGCTGCGCCCGTTCGACCTGGGTCATCGGCACCACGGGCAGGTCGTAGTGGCGCTGCGCCGCGCGGGCCATGACGAGGTTGTTCTTGGCGGTGAACATGCCGGGATCGTAGGTCACCGCCTCGGCGAAGAGCTTCTCGGCCCCGGCATAGTCGCCGCGGGTGAGCTTCGAGAAGCCCCAGTTGTTCAGCGTCGCGGCCGGCGTCGTCGTCAGCCCGACGGCGGTCTCGTAGAAGCTGTCGGCCTTGTCCCACTTGCGGTTGGCGTCGGCGATCATCGCCTCGAGCCGGTAGCGGTCGAAGGTCTCGTGCGTCGGCGGGATGGTGTTCATCACCTCTTCCGCCTTCTTCCAGTTGTTGCTGCGGATCAGCGCCTCGGCATAGGAGACGCGGTCCTCGTTGGTGGCGTCGGGCGCGGCGATCACCTGATCCCAGACCGCCACCGCCTCGGTCGCCTTGCCGGCGCGGACCAGCGACTTGGCAAGCCCGCGCCTGAGGTCGGTGCGGTCGGGGTTCTCGGCGGTGGCGCGGCGGAAGTAGGAGACCGCCTCGTCGGGGTCGCCCACCGTCAGCATCACGTCGTTGAGGTTGGTCTCGTCGATCACGTTCACGCTTTTCAGCGCGCGCGCGACGTCGGCGTCGCTCTGCTTCTGGCATGCCGAAAGAACGAAGGTGCCGGCCAGGGCCAGCCCGATCAGTGCCGTTTGGCGCATTTTCTGCGTCCTTTTCTGCTCGATCTACTTCCTGGAGAGCAGGAGGTACACGCCCTCGCCCTGCCTCACCAGAGAATATTCTGCCTCTGTGTCAGGACCATAGTCGCGATTTTCAAGCGTGGCGAGGGCGCGCGAAAGATTTTCGCGGATGGAGTCGGTTTGGCCACTGTCGAGCGCGAAGGCGGTCTTGAAGACGAGGCTGGCCTCGGCCACCTCGCCCTTCTCCATCAGCACGACGCCGAGGTTGTTCCAGGCGGGGACCGACTTCTGGTCGAGCTCGACGGCCCGGCGCAGGATCCGTTCGGCCTGGCCGAGGCGGCCGAGCTGGAGGTTGGCCGACCCGATCGCCGACAGGATCTCGGCCGTCGCGCCCTGTTCGGAGGCGGCGCGGTAGTAGGAGTCGAGCGCGAGCTCGTATTCGCCCGCGGCCATCAGGCGGTGCCCGACGATGAGCGGATCGACGATGTCGGGCGCGCCGGCGCGCGCGGGCGGGGCATAGGGGCCGGCGCCGGAAAGACCCTGGCCGCCCGGTTGAACGCAGGCGGCCAGAAGCAGGGCGGTCAGGATCGGGGCCGGTGCCGGCAGGCGCATACGCTCAGAACGTCATGGTCTGGAACAGCTTGAGCATATCGTAAACCGAGGGGCCGACAAGGATGATGAGCAGCGGCGGCACGGTGAACATCATCGTCCCGAGCGTCATCTTCGTGGGCAGCTTGTTGGCCTTTTCCTCGGCGCGCATGACCCGCTTGTCGCGCATCTCGGCGGCATAGACGCGCAGCGCCTCGGCGATCGAGGTGCCGAAGGTCTGCGACTGGATCATCACGGTGACGAAGGACGAGATGTCGGGCACCCCCGCGCGTTCGGCGAAGCCCTTGAGCACGTTGATCTTGTCCTTGCCGGCCTTGACCTCGGCGGAGATGATCTCGAACTCCTCGGCAAGGGCGGGATAGCCCGCGGACAGCTCCTTCGACACCCGGATGATGCCCTGGTCGAGCGACTGGCCGGCCTCGACGCAGACCAGAAGCATGTCGAGCGCGTCGGGGAAGCCGTTCTGCATCTGCTCCTGCCGGGTCTGCACCCGGCGTTCGAGCCAGTATTTCGGCAGGTAGTAGCCGACCGCGCCGGGAACCAGCACGGCGAGGGCGAGCTTGGTCGTCGAGACCTCGCCGGTCGTCGAGGCGACGACGGCATAGATCACGCCGCCGATCAGGAAGACGATGCCCAGGGTGAACTGGATGGCGTGGAAGGTCCGCACCGCGTTCTTGCCGCGGTAGCCCGCGCGCGTCATCTTCAGGCGGGCGGAGGACATCTCCTCGGCCGACTTCGGCTCGAGGAAGCCGGCGAACTTGTCGAGCTTGTCGTTGCCGCTGCCCATGCGCAGCGAGCGCCGGGGCGCCTTGCCGCCCTTGGCGCCGGCGGTCGCGACCCCGGCGCCTCGGGTGGCCTCGCGCAGCTTGGCGAGCGGATCGGCGCGCCGGCGCAGCATCGCCGGCAGCGTGGCGAGGATCATCAGGAACCCGAAGGCGCCGAGCCCGATCAGCGGGCCCATCGGCCCGAACTGCTGGGTCAGAAGGTCGCCGATGCGTGTGAGGACTTCCATGCGAGTGACCCTCTCAGACCTTGATGTTCACCATCATCCTCATGAACACGACATTGATCGCGAGGAAGGTGAAGACGACGAGTGCGGCGGGGATGAAGGCAGGCGTGTCCTTCACCGTATCATAGTAGTCGGGCTTCAGCACCTGGATCACGACCAGGACGCCGACCGGGAACAGCGACAGGAACATGCCCGACCATTTCGCCTCGGCGGTGATCGCCTTGACGCGGCGGAACAGGCGGAAGCGGGCGCGGATGACCTTGGCGAGGCCGTCGAGGATCTCGGCCAGGTTGCCGCCCGACTGCTGCTGGATGGTGACGGCGACGGCGAGGAAGCGCAGGTCCTGCATGTCCATCCGTTCGGCGAGGTCCTTGAGCGATTCGGAGATGTCGCGGCCATAGGCGCTTTCGTCGGCGATCATGCCGAATTCGGTTCCGAGCGGGTCGGGCACCTCCTTGGCCACGATCTGGATCGCCGAGGAGAAGGGATGGCCCACGCGCAGCGACCGCACCATCAGTTCGACCGCGTCGGGGAGCTGCTCCTCGACCATGTTCATGCGCTTCTTGGCCTTGTGGCCGACCCAGAGATAGACCGCGCCAACGCCCATCACGACGGCGAGCACGATCTTGACGCCGAGCGAGGCCGAGGTGCCGACGGCGAGCCCGACGAAGGCCACCACCGAGAGCAGCCCCATCATCATAATGAGCGCCCTCGGCGAGAAGGCGATGTTGGCCTTCTGCGCCTTGGTGGCGAGCAGCGAGTAGAGCGGGATGCCCTTGGCGCGCAGGTGCTGGGAGGCCTCCTTGCGGAGCTGTTCCAGCACCTGTTCGCGCTGGCCGCCCTTTTCGAGCAGTTCGAGGCGGCGGTTGACCCGGCTGTTGAGCGAGATCGACTTGCCGAACACCATCAGGTAGATGCCCTCGACCAGAAGGAGCACCGCCACGAAGATGAGGGCGTAGATGATGGGGGTCGGGCTGATGATCATGTCAGGTCACGGCCTCTGTCTGGGCGGCGCCGGTCATTGCGCGGCGATGGGTTCGTAGATCGAGGCGGGCAGGTCGTAGCCCCACTGCTTGAAGCGGTCCGAGAAGTGCGACCGCACCCCGGTGGCGGTGAAGCGGCCGATGATCTTGCCGTCGGGCGCGATGCCGAGCCGTTCGTAGCGGAAGATCTCCTGCATCGAGATCACGTCGCCCTCCATCCCCGTGATCTCGGTCACCGAGACCATCCGGCGCGAGCCGTCCTGGAGGCGGCTGGCCTGGACGATCAGGTTGACGGCGCTGGCGATCTGGCTGCGGACGGCCTTGATCGGCATCTCGATGCCGGCCATGGCGACCATGTTCTCGAGCCGGCTGATGCCGTCGCGGGCGCTGTTGGCGTGGATCGTTGTCATCGACCCGTCATGGCCGGTGTTCATGGCCTGGAGCATGTCGATGACCTCCTCGCCGCGCGTCTCGCCGACGATGATGCGGTCGGGGCGCATCCGCAGCGCGTTGCGCAGGCAGTCGCGCTGGGTGACGGCGCCCTTGCCCTCGACGTTCGGCGGCCGGCTTTCCATGCGCCCGACATGGGTCTGCTGGAGCTGGAGTTCGGCCGTGTCCTCGATCGTCAGGATGCGTTCGTGGTTATCGATGAAGGACGACAGCGCGTTGAGCGTCGTCGTCTTGCCCGAGCCGGTCCCGCCCGAGACGATGATGTTGAGCCGGGTCGCGACGGCGGCCTGGAGATAGGCCGCCATCTCCTCGGTGAAGGCGCCGAAGCGGATCAGGTCGTCGATGCCGAGCTTGTCCTTCTTGAACTTGCGGATCGAGACCAGCGAGCCGTCCACCGCGATCGGCGGCACCATCGCGTTGAAGCGCGAGCCGTCGGCGAGGCGGGCGTCAACGTAGGGGTTCGATTCATCGACGCGGCGGCCCACCGCGGAGACGATCTTGTCGATGATCCGCAGGAGGTGCTTTTCGTCCTTGAAGGTGATGTCGGTCAGCTCGAGCTTGCCGTTGCGCTCGACGAAGATCTGCTGCGGGCCGTTCACCAGGATGTCGTTGACGGTCTCGTCCTTGAGCAGCGGCTCGAGCGGGCCGAGGCCCATCACCTCGTCGTAAAGCTCCTGGGTGAGGGTGACGCGCTCTTCCTTGTTGAGCACGACGCTCATCTCGTCGAGCGCCTCGCCGGTGATGGCGGCGATCTCCTGGCGCAGGTCGGCCTCGGTGGCGTGTTCGAGCGCCGTCAGGTTGAGGTTGTCAAGCAGCCGCTTGTGCAGCTCGACCTTCAGCTCGACGAGCTTTTCCTTGCGCTTGCGTTCCTTCTCGAACGCCACCTGGGCCGGGGTCAGCGCGGCCGGGGCGCCGGGGGCCGGCTTGCGGGGCGCCATCAGCCCCCCCTTCTGCGGGACGGTGGCAACCACCGTCCGGGCAGGCGCCTCGACGGGCGCCTTGACCGGAGCCGTCGCAGGCCTGGCTTCGGGGGTCGCGGCCGGTTTCTTGAAGCGGTTGAACATCGGTCACCCCATGTCAGATGTCAGGTCGCACATTCGCGTCACGCCCGCGCGGTTTCGGCCGAGCGGGCGAGTTCGTGCAGCGATTTCGCCAGCTTGGCGATCTCCTTGCGGAGCGGGTTCTTGGCGGCGGTCTCGGACAGCGGCAGCCCGTGGTCGTTGGACTGCGTCACCTGGTGGCCGCCGTCGGAAAGCTGAAGCTCGATCGTGATGTCGAGGCTTTCGGCCAGCCGCTTGGCGCGGCTCTTGCCGGAGAGGTCGGTGAAGCGCGGCGCGCGGTTCAGCACGTAGCGCAGCTTCTCGAAGGGCAGTTCCTCGGCCTTGAGCGCGCGGATCATCCGCAGCGTGTTCTGGGCCGAGCGCATGTCGAGTTCGAGCATCGCGAAATAGAGCTGCGCCCGGTGCAGGACGGCCTCGGTCCACTGCACGACGGTCGAGGGCATGTCGATGACGACGAAGTCGAAGTTCGCCTTCGCCACGTCGAGGACGCGGCCGATGTCCTCGGAGGTCACGATGTCGAGCGGCAGCATCTCGGCCGGGGCGGTCAGGACGTGCAGCTTGTCGTTGAAGCTGAGCATCGCCTGGAGGAAGCTTTCGCTGTCCATCGCGGCGGTGTCCGAGAGCATCTCGTAGACCGCCTCGCGGCGCGGCAGGTCGAGATAGGTCGAGACCGAGCCGTACTGGAAATCGAGGTCGAGCAGGCAGACGCGCGGAGCGTCGTCCTTCTGCACGTTGGCGAGTTCCCAGGCGAGGTTGACCGCGAAGGTCGTCGCCCCGGTGCCGCCGGCGAGGCCGTGGACGGGCAGGATGACGCCGTCGCGGTCGCCGCGCGGCTTGAAGGTCGGGCTGTGGGCGCCGGAATCGTGCTGGATCACCGGCATCGGCGGCGGTTCGTTGAGCCGCGCGATCGCCTCGTGCAGGGCCTTCTCGGGCAGCGGATAGGGCACGAAGTCGTCCGCCCCGAGCTTGAGCAGGTGGTGCAGCGCGATGGGGCTGACCTCCTCGGCGATGAGGATGACCTTGATGCCCTTTTCCTTGGCCGTCTCGATGATGCCGGAGATGCGCGTCAGGTCGCTTTCGTCCTGGGCATCGACGGCGACGGCGACGAACTGGAGCGAGGCCGCGTCGGGCTGGTTGAGGAAGAGGAGCGCATCGTCAAAGGTGAGATCGCCCCAGCTTTCGCCAAGCTCGGCCTCCATGTCTTCGATCAGGAGGTCGAAGTTCGACACATCCCGCGACACCGTGCAGGCAAGGATCGGTGCTGGTTCCGGCTGCAAGACTGCCACACTGCTCATTCCGTCACGTCCCTTTGTCCGTGGTTCGGGATCATTACCCGGTCCGGCCGATGCTGACGCCCCACTACCAGGCTCTTTCAATTGTCCACCCCGGGGCGACTCCGTCGCCGCGGCCTTCTTCCGACATGGACAAGTTCGAGGAGAATGTTGGCGACATTGGGGCTAAAAAACCGTAATTATGCGAATTCATGATACATTCCACGGGCTCGGGCGGCCGCTGTTGCCAGGGCCGCCCGAAGTTCAGTTTCCGACAGTGTGCCTTGTTTTTGCGGAAAGGTCAGCCGCCGGTGTCCTGCGTGGTGCCGCCGGCGCTCTGTTCCCCGGCAGATTCCTGCGCATGCGGCGGAACGGCGCTTGCGACATACTCACGGAAGATCACTTCCGCGTACTTGCCGTTCAGGATCAGCGGGCTGGTTTGCACGAACCCGACCACTTCCGTCACCGTGCGGCGGTTCTGCCGCTCCGGCCCCTGCACATACACGATGGGCTGGGTCTTGCCCTTGGAGACGACGCCGTCAACGCGCGAGCGGCTGACCCCGAGGCTGTTGAGGTAGGCGACCGCCGCCTGCGCCCGCCGCATCCCCAGCCGTTCGTTGTAGGCGGCCGAGCCGACGAGGTCGGTATGGCCGTAGACGCGGAAGCGGACCTCGGGGAACTGGAGCATCCAGTCGGCCTGGCGGCGCAGGTTGGAGCGTGCCTCGGCGTCGAGGACATAGCTGTCGAAGTCGAAGTTGATCGTGTTCGGCACGTCGGCGGCGAAGCGGCGGGTCAGGTTGATGGCGTAGCTGCGCTCGCCGCTCTGGACCAGCGTGTTGTTCATCGTCGCGTTGCCGAAATCGCGGGTTTCGATCTCGGATCCCGCCTCGGAGTAGAAGCTGCGGAAGGCGGTGTTCTCCTTGCTGCAGGCGGCCAGCGCAAGGAGGCTGGCGCCGACAAGAGCGATCCTTTTCATCATGCGCATGGTCCTTACTCCATCACGTAGCCGTAGGACCCGGAGAAGTCCTGCCGGGCCACTTCGGCCTCGGGACTCTGCGCGAGCCTGTTGTCGGCCGTCCTGCCGAAGAGGAAGAGCTCGTTCTCGGTCGGCGGGCGGACCCGGTCGGTCGGCAGCGCCAGTGCCTCGCCGCGGATCGGCGAAACGAGGTGCGGCGTGACGATGATGACGAGCTCGGTCTGATTGCGCTGATAGTCCGCGCTGCGGAACAGGGCGCCGAGGATGGGAATGTCGCCCAGCCAGGGCATCTGCCCGTTGGTGTCGCGGAACTCGTCCTGGAGCAGGCCCGCGATGGCGAAGCTGTCGCCGTCGCGCATCTCGACGGTGGTCTGGGTCTCGCGCCGGCGGAAGCCGTTGAAGTCGAAGCCCTGGGCGTTGCTGACGGTCAGCGTCGGGTCGATGCCCGAAACCGCCGCGTTCACCATCAGGTTGATGATGTCGCCATCGACGACGCGCGGGGTGAAGGCAAGCTCGACGCCGAAGGGCTTGTATTCGACGGTGATCGTGTTGTCGGTCCCGGCGACCGGGATCGGGTATTCGCCGCCGGCGAGGAAGGTCGCCTCCTGGCCCGAGAGCGCGGTCAGGTTCGGTTCGGCCAGCGTGCGGACGAGGCCCTTGGTCTCGAGCGCCTCGAGCATGACGTTGAATTCGAGCGCGCCGATCGTCGCGCCGGCGACGAGCTGGCCGCGCGCGTCCGGGTTGAGCGGGAAGGTGACGTTGGGGGGCGTGCCGGTCGAGGGCAGCGAGCCGGTCGTGGCAAGCTGCGCGCCGCCCAGCGTGATGCCGCCGGCGCCGTCGGTGCCCGCGCCGGTGATGCTGAGCCCGCCTTCGAGCGCCTTGCTGACGGAGCGGGCGACCTCGGCGAAGCGGACCTTGAGCATGACCTGCTGGGTGCCGCCGACGCTCATCAGGTTCGACACCCGGTCGGGCGCGTAGCGTTCGGCGAGGTCGAGCGCGCGGTCGAGCTTGGCGGTCGAGGAGACGACGCCCGACAGCACGATGCCGTCATTGGCGGTGCGGACCTCGATGCGTTCGCCGGGCAGGATCTGCTGGAGCCGTTCCTTGAACTCGGCGATGTCGGGGGTGACCTGGACCTCGACGTTGGTGATCAGCTTGCCGTCGGGGCCGAGAAGGGTGAGCGTGGTGCGCCCCGGCGCCTTGCCGAGGACGTAGATCGTGCGGTCCGACAGGGTGGAGATGTCGGCGATGCCGGGGTTGGCGATCGACAGTTCGGCGAAGGGTTCGTCGGCCTCGACGACCACGGCGCGGTTCATCGGAACGTTCAGCGCGCTCGACGCCGATCCGTTCATGATGCGCAGCGTTTCGGACTGCGCCATCGGTACGGCCGTCACGGTGAGCGCAAAGCCCAGCATGCCGGCCCGGAAGACCTCTTGGTAGCTCATGTGACCTGCCTCTCCGATCACGGATGATGTTCGGGTCTTGTCGCCCGTATCGTGAGGCACAATGCGGCGGTGCCGGTTTTTTTGCAACAATCAAGCCTTTGCGGCCTGATGCTTATGTGGATAAGCAGCAACACAGGCGAAGCTGTGGGGGGCCGGCCGGCCCGGCATACCAGATGCGGTGGCAGGCGGGCGGGTGGCGGGCCGCCGCCGGCCGCGATGCCGCGGCGCGGGCGGCCCGGCCGTCACTCGTTGCAGGGGATCGGCGTCTCGACGACCTCGCCGCCCTTGTTGGTCCGCACGGTGCAGACCTTCTCGGGCTCGGCCTGGACCACCTCTTCCTGGGTGATGCCGAGGAGCGTGTTGCGGTCGATCTCGACGGCGCCGACCTCGGAATTGTCGCCCGAGCCGACGAGCGACAGCGACAGGCGGCCGGTCTGCTGCGCGAGCGCCAGCGAGGCGACCTGCTGCGGCGTCGCCTCGACCGTCACCGTGCGCGCGATCAGCGTTTCCTCCGAGCGGTCGGCATCCGCGCTCTGGTCGATGGCGATCAGGCGCACCGCCTGGTCGATCAGCTTGGTCACTTCCTTGTCGTTGGCGGTGCCGCTCCAGTAGATGTCCACGCGGTCGCCCGGGCGCAGGAAGCCGGAGACGCCCGAGGACACGTCCACGTTGATCGCGAAGGCGCGCATCCCCGGCGACATGTTGGCGTTGATGCCGGCATCGACGCCGGGTTCGGTGATCTTCTTGGCGAGCACGGGCTCAAAGGCGGAATAGCTGCGCAGCGTGGCGCGCGGCCGCGTCTCGCCCTCGAGGAAGACCGGGACGACCGGGGTCACGCCGTCTTCCTGCATCGCGCCCTGGGGCGCGGAGATGACCGCGAAGGCGCCTTCGGGAACCTTGCCGGCCTCCCATTTCGCGGTCGTCAGGTCGGCCTGGGTGAAGCGGTCGCCATACTTCAGGTCCTTGTTGAACACGACGACATCGACCAGCGGCGTGGCCTGGGCCTGGGCCTGGAGCAGGGCGTCGCGTTCGGCCTGCGTCTGGGCGATCAGCCCGTTGGTCATGTAGACCGCGGCACCGGCGAGGCCGATCCCGATGATGAGCACCAAACCGAAGATCAGACGCATCTCTAGTCCTTTCGTCGATCGCCGCGGAGCCGGTCATGCCGGCGATTGTCGCGCGATCGCCATTCACTCACGTTACTTCGCCAGCGATTGCGGCGAAATGGTGGTCAAAGGGGGCCGTGGCAATGGAATCTGGATTGCCACGAAAAGTTTAACAGCCGTGCAAGGACGACCGAACTTCGGGAACGTCCCAACACGGCTGCGGCCGTTTCGTCAAGAGAGGAAGCCCGCCGTCGGCGGACTTCCGGTCAGAAGGTGGTGGAGATCGTCTGCGACGACAGGAACGAGTTCACGTTCGCGCCGATCGTGCCCATGGTGCCGTTGAGGGTGGCCATGACCGCCACCGCGAAGCCGGCGATGCCGGCCGTCAGCACGACCCAGTCCACCGTCACGGCGCCGGTGTCGTCGGCGAGGAAGGCCCTCAGTCTCAGCCTGCGCATCATCTCTGCAACTCCGTAGTCCCGGGGGGCCGTCCGGCCAGCGTGCCGGGAAGCCGGTTTCCTATTCCCCGTCAGGTTCCCGCGACTTCGTGGCGCGAATGGGGCGGGGGCGGGGCGATTCCGACGCAAGGCGGGCGGGACGCGAAACAGTCTGATCGCCGATCCGGCCCGATGGGGCGGGAAAGCGAAGGGCCGCGCCCGTTGCGGGGGCGCGGCCCTGGATGCTGCCCGGAAGGCAGCGTCGGATCAGAACGTGGTCGAGATCGACTGGCCGCTCAGGTGGGCCGAGATCTTCGTGGTCAGGGCGCCCGTGCCGCCCTTCACCGCGGCGAGCGCGGCGACGCCGAGGCCGACGACGGCGGCGGTCAGCACGACCCAGTCAACCGTGACCGCGCCCTCTTCGTCGTTGCGGAAGTTCTTCACCAGTTTGAACAGTTTCATAGCAAGTCTCCTTCAGACCCATTTTGTTGCGCCACCGCTGCGTGTCTTCCGGGCGGCGCGTGCCTTTTCCCGTCTCCGTCGCGGCATGACCCCTGTCTGCTCCCGAATCGTGACGCAACTGGGGCGTGTGCTGGACGTTTTGCGTTCATTTTTCGCAAAATTCCGGCGCCGGTCCGGCGTCAGAACGTGGTGTGCACCTGCTGGCTGCTCATGAACGAGCCGACCTTGGTGGTGGTCCGGCCCATCTCGACCGACAGCACGGCCAGGACCGCGATGCCGAGGCCGACCACGGCCGAGGTCAGCACGACCCAGTCGGCGGTCACGGCGCCGGCCTCGTCGCGGAGGAATCCGGGAAAGCGGGGGGAAAGTCTCATCGTCGCACATCCTCACTCGTTACGCGTCCGGTCCGGGCCCGGGAGTCGCCCGGCCCGCCGCACGCATTCTCTCTAGCAGCGAAAAGCGGCAGCGGTAAGGCGGCCGCCGGCCCGGCATTGCGCGGGCGGAAACGGAAGGCGGCCGCGGCGGGATTGTCGCCCGCCCATGGCCGCCGGAACGCGAAAGGGCCGCGCCCGTTGCGGGGGCGCGGCCCTGGATGCTGCCCGGAAGGCAGCGTCAGATCAGAACGTGGTCGAGATCGACTGGCCGCTCAGGTGGTCCGAGATCTTCGAGGTCAGGGCGCCCGTGCCGCCCTTCACCGCGGCGAGCGCGGCGACGCCGAGGCCGACGACGGCGGCGGTCAGCACGACCCAGTCAACCGTGACGGCGCCTTCTTCGTCGTTGCGGAAGTTCTTGACCAGCTTGAACAGTTTCATGGCGGATTCTCCATAGGGTTCGAGGTTCGCTTCACTCATCCGCAGCAGGTGGCCGGGTCTTTCCTTCACCCCATGTCCCTCGCGGCGTGGCCTCAGTTCTGGCCGCGAATCGTGACCGGACTGGGGCGGCGGGGGGACGATTTCGGTTCTTTTTCGCCGCCGGCGGAAACAGAGCGGGCGCGGGACGTGGCCGGCTGCGTGCGAAGGGCCCCGGTCCGGTCCGCCTGCGCGCCGTCCCGCGCGGCGGCGGGCGGCGCAAAGGGAAGGGCCGCGCCCGTTGCGGGGGCGCGGCCCTGGATGCTGCCCGGAAGGCAGCGTCAGATCAGAACGTGGTCGAGATCGACTGGCCGCTCAGGTGGGCCGAGATCTTCGTGGTCAGGGCGCCGGTGCCGCCCTTCACCGCGGCGAGCGCGGCGACGCCGAGGCCGACGACGGCGGCGGTCAGCACGACCCAGTCAACCGTGACCGCGCCTTCTTCGTCGTTGCGGAAGTTCTTGAACAGTTTCATCGTGGATTCTCCATAGGGCTTCAGGTTTGCTTCAGACATCCGCAGCAGGTGGCCGGGTCTTTCCTTCACCCCATATCCCTCGCGGCGTGGCTTCAGTTCTGGCCGCGAATCGTGACCGGACTGCGGCAGGCCAACGACGATTTCCAAGCTTTGGGGGTGGCTCCGGGAAACAGTGCGTAACCGCGGGCACGACAGCGGGAGCGCGGCGCCGGGGGCCGGAGGGCCTTGTCCGCGGCGGGCGCGGATGCCGGGCGGGGGGCCGGACGCGGGGGCCGGAAAAGGGACGGGGGCCGCGCCCGCCGGCGCGACCCCCGCCTTCCTGTCCTGCCGGACGGACGTTCAGAACGTCGTCGAGATCGTCTGCGCGTTCAGATGTTCGCTGATCTTCGACGTCAGCGATCCCGTGCCGGAGCGGATGGCCGCCAGGGCCGCGACGCCGAGGCCGACCACCGCCGCCGTCAGGACGACCCAGTCCACCGTCACCGCGCCGTCCTCGTCACCTTCGAAGCTCCGGATCACCCTGAGAAGTTTCATCGCCGTCTCCGTTTCTTTGCCTGTTGCCGCCAGTTCCGTCCGGGGCCGCCCCCCGGGGACGGGCCCGCGCCACGACCCGATTCCGCCGCCCAATGATGGCAGGAGTTGGGCGCTTCTCGCACATTTTGGCGAAACCACGTCTATATCTCGTCAATTGTCATGTTAAGGGCGACTTGTCCCGTCACCGGCCCCCGATTGGTGCCGGTTCGGCATCATCCCGCCTGTTGCCGAAAGGCCCGGCGCGGGCGGCGAGTTGGCCGGGCCGCGCGGGCGGGAGTGGCCAAAAGGCCCCGGTTTCTGCTTTCATGGCGGCAAAACCTGATCGAGGCAGGCAGGGATACGCGCAATGACGCGAGCGAAACGGTGTCTGGCCGGGTTACTGGCCCTCTGTCTGGCGGGCACGCCGGCGCTGGCGGATCCCGCGCCGGGGGCGGCGGCGCCGGAGGCCGGGCCGGGGCCGCAGGTCTATCCCGACTTCACCTTCAAGCGGGTCGCGCCGCCGAAGCCCGGCACGGGCAAGCGAATCACGGTCCAGATCGACCCCGCCGAACAGGCGCGGATGCTGGCGGCGGTGATGCCCCCGCCCGAGAACCCGATCCCGCGCGGCGGGGCCGCTCCGGGGCTCGGGCCGGGGGCGCCCGCCTCGCCCGGCGCCTACGACTGGTACTGGACGGTGGTTTCGCCGGCGCTGGAGGAGGGCAGCGGACGGTTCGAGGCGGCGATCGCGGCGCTGACCGCCGGGCCGGACGGCAAGACGGTCGCCGCGCCGCGGATGCAGACGCTGCAGGCGATGGCGGATGCGCACGGGCGCGACATCCTGTCGGCGACGCTCGGCACCGAGGTCTCGCCGGCGCTGGTGCTGGCGGTGATGAGCGTCGAGAGCGCGGGCCGGGTGGACGCCGTGTCCTCGGCCGGGGCGGTCGGCCTGATGCAGCTGATCCCGGACACGGCTGACCGCTTCGGGGTCGATGACGCCACCGACGCCGGCGAGAACATCCGCGGCGGGGTGGCCTATCTCGACTGGCTGCTGAAGGAGTTCGGCCGCGATCCGGTGATGGCGCTGGCCGCCTACAATGCCGGGGAGAACGCGGTGAAGGCCAACGGCGGCGTGCCGCCCTATGTCGAGACGCGCGACTACGTGCCCAAGGTGCTCGCGGCCTGGACGGTCGCGCGCGGCCTGTGCCAGACGCCGCCGGAGCTGGTCACCGACGGCTGCGTGTTCCGCTGGTCGGGCCTGTAGGGGAGCCAGATGACCGGGATCAAGCCGCTCGTCCTTGACGTGGACGGGACCTTCCTCAGGACCGACATGCTGTACGAATCGTTCTGGGCGGGGCTCGGCCGCGACCCGGTGGCGACGCTGCGCGCGGTCCTGCGCGGCTGGCGGCGGCCGGCGCAGCTGAAGGCCGATCTCGTGGACATCGCGCCGATCCGCACCGAGCTTCTGCCGGTCAACCCGGCGGTCGCCGAGCTGGCGCTGCAGAGCCGGCTGGCGGGCCGCGAGGTGATCCTCGCCTCGGCCTCGGACCGGCGGCTGGTGGCGGGGCTGGCCGCCGATTACGGGCTGTCGGAGCGGGTCTTCGCCTCGGACCGGGGGGTGAACCTCAAGGGCGAAGCCAAGGCCGGGGCGCTGGCCGCGGCGCTGGGCGAGGGCGGCTTCGACTATGCCGGCGATTCCCATGCCGACCTGCCGGTCTGGGAGATGGCCGAGAACGCGATCGTCGTCGGGCGCGTGCCGACGGCGCGGGCGCTGGCGGCGAAGGGCCGCAACGTCGTGGAGTTCGAGGGCGGCTGGGCCTGGCGCGACCTGATCCGCGCCTTCCGCCCGCACCAGTGGGTGAAGAACGTCCTTCTGCTCCTGCCGATGGTGGCGGCGCACCGGTTCGATCTGGCGACGCTGGTCCCGATCCTGTGGGGGATCGTCGCCTTCTCGGCGGCGGCCTCCGCGATCTACATCGTCAACGACCTGCTCGACCTCGAGGCCGACCGCCGCCACCCGACCAAGCGCGACCGCCCCTTTGCCAGCGGCGCGGTGCCGATCCGGGCCGGGATGGCGGCCTTTGCGGTGCTGGGGCTTCTCGCGCTTGCCGTCGCGGTCTGGCTGGGGCCGGCCTTCCTTGCCACCATCGTGCTCTACATGTTCCTGTCGCTCGCCTATTCGCTGCGGCTGAAGCGGCTGCGCTGGGTGGACATCGCGATGCTGGCCGCGCTTTACACCGTGCGGGTCGTGGCGGGGGCGGCGGCGGCGATGGTCGAGGTCTCGATCTACATGCTGATCTTCGTCTTCCCGGTCTTCGTGACGCTCGGCTGCGTCAAGCGGCTGACCGAGCTCACGCTCGCGAATTCGGACGAGCGCCTGCCCGGGCGCGGCTACGGGCGGGCGGATCGGGGGGACCTGCTGAACGTCGCCTGGATCGGGATCGTCGGCGCGCTGGTGATCTTCTTCCTCTATTCGGTGAGCGACCAGGGGCGGCTGCTCTATCCGACGACCTGGATCCTGTGGGCGGCGATGATCCCGATGGCGTTCTGGCTGGTGCGGATGGTGATGCTGGGCTGGTACGGCCGGCAGGACTATGACCCGATCGTGTTCGCCATGCGCGACAAGCTGGGGATCGGGATCCTGATGCTGACGCTGAGCCTGATGTTCTGGGCAGCGGGCCTGTGGAGCCAGTGGTTCGGGGGGTGAAGGGGTGTCCCACGCTGGGACACCCTTCCGGGAGCCAATGAAATCAACGGGTTGATTTCGGGATTAACGTTCGATTCACGGATGGCGATGGTGCCGGGACGGGCGAGTTCCGACCGGGCCGCTCGGGGCGGCGACCAGTCTTCATGATTCTTCAATCCTTCGGGCGCAACCTGCGGGCGCACCGGCGCGGCGCTGCGGACGGGATCGATGGAGACGTGCCGGGCGGCCTGACGGCGGACGCCCGGCGCCGGGCGTGCGCCCGGGTGCCGGGGCTGAGCGGGGGAGAGCGAGGAGGCCCGTAAGGGCCGATGAGCGGCTCATCGCTCCCTTCGGTCGCTCTTCGCCGGAGACGGGCCCGGGGACGCGCCGCAGGGGAGCCGCGCCGAGCGGACGGGCCCGGGGCGCGCGGGCGGACCGCGCACTGATGGCCGGCCGCTGCCCAGATGGCCGACGCGCACCGCCGCGCGGGGGCGGGGGCGCCGACAGAGGTGGGGCCGCGCCCGTGCCAAAGGGACCCGGCGTCGGACCTTCCCCTTCACGGACCTGATGGCCGGACCTCGCCGTGACGGCAGACGGGCGCGGCCGCGCTGGGGCGTGGGGGGCATATGCCGGACCCGGCTCGCGCAACGGCGTTGTCGGCGCCGCCGCGGGGAGCGGGGGCACCGTCGGGCATGGGGCGCGTGCGCGCCCGGTGCCCCGGGTGTCGGTCCTTCCCCTTCCCGGACCTGGTGGGCGGACCTCGCCATGACGGCCGACGGGCGCGGCCGCGCTGGGGCGTGGGGGCGCCGACGGGCATGGGGCGCGTGCGCGCCCGGTGCCCCGGGTGTCGGGCCTTCCCCTTCCCGGACCTGGTGGGCGGACCTCGCCATGACGGCCGACGGGCGCGGCCGCGCTGGGGCGTGGGGGGCACATGCCGGATCCGTCTCGCGCAACGGCGTTGTCGGCGCCGCCGCAGGGGGCGCGGGCACGGTCGGGCATGGGGCGCGTGCGCGCCACGGGGACCCGGGAGTCGGGCCTTCCCCTTCCCGGACCTGATGGCCGGACCTCGCCCCGATGGCTGACGGGCGCTACCCTATGGCGGCAGGAGGGGCGCCGCGCGGGTGCCCGCGCCCGGGGACCCGGCCTCAGATCTTCATCTTCTTGAAGACGAATTCCGGGATGTGGCGGATGATCAGCATGATGAAGAGCCAGAAGAACGGCGTGTAGATCACGTTGCGCCGCTTGCGCACCGCCCGCAGGATGTCGTCGGCCACCTTCTCGGGGGCGGCCACGAGGAACATCCCCGGCAGGCCCCAGGTCATCGCGGTATCGACGAAGCCGGGCTTCACCGTCACCACGTGGCCGCCCGCCCGCGTCAGGCGGTTGCGCAGGCCGGAGAGATAGGTGGCGAAGCCGGCCTTGGCCGAGCCGTAGACATAGTTGCCGAGCCGCCCGCGGTCGCCCGCGACCGAGCCGACACCTACGACGGTGCCGCCGCCGCGCGCCTCGATCACCGGCGCGAGCAGGTGCAGGAAGCGCGCCGGGCCGGTATGGCTGTCGGCCACGACGCCGTCGATCAGCGCCGGATCGGCGTCGATCTCGGCCTGGGCGGGCATCGAGCCGACGAAGACGGCGGCGTTGATCTGGCCTTCCAGAGCGGCGGCGCGGTCGATGATCGGGCCGAAGGTGGCGGGATCGCGGGCATCGAAGGAGAGCGCCTCGGCCGCCGGCGCGCCGCGCAGCCGGCAGTCGGCGGCCTGGGCGGCGAGGTCCTCGCCGTCGCGGCCGCAGAGGAGCACCGCCGCGCCCTCCGCCGCCACCCGGCGGGCGAAGGCCTTCGCCATCGCGGAGGTGGCGCCGAGGATGATCCAGGTCTGCGTCATCGCGGCGCCCTCAGCTTCAGCCGCCGGACGAGGTCGGTGGCAAGCCGGCCCTCCGGGTCGGCCTGGTCCACGACCTTCAGCCATTGCGGGTGTTCGGGATACATCGCCCGGATGTCGGCGCCGCGGGCGAGGCTGTCCTTGGCGAAGTAGAGCCGGCCCGAGGCCGCGATGGTCATGTCCTCGAGCCGCTTGATCAGCTCGCGCGCCTCGGCGCGGTTGGGGAAATCGACGGCCAGGGTGTAGCCCTCCATCGGGAAGCTGAGAAAGCCCGCGCGGCCCGGCCCCATGCGCTTGAGCACCGCCAGCGGCGAGGCGAGGCCGGAGCCGGCGATGGTGTCGAGCATGGCGCGCAGGGCCGGCGCGCTGGCGACCGGGACCACGCACTGGAACTGGTGGAAGCCGCGCCGCCCGTAGAGGCGGTTCCAGTCGCGGATGCGGTCGAGCGGGAAGAAGAAGTCCCCGATCGGCTTCACCACGGTGCGCCCGCCGGCGGGCACGCGGCGGTAATAGGCGGCGTTGAAGGCGCGCACGACCGGCGCCGACAGCGCGAAGTGCGGCGCGTCGAAGGGCACGCTGCGGGCGCGTCCGCGGCGCGGGACGAGGCCGGTGCCGGTCTCGCCCTCCTCGAGGATGCCGCGGCCGAGGGCGGGGCCGCGCGCGGTGGCGTCGATCCAGCCCACGGTATAGGTCGCCGCCGAGGCGTCGAGCAGGGCGAGGAACTCGTCCCAGCCCTCGACCCGGCGTTCGGTGACCATCATGATGTCGCCCCGCGCCGGCATCAGGCGCAGCCGGGCGGAGAGGATGATCCCGGTCTGGCCGAGCCCGCCCGCGGTGGCGCGGAAGAGGTCCCTGGTGCGGCCCGCGGGCGTCACCTCGACGGTGCCGCCGGCCTGGCGCAGGCGGAGCGACAGGACGTGCTGGCAGAAGCTGCCGGCATTGTGGTGGTTCTTGCCGTGCACGTCCTGGGCGATGCAGCCGCCGAGCGTGGCAAGGCCGGTGCCAGGCATGACCGGGGGCAGGAAGCCGCGCGGGGCGAAGGCGGCGGCGATGTCGCCGATGCGGACGCCGGCCTCGGCCTCGAGCACGCCGGTCGCGGGGTCGAAGGCGAGGATGCGGTCGAGCCGCGACATGTCGATCACCCGGCCGCCGCCGTTCAGCGCCGCGTCGCCGTAGCTGCGGCGCATCCCGATGGCGGGCGCGAGACCCTCCGCGAGCGCCGCCTCGAGGCCGCGCATCCGCTCGGGGCGCGCGATCTCGCCGCGGGCGGTCAGCGCCCGGCCCCAGCCGGAATAGTCAGCGGTCTTCCACAGCATGGGGGCCCTTCAGGGATGCGCGTTCGGCGAGGGGAAAGACGGCGAGCCCGATCAGCAGGGCGAACCACAGCGTCGTCAGGCGGATGACGGCGGTGGCGGCGACCGCGGCCTCGATCGGCACGCCGTCGAGGGTGAGCAGCGCGATCATCGCCGCCTCGGCGCCGCCGACGCCGCCGGGCGCGCCGGTCAGCCCGCCGGCGAGGGTGGCGAAGACGAAGATCGCGATCGCCCGCGCCGGGCCGATCTCGGCGCCCATCCAGAGCAGGAGCAGGTGGAAGGCCCAGCCCTCGGCGAGCCAGCCGGCCATGCCGAGGGCGAGCGCGGCGGCCAGCACGGGGCCGTGGCTGAAGCGGTCCATCGAGCGGGCGGCGGCGCGGGCGCGGGCGAAGGCGCGCGGGAAGCGGCGCAGCAGGCCGTAGGCGCCCCCGGCCAGCCAGACGAGCAGCGCCGGCCGGGTGGCGATGACGGCGGCGGCGAGGGCGAGGAGCGCGACCGGCAGGGCGCCGGCGATGCCGGTCGCGGCGAAGGCGAGCGCGAGGCCGAGGATCAGCGCCATCGCCGCGAGGTCGGAGGCGCGGTCGGCCAGCACGAGGGGAGCGCTGCGGGCGAAGCTCCACCCCGTCTCGCGGCCGATCCAGCGCATCCGGATCAGCTCGCCGACGCGGCCGGGGGTGACGACCATGGCGAAGCCGCCGAGGAAGTGGCGCAGGTTCTGGCCGAGCGTGCAGGGAAGGCCGAGGCGGCGCGCGAAGAGGTGCCAGCGCAGGCCGCGCAGCAGGTAGTTGGCGAGCGAGAGCGCGAGCAGCGCCGCGACCTGGACCGCGCCGAGGCGGGCGACCCAGGCGAGCGTCTCCTGCCAGCCGGTGGCGGCGGCAAGGCCGGTGAGCCCGGCGAGGAAGAGCGCCAGCAGCCCGCCCATCAGCGCGAGGTCGCGCGCGCGCGCCCCGCCCTGCCGCCGCTGCGGGACGGGCGCGGCGGGGGCGGCGGGGCCGGCGGGATCCGGGCGGCGGTCCGGTTCGGAAAGGGGCAGGTCTGCGGCCATCATTGCCGTGCCGACTAGCAACGGATTCGGGCAGTAATGTGGAGTTGTTTCCCGGAAGTTGACAGTGGCGGGGCGTTTTCGGGGGAAAACCCCGGCCCGGCGCGCCCTGTTCCCGGCAGGCCCCCTTGCCAAGCGCGCGCCCCGTCACCGGCGCGCCCTGTCTCCGGCGCGCCCTGTCCCCGGCCCGGCGGGCCTGCCGCGGCCGGCCGGCCTCAGCCGACGATCGTCGCCTCGGTGGCGGCGCGCAGCTCGGCCTCGGTGACGCCGGGGGCGAGTTCGACGATGTGCAGGCCCTTGTGGCCCACGTCGAGCACGCCGAGGTTGGTGATGATGCGGTCCACCACGCCCTGGCCGGTCAGCGGCAGGGTGCAGCGGTGGAGCACCTTCGAGGCGCCGTCCTTCGACGTGTGGTCCATCACGACGACGACGCGGCCGACGCCGGCGACGAGGTCCATCGCGCCGCCCATGCCCTTGACGAGCTTGCCGGGGATCATCCAGTTCGCGAGGTCGCCGTTCTCGGCCACCTCCATCGCGCCGAGGATCGCCATGGCGATCTTGCCGCCGCGGATCATCGCGAAGGAGGTCGCGCTGTCGAAATAGGCCGTCTGCGGCAGTTCGGTGATCGTCTGCTTGCCGGCGTTGATGAGGTCGGGGTCCTCCTCGCCCTCGTAGGGGAAGGGGCCCATGCCGAGCATCCCGTTCTCGGACTGGAGGGTGACGGAGATGCCCTCGGGGATGTAGTTGGCCACCAGCGTCGGGATGCCGATGCCGAGGTTGACATACATGCCGTCGCGCAGCTCCTGCGCGGCGCGGGCGGCCATCTGGTTGCGGTCCCAGGGCATGTCAGGCGGCCTCCCTCTTGCGGGTGGTGCGGTTCTCGATCCGCTTCTCGTGCGGCCCCTGGACGAGGCGGTGGACGTAGATGCCGGGCAGGTGGATGTGGTCGGGATCGAGGCTGCCGAGGGGCACGATCTCCTCGACCTCGGCGACGCAGATCCGCCCGCAGGTGGCGGCGGGGACGTTGAAGTTGCGCGCCGTCTTGCGGAAGACGAGGTTGCCGCTGGGATCGGCCTTCCACGCCTTGACGATGGCGAGGTCGGCGACGATCGCGCGTTCGAGGATGTAGGTGCGGCCGTCGAAGTCGTGGTGTTCCTTGCCCTCGGCGATCACCGTGCCGACGCCGGTCGGGGTGTAGAAGCCGGGGATGCCGGCGCCGCCGGCGCGCATCCGCTCGGCCAGCGTGCCCTGCGGGTTGAATTCCAGCTCGAGCTCGCCGGAGAGGTACTGGCGCATGAACTCGGCGTTCTCGCCGACATAGGAGGAGATCATCTTCCGGATCTGCCGCGTCTCGAGCAGGATGCCGAGACCGAAGCCGTCGACGCCGGCATTGTTCGAGGCGACGGTCAGGTCCTTCACGCCGGAGTCCCGGATCGCGGCGATCAGCAGTTCGGGAATGCCGCAGAGGCCGAAGCCGCCCGAGGCGATCAGCATGCCGTCGTGCAGCACGCCGTCGAGCGCGGCCCTGGCATCGGGATAGACCTTGTTCATCGCGGACCTCCGGCTGTCCGCGCTGTCCTAGGGGCGGGGGCCGGGGGAAGTCAACCGGGTGGCGCCGCGGGGTGCGTGCCGCGGGGAGGCGGGGCCTGGGGAGCGGGGCGCGCGGGGCGCGCGGCGTGCCGCAGCGGGCGCGGCACTCCTGCGCGTAAACGCGGCCTTAACCCTGCGCGCGCCAGGATGGCGCCATGATCGAAGTGGGCATCAGGCTTCCGGAGGCCACGCTCGCGGCGCTGAAGGCGGTGGCGGCGGAGACCGACGCGACCGTCGGCCAGATCGTGCGCGAGGCGATCAGCCGCGATCTCTACCGGAGGCAGAGAGCGAAGACGTCCGTCAGGACGGATGAGCGGCTCGTCGCGCCCTTGCGGGCGCTTCTCGCCGACGATTTCGCCTGGGCGCGGGACTGGGCGGACCTGCAGCGCCGGATCGCCGCCAAGGGCTACGGGCTGCGCGAGGCCGGGGGCGGCATCGTGCTGTGCGAGGCGCGCAGCGGCCGGCGGCTCTGCAAAGGGTCCGACCTCGGCTATTCCCATGCCCGGCTCGCGGCGCGTTTCGGCACCGCCCTGCCGGCCGTCGCCGCCGCGCGGGCGCGCCTTGCCGGGGCCGGCCCCGGCCGCGGGCCCTTGCCTCGGCGCGCTGCGGGGCGCGACTGACGGGAACGGGCTGGCCGCGCCGCGGGCGCGCGCTGGGGGGAGGCGGACCCGGGCGGGCCGGGCCGCACCGGGCGGGGATCCCGCGCCGGGGAGGCGCGCATTGCGGGAAGTGGGCCGGGCGGAGGGGCATGTTCCCGGCCCCGGCCCCGAAATCGGGTCCGGTCCGGCCGGGGGGATCGGGCAGGCCTGCGGAGCGGACCCGAGGGGCGCGCCGGGAGGAGGCGGAGGGAGGCGGCGGGCCCGCGGCACCGGACCCCCGCCTAGGGTAGGGCTGCGCGAGGGGGGGCGGGCAAGTGCGCTGTGGGCGGGGCGCGGGAAGGTGCGGGGCGGGGCGGGGACGAGCCGCCGCCCCTGCCGTGGGGCGGACCCGGACCGTCCGGGTGCCCGGCGCAACACGTTCCGCCGTAGCCCTGCCGGCCGCCGCGGGGCGGCCGGACACGGACCGGGACAGGGGAGGCGCGCGCGAGGACGTCCGTCAGGACGGATGAGCGGCGCGGCGTGCCGCAGCGGGCGCGTCCCGCCGCCCGCGAACGGGCGCGGCCTACCCGCCCGCCGCCTTGCCGCGCGGCCGGGCGGCCCGCCCCGCCGCGGCCTCCGTGGCCCCGGCCTTCGCGGTCCGGGCCTTCGCGGTGCCCTTTCCGGAGCTGCTCTTTGCCTTCGGCACGGCCTTCGCCTCGGCCCCCGCCTTCGCCCCGGCCTTCGACCCGGAAGCGGCCTTGCGGCCCGGCCGCGCCCGGCCGCCCTTCGCCGCCTTGCCGGCGATCAGGGCGAGCGCCTCCTCCAGCGTCACCGCCTCGGGCGCAAGGCCCGCGGGCAGCGTCGCGTTGATCCTGCCCCACCTGACATAGGGGCCGTAGCGCCCCGCCATTACCTGCACCGGCCCGCCGTCCGGGTGCGCGCCGAGCTCGCGCAGGGCCGCGGGGGCCGCCCGCGCGCCGCGGCCGCGCGCCTCCTTCTCGGCCAGCACCTCGACGGCGCGGTTCATGCCGATGGTGAAGACGTCCTCCGCCTCCGGCAGGCTGGCATAGGTCGCGTTGTGCCGGACATAGGGCCCGTAGCGGCCGATCCCGGCCTCGACCGGCTGGCCGTCCCCGGGGTGCGGGCCGAGCGTCCGCGGCAGGTCGAGAAGCTGGAGCGCGCGCTCGAGCGTCAGCGTCTCGGCCGCCCAGCCCTTGGGCAGGCTGGCGCGCGCGGGCCTGGGCTGCGCCGCGCTGGCCTCGCCGCGCTGGACATAGGGGCCGAAGCGCCCGGCCCGCAGCAGGATCGGGTTGCCCGCCGCGTCCTGCCCCAGCACCCTGCCGTCGGCGGACGCGCCGGCCGCGCCGCCCTCGGCCGGGCCGGAGAGCGGCCGCGTGTAGCGGCAGGCGGGATAGTTCGAGCAGCCGATGAAGGCGCCGCCCGCGCGCGCGGTCTTGAGCCCCAGCCGGCCGCTGCCGCAGGCCTGGCAGCGGCGCGGGTCGGAGCCGTCGGCGCGCGGCGGGTAGAGATGCGGCGCGAGGAAGTCGTCGATCCTCTCCAGCACCTCGCCGATGCGCAGGTCCTTCGTCTCGTCCACCGCGGCCGAGAAATCGCGCCAGAAGCGGCTCAGCACGTCGCGGTATTCCCGCCGCCCGCCGGAGATGTCGTCGAGTTCCTCCTCGAGCCCGGCGGTGAAGTCGTATTCGACGTAGCGGCGGAAGAAGTTGGTCAGGAAGGCGGTGACGAGGCGCCCGGTATCCTCGGGGACGAGGCGCCCGCGGTCCTTCGTCACGTAGCCGCGGTCCTGGATCGTGGTCAGGATCGAGGCATAGGTCGAGGGGCGGCCGATCCCCAGTTCCTCCATCCGCTTGACGAGGCTCGCCTCGGTGTAGCGGGGCGGAGGCTGGGTGAAGTGCTGCTCGGGCAGGATGGCGCGCTTGGCGGCCGGCTCGCCCGCCATGATCTGGGGCAGGCGGGCGGCGTCCTCGCCCTCGTCCTCGTCGCGGCCCTCGTCATAGACCTTGAGGAAGCCGTCGAAGAGCACGACCTGGCCGCTGGCGCGCAGCGCCACCTCGCCGTCGCGGCTGGCGACGTCCACCGTCGTCCGTTCCAGCCGCGCCGAGGCCATCTGGCTGGCGATCGTGCGCTTCCAGATCAGGTCGTAGAGGCGGCGCTGGTCGGCATCGGCGATCCGGGCCCGGTCGGGCGCGAGGCCCATGTCGGTCGGCCGGATGCATTCGTGCGCCTCCTGCGCGTTCTTGGCCTTGTTGCGGTAGAGGCGCGGGCTGTCGGGAACGTAGGCCGCCCCGAAGCGCGCGGCGATCTCGGCGCGGGCGGCGTGGACGGCCTCGGGCGCCATGTCGATGCCGTCGGTGCGCATGTAGGTGATGAGCCCGGCCTCGTAGAGCCGCTGGGCGGCGCTCATCGCCGCGCGGGCGCCGAGCCCGAGCTTGCGCGAGGCCTCCTGCTGGAGGGTCGAGGTCATGAAGGGCGGCCAGGGATTGCGGGTCGCGGGCCTGGCCTCGACGGCGGTCACGGCCAGATCGCGCGAGGCGACGGCCTGCACCGCGAGTTCGGCGGCCTCCCTGGTGGCGATGTCGAAGCGGTCGAGCTTCTGCCCGCCGAGGACGGTCAGGCGCGCCTGATAGTCCTGGCCGCGCGGCGTGGTCAGCGTGGCCGTCACGGTCCAGTATTCGCGCGGGCGGAAGGCCTCGATCTCGAGCTCGCGCTCGACGATCAGGCGCAGGCAGACCGACTGCACGCGCCCGGCCGACCGGGCGCCAGGCAGCTTGCGCCAGAGCACGGGCGAGAGGGTGAAGCCGACGAGGTAGTCGAGCGCGCGGCGGGCGAGGTAGGCCTCGACCAGTTCCATGTCCACCTGGCGCGGCTCGGCCATGGCGCGGGTCACGGCGTCCCTGGTGATCGCGTTGAAGGTGACGCGGCTGACCGTCTTGCCCTTGCGCAGCGACGGCGCCAGCGCCTCGGTCAGGTGCCAGCTGATCGCCTCGCCCTCGCGGTCGGGGTCGGTGGCGAGGATCAGGCGGTCGTCGGTCTTGAGCGCCTCGGCGATGGCGCGGACATGCCGGCGCGATTCCGGCGCGATCTCCCAGGTCATGGCGAAGCCGTCCTCGGGGTTCACCGAGCCGTCCTTCGCCGGCAGGTCGCGGACATGGCCGTAGGAGGCGAGCACGGTGTAGCCGGGGCCGAGATACCTAGTGATCGTCTTGGCCTTCGCGGGCGATTCGACAACGACGACGGCCATACCAATCCCCCGATCAAGCGGTCTTCCGGCCGGCTGTCCGCATGCCCGTCCGATCCGGGCGCGGAACATGCGGGCGGAGCGGCGGGGATGTCAATCGCGCCGGACGGGGCCGGACGGGGCCGGCGGCCGGCCGGCGCGCCCGGCCCGCGGCGCCCGGGGGGCCGTCCGGCGGGTCCGCCCTACGGGCGGCCTCCGCCCGGCCGGCGGGCGGGCGCTCAGGCCAGCCGCGCCACCATTCCGCCGGGCTGGCGCGCGATCTGCCCGTCGAGTTCGAGCGCCACGAGTTCCCGCCCGATTCGCGCCGCCGGCTGGGCGAGATCGCGGATCAGCTGGTCCTCGGCCACCGGCGAGGGGCCGAGACGGTCGAGGATCGCCCGTTGCAGGCGCGCGGTTTCGGCCAGCGTCCGGGTCTCCGGCGCGGGGCCGGCGGCGCCGGCGGGGGTGGCGGAGGGGGCGGCAGGCGGGGCGGCGGCAGCGGCGGCGGAGGGGGCGGCCGGAGCGGTGGCGGGGGCGGTGGCAGGGGCGGCACCGGCCGCGGCACCGGCCGGAGCACCGGCCACGTCCGCCGCCGCGGCGCCGTCGGTGGCGAAGCGCTCCGCCGCCAGGGCGGCGATCACGTCCTCTGCCCCGCGCACCAGCAGGGCGCCGTCGCGGATCAGCGCGTTGCAGCCGCCCGCCCGGCCGTCGAAGGGGTGGCCCGGCACCGCCATCACCTCGCGCCCCTGGTCGAGCGCGATCCGCGCCGTGCCGAGGCTGCCGGACTGGGCCGCGGCCTCGATCACCACCACGGCGCGGGCGAGGCCGGCGATGATGCGGTTGCGCAGCGGGAAGTGCCGCGCCTGCGGTTCGAGGCCGAAGGGCTGTTCGGAGAGGAGGAGCCCGCCCGCGGCGATGCGGGCGGCGAGGCCGGCGTTCTCGGCGGGGTAGATCGCGTCGAGCCCGCCCGCCATCACCGCCAGCGTGCCGGTCGCGAGCGCGGCGGAATGCGCCTCGGCGTCGATGCCGCGGGCGAGGCCGGAGACGACGGCGAAGCCCGCCGCGCCGAGCCCGGCCGCCATCTGCCGCGCCATCCGGGCGCCGAGCGAGGAGGCGTTGCGCGCGCCCACCACCGCGACCATCGGGCGGGAGAGGAGCGCCGGATCGCCCCTGACCCAGAGCAGGGGCGGGGCGTCGGGGAGACGGGCGAGAATGCCGGGATAGAGGGCGGTTCCGGCCCAGACCGCCCGCGCCCCGTGGCGGCGCGCGCGGTCGGCCTCGGCGCGGGCGACGGCGGCGGGGCAGGGCTGGTAGCCCTCGACCCCCGAGCGCGCCGCGACCGCGGGCAGCGCGTCGAGCGCGGCGGCGGCGGAGCCATGTTCGGAAAGGAGGCGCCAGAAGGTCGCGGGACCGACGCGGCGGGAGCGAATGAGACGAAGCCACGAGAGTCCATCTTCTTCCGTGGTGGGTGGGGTGAAGGGGGTGGGGTAAGAAAACAAACTCGTTTCCCCGTGCCTTCGCCTCATTCGCGGGGCCGAACATGGCGCGGGAGGGTTAACGAAGGCTTACGATTCGCGCCCATTCCGCGGCCCCCGGCGAAAAAAGGGCGGCGCGGCTCAGGCGGCGGCGCTGCCGCCTACCGTCAGCCCGCCGATCAGGAGCGTCGGCTGGCCGACGCCGACCGGCACCCACTGGCCGGCCTTGCCGCAGTTGCCGATGCCGGGATCGAGCGCGAGGTCGCTGCCGACGGCGCGGATCTTCTTGAGCGCCGTCGCGCCGTCGCCGATCAGCGTCGCGCCCTTCAGCGCCTCGCCGATGCGGCCGTTGCGGACGCGGTAGGCCTCGGTGCAGTTGAAGACGAACTTGCCGTTGGTGATGTCCACCTGCCCGCCGGAGAAGCCGACGGCATAGATGCCGTCCCTGAGCCCGGCGAGGATGTCCTTCGGATCGTCCCGGCCGGCCAGCATGTAGGTGTTGGTCATCCGCGGCATCGGGATGTGGGCATAGCTCTGGCGGCGCCCGTTGCCGGTCGGCCGCACGCCCATCAGGCGCGCGTTCTGGCGGTCCTGCATGTAGCCGACGAGGATGCCGTCCTCGATCAGCACGTTGCGCCCCGAGGGCGTGCCCTCGTCATCGACGGTGATCGAGCCGCGCCGGTCGGGGATCGTGCCGTCGTCGAGGACGGTGACGCCGGGGGCGGCGACGCGCTGGCCCATCAGCCCGGCGAAGGCCGAGGTCTGCTTGCGGTTGAAGTCGCCCTCGAGCCCGTGGCCCACCGCCTCGTGCAGGAGCACGCCGGGCCAGCCGGGCCCGCAGACCACGTCCATGACGCCGGCCGGGGCGGGTTCGGCGCCGAGATTCACCGTCGCGATGCGCAGCGCCTCGCGCGCGACCGCCTGCCAGTGGTCGCGTTCGAGCAGGCCGGCCAGCCCCGACCGCCCGCCGCCGCCGTGGCTGCCGGTCTCGCGGCGGCCGTCCTTCTCGACGATGACGGAGATGTTGAGCCGCGCCATCGGGCGGATGTCGGAGACGAGGCTGCCCTCGGGGCGCAGGATGAACACCTCCTGCAGGCCCGCCGCCACGGTGGCGGAGACCTGGACGACGCGCGGGTCGAGCGCGCGCAGCCAGTCGTCGATCTCGCGCAGCGTCTCGACCTTGACCGCGAAGGTCGCGTCGGCGATCGGGTCGGCGTCGGTGTAGAGCCTGCGGTTGGTGCCCGGCGGCGGCGGGGCGAGGGTGCCGCCGCCGTCGCCGACGGCGAGCCGCGCGGTTTCGGCCGCGCGCCGCAGCGCCGAAGCCGAGATCTCGGTGGCATGGGCGTAGCCCGCGACCTCGCCGCGGACGGCGCGCAGGCCGAAGCCCTCGCTGGCGTCGTAGGTGGCGCTCTTGAGCCGCCCGTCGTCGAAGACGAGCGCCTCCGAACGCCGCCGTTCGAGGAAGAGCTCGCCATCGTCGGCGCCGGCGGTGGCCTCGCGCAGGACGGCAAGCGCCGTCTCCCTGTCGATGTGGGTCGCGAAGGGATCGAAACGCTCGTCGGCCATGTCCTGCTGTCCTGTCCCCCTGCCAAGCCGCCGCACCGCGCCGCCGCGGCGCCGGAAGTGATCGGCGGGCGCCACTCTTTCGCTTGTCCGGCATCCTCTAATATGTTTTTAGGGGGGCCGGAAACAACCGCCCCTCACGCCGTCGTTCACGGCGGCGGCCAGGGGCGGGCGCGAAGCGGCGGAACAGCCGCGGGCACGAGACACGGGAACACGGATCATGCGCAAACCCAACCTTCTGACCGGCCTGACGGCGTTCGCGGCGGGCCTGACCGCCAGCACGGCGGTGCTGGCGCAGGAGGCGGCGGGCCTCGAGATCGTCGGCAGCCCCAGCGACCGCGGCACCGGGTTCCAGCCCGCGGCGAGCAGCCTGGCGGTCGATCAGCAGTGGCTGGACGGCGTGCTGCTCTATCTCTGCATCGGCGTCGTGGCGCTGGTGCTGGCGCTGCTTGCGGTCGTCATCCTGCGCTACAACGCGCGGGCCAATCCCAAGCCGGCGAGCTTCACCCACAACACGCCGCTCGAGATCACCTGGACGCTGATCCCGGTGGTGATCCTGGTCGTGCTGGCGGTGTTCTCGCTGCCGGTTCTGTTCAAGCAGCAGGAGATCCCGGAGGCCGAGGTCACGATCAAGGTGACCGGCAACCAGTGGTTCTGGAGCTACGAATACCCCGATGCGGGCCTGAGCTTCGACAGCTACATGATCGGCCACCCGGCGACGCTGGGCGAGGAGGACGCGGGCGCGGTGCCCTACGTGCTCGACGCCGCGATGGAGAAGCGCCTGGAACGGTCGGGCTTCAGCCGCGACGAGTGGCTGCTGGCGACGGACACCTCGGTCGTGGTGCCGGTCGGCAAGCGGGTCGTGATGCTGGTGACGGGGGCGGACGTGATCCATTCCTGGACGATCCCGGCCTTCGCGGTGAAGCAGGACGCGGTGCCCGGCCGCACCGCGCGGCTGTGGTTCCAGGCCGACCGCGAGGGCGTGTTCTTCGGCCAGTGCTCGGAGCTTTGCGGCAAGGACCACGCCTACATGCCGATCACCGTCAAGGTGGTCAGCCAGGAGGTCTATGACCAGTGGCTCGCGGCCTCGGTGGCGGCGGGCGGCTATACCGAACCCGCGGTGCGGATCGCGGCGGCAGAGTGAACCGGCCCCGCCCGGCCGGCGCGGACCGGCGGGCGGGCGGCCAGCGCGGGGAGAGCGGGCGTCCAGATGAGCGACCTCGGCCTGATCGAACGGCAGGGCGACGCCGGCTTCGGCGACTATGTGCAGCTTCTCAAGCCGCGCGTGATGTCGCTGGTCGTGTTCACCGCGGCGACGGGCCTGCTGGTGGCGCCGGTCCCGGTGCATCCCTTCGTCGCCTTCGTCTGCATCCTGTTCATCGCGCTCGGCGGCGGCGCCTCGGGCGCGCTCAACATGTGGTACGAGGCGGACATCGACGCGGTGATGCGGCGGACGCGGGGGCGGCCGATCCCCTCGGGCCGGATCGCGGAGGGCGAGGCGCTGGGCCTCGGGCTGGCGCTGTCGGGCCTGTCGGTCGTCATGCTGGGGCTGGCGGCGAACTGGTTCGCGGCGGCCTTCCTGGCGCTGACGATCTTCTTCTACGCCGTCGTCTACACGATGTGGCTGAAGCGGGCGACGCCGCAGAACATCGTCATCGGCGGCGCCGCCGGGGCCTTTCCGCCGATGATCGGCTGGGCCTGCGCGACCGGCGGGATCGCGGTCGAGAGCGTGCTGATGTTCGCGCTGATCTTCATGTGGACGCCGCCCCATTTCTGGGCGCTGGCGCTGTTCATGAAGGACGACTATTCGCGCGCCGGGGTGCCGATGCTGACGGTCACGCACGGGCGGCCGGCGACGCGCCGCCACATCCTGGCCTATGCGGTGCTGCTGGTGCCGGTGGCGCTGGCGCTTGCCTTCACCAGCATCGGCGGGCCGGTCTATCTGGCGGCGGCGGTGGTGCTGAACGCGCGGCTCCTGTGGGGGGCGCGGACGCTTGCCCGGCGCAGCGAGGCCGCGGCAGAGGCCGACGGCTACCGGGCCGAGAAGGCTTTCTTCGGCTTCTCGCTGAGCTACCTGTTCCTCCTGTTCGGCGCGCTCCTGGCCGATGCGGCGTTGCGGACGGTCCTGCCGGGATGGGGCTGGTGATGGCGATCGAGGTGGAACACGAACTGCATGCCCGCCGGCGCGGGCGCAACTACGGGCTCGGCCTCGCGCTCGCCGCCTTCGTGGCGATCGTCTTCGGCCTGACGGTCGTCAAGGTGGCCGAGGTCGGCCCCGATGCGGCCGCCGCGCACCGGGCGGACGGCGAATGAGCGCGGCGGCGGGACATGGCCGCACGGCGCTGAAGCTGGCCGGGGTCGCCGCGACGATGGCGGCGCTGTCCTTCGCGGCGGTGCCCTTCTACGACTGGTTCTGCCGCGTCACCGGCTATGGCGGGACGACGGCGACCGCCGAGGCCGGACCGGATCAGGTGCTCGACCGGACCATCCTCGTGCGCTTCGACGCCAGCGTGGAACGCGGGATGCCGTGGACGTTCCGGCCGGTGCAGACCACGATGCGGGTGCGGATCGGCGAGACGGCGATGGCCTTCTACGAGGCGCACAACCCGACCGGCCGCGCCGTCGCCGGGACCGCGAGCTTCAACGTCGCGCCCGATCAGGCCGGCGCCTTCTTCGACAAGATCGCCTGCTTCTGCTTCACCGAGCAGGTGCTGGCGCCGGGCGAGCGCGTCGAGATGCCGGTCACCTTCTTCATCGACCCGGCGATCGTGGAGGACCGCGAGGCGCGGCACATCCGCGAGATCACGCTGAGCTACACCTTCTTCGAAACCCCGCTGCCGGAGACGCAGGCGATGTTGACGCCCGCGGCGACGGCGGACACAAACTGACAAGACCCCGAAAGGGATAGGGACCATGGCGCACGCGAAGAACCACGACTACCACATCCTGCACCCGTCGATCCTGCCGTTCCTCGGCGCGCTCGGCGGGTTCGTCATGCTGTTCGGCGCCGTGCTGTGGATGCACGACTACCGGCCCTATCTGTTCCTCGCCGGAACGGTCACGGTGATCTACGTCATGTATGCCTGGTGGGCCGACGTGATCCACGAGGCCCAGACCGGCGACCACACGCCGGTGGTGCGGATCGGGCTGCGCTACGGGTTCCTGCTCTTCATCCTGTCCGAGGTGATGTTCTTCTCGGCCTGGTTCTGGACCTTCTTCAAGCACGCGCTCTATCCGATGCATCCCGAGGGCCTGAGCCCGATGGTGGACGGCATCTGGCCGCCGGAGGGGATCGAGACCTTCGATCCCTGGCACCTGCCGCTCATCAACACGCTGATCCTGCTCTGCTCGGGGGCCGCCTGCACCTGGGCGCACCATGCCATCGCGCACGAGAACAACCGCCGCGACCTGGTGAACGGGCTGGCGCTGGCGGTCTTCCTCGGCGTCTGCTTCACCCTGCTGCAGGCCTACGAATACAGCCATGCCGGGTTCAGCTTCGCCGGCAACATCTATGGCGCCTCGTTCTTCATGGCGACGGGCTTCCACGGCGCGCATGTCATCATCGGGTCGATCTTCCTGTTCGTCTGCATGATCCGGGCGATGAAGGGCCACTTCACGCCCGACCAGCATGTCGGCTTCGAGGCGGCGGCCTGGTACTGGCACTTCGTCGACGTGGTCTGGCTGTTCCTCTTCGCCTCGATCTACGTCTGGGGCAGCGCCTGAGGCGCGGCTTGGCCCGGCGGTCCGGCACGGCGGAGCGGCGCGGGCGCGATCCCGCGCCGTTCGCATGATGCGCCGGCTGGCCGGGCCGCTGCTGATCGGCCTGCTCGGCTGCGCGGTGCTGATCGGCCTCGGCATCTGGCAGGTGCAGCGTCTGGCCTGGAAGGAGGCGCTGCTCGCCGAGATCGCGGCGAAGCTCGCCGCGCCGGCGGGCGGGCTGCCGCCGCCGGGCGCGGTGGCGGCCGATCCCGACGCCTGGCGCTATACGCCGGTGCGGGTGGCCGGGCGCACCACGGGCGAGGACGTGCTGGTCATCAGCGGGATGAAGGGCGTCGGGCCGGGCTATCAGGTGATCGCCGCCTTCGCGACGGACGGGGGCCGCCGCATCCTGATCGACCGCGGCTTCCTGCCCGAGGCGCTGCGCGGCCGCCCGCGGCCGCCGGTGGCGCTGGAGCTTGCCGGCAACATCCACTGGCCGCGCGAGGCGGACGGCTACACGCCCGAGCCCGATCTCGCGAACCGGCTGTGGTTCGCCCGCGACGTCGCCGGGATCGCCGCCTTCCTGAACACCGAGCCGCTCCTGGTCGTGGCCGCCGAGCCGGGCGGCGACGCGCAGGCGATCGAGCCGGTGCCGCTGGGCACCGACGGCATCCCGAACGACCATCTGCAATACGCCATCACGTGGTTTTCGCTGGCAGTCGTCTGGGCGGGGATGACAGGCTGGTGGTTGTGGCGTATCAGGCGGCAAGGGTCGTGACGGACGGGTCGATGAAGTACGTTTCAACGCGCGGGGAGGCCCCGGTCCTGGGGTTCGGCGAGGCCATGCTGACCGGCCTTGCGCGCGACGGCGGGCTCTACGTTCCCGAGACGGTGCCGGTGATGTCGGCGGAGCGCATCGCCGCGCTGGCGGGGATGTCCTACGAGGAGGCGGCCTGCGAGGTGATGCGGCCCTTCGTCGGCGACGCCTTCACCGACGCCGAGTTCCGGGGTGCGGTCGGGCGTGCCTATGCCGGCTTCGGCCACGCCGCCCGCGCCCCGCTTGCGCAGATCGGCCCGAACCACTTCCTGCTGGAGCTGTTCCACGGCCCGACGCTCGCCTTCAAGGATTTCGCGATGCAGCTGATCGGGCAGCTGTTCCAGATCGCGCTGAAGCGGACGGGCCGCCGGATCACCATCGTCGGGGCGACGAGCGGCGACACCGGATCGGCCGCCATCGAGGCCTTCCGCGGCCTGCCCAACGTCGATGTCGTGATCCTGTTCCCGCATGGACGCGTCAGCGAGGTGCAGCGGCGGCAGATGACGACGCCCGCCGAGGGCAACGTGCGCGCGGTGGCGGTCGAGGGCGATTTCGACGACTGCCAGGCGCGGCTCAAGGACATGTTCAACGACGCGGCCTTCCGCGAGGCGGTCGGGCTGGCGGGCGTGAACTCGATCAACTGGGCGCGCGTCCTGGCGCAGGTGGTCTACTACTTCACCGCCGCCGTCGCGCTGGGCGCGCCGCACCGCGAGGTCAGCTTCACGGTGCCGACCGGGAACTTCGGCGACATCTATGCCGGCGGGATCGCGCGCAGGATGGGGCTGCCCATCCGCCGCCTCATCATCGCCACGAACCAGAACGATATCCTGCACCGCTGCCTCACCACGGGCAGCTACAGGACGGACGGTGTGAAGCCCTCGATCAGCCCATCGATGGACATCCAGGTGTCGTCGAACTTCGAGCGCGCGCTGTTCGACGCCTGCGGGCGCGATGCGGCCGCGGTGCGCGGCATGATGGAGGCGCTGCGGGCGGAGGGCGGCTTCACGGTTCCCGCCGGGGTCCTTGCCGCGCTGCGCGAGGTCTATGGTTCGGGCCGCGCGGACGAGGCCGAGACGGCGGCGACGATCGCGGCGACGCTGGAAGCCTCGGGCGAGCTGATCTGCCCGCACACGGCGGTCGGGGTGAAGGTCGCGGGCGCCCATCTGGGGCCGGTGCCGATGGTGACGCTGGCGACCGCGCATCCGGCCAAGTTCCCCGAGGCGGTCAGCGCCGCCACCGGCATCCGGCCGGCGCTGCCGCCGCGGATGGCGGACCTCTTCGACCGGCCCGAGCGCGTGATCCGCGCCCCGAACAACCTTGCCGCGCTGAAGGCGCTGATCCTCGAGAGGCAGGCCGCGTGAGGACCCGCATCACCACCCTTCCGAACGGCCTGCGCATCGTCTCCGAGAAGATGCCCGGCCTGGCCTCGGCCTCGGTGGGGATCTGGGTCAACGCCGGCGGCCGGCACGAGGCGCCCGACCAGAACGGCATCGCGCATTTCCTCGAACACATGGCCTTCAAGGGCACGAAGCGGCGCAGCGCGCTGCAGATCGCCGAGGAGATCGAGGATGTCGGCGGCTACATCAACGCCTACACCTCGCGCGAGATGACGGCCTATTACGCGCGTGTGCTGGAGGCGGACGTGCCGCTGGCGCTCGACGTCGTGGCCGACATCGTGCTGAACCCGGTCTTCGACCCGCGGGAGATCGAGGTCGAGCGCCACGTCATCCTGCAGGAGATCGGGCAGGCGCTCGACACGCCCGACGACATCATCTTCGACTGGCTCCAGGAGGCGGCCTTTCCCGACCAGGCGCTCGGCCGCACCATCCTCGGCACCGCCGAGCGGGTGGCGCAGTTCCGCCGCGGCGACCTCAAGCGGTTCGTCGATCAGCATTACGGCCCCGACCAGATGATCATCGCGGCGGCCGGCGCCGTCGATCACGCCGCGCTGGTGCGGCAGGCCGAGGACCTGTTCGGCCACCTCAAGCCGATCGGCGGCACGGCGGTGCAGCGCGGCCGCTGGCAGGGGCGGGAGCGGCGCGAGGTGAAGGACCTCGAGCAGGTCCATTTCGCGATGGGCTTCCAGGGGCCGGCCTACCGCGACCCCGACCTCTACACGAGCCAGGTCTACACGACCGCGCTCGGCGGCGGCATGTCCTCGCGCCTGTTCCAGAAGGTGCGCGAGGAGCGCGGCCTGTGCTATTCGATCTACGCGCAGTCGGGCAGCTACGACGACACCGGCATGATCACGATCTATGCCGGCACCTCCTCGGAGGAGATCGGCGACCTCTGCGGCCTGACGATCGACGAGCTGAAGCGCGCCGCCGACGACATGACCGAGGCCGAGGTGGTGCGCGCCCGCGCCCAGATGAAGGCGGGGCTGCTGATGGGCCTTGAAAGCCCGTCCTCGCGCGCCGAGCGGCTGGCGCGCTATCTGGCGATCTGGGGCCGGGTGCCGAGCCTGAAGGAGGCGACCGCGCGCATCGACGCGGTGGACCTCAAGCGGGTGCGCGCCTATGCCGAAGAGCTGGTCAGCAAGGCCGACACGGCGCTGGCGCTCTACGGCCCGGTGGACCGCGCCCCCGACCTCGGCGCGCTGCGGGAAAGGCTCGCCGCCTGATGCTGCTCCGGCGCCGCCGCGTCCGGATCGAGACGGAACGGATGACGCTGCGCCTGCCGCAGCACGCCGACTACCGGGCGTGGTCGTCGCTGCGCGAGGCGAGCCGCGACTTCCTGACGCCGTGGGAACCCGCCTGGTCCGAGGACCACCTGACGCGCAAGGCCTTCACCAACCGGGTCTACTGGGCGGCGCGGGCCGAGGCGCAGGGAACGGCGGTGCCGCTGATGATGATCCGGCGCGCCGACGACGCGCTGATCGGGGCGGTGACGCTGGACAACATCCGGCGCGGGCCGGCGCAGGCGGGCACGCTGGGCTACTGGATCGGGGCGCCCCATGCCCGCCAGGGCTACATGCTGGAGGCGCTGCGCGCGGTGGTGCACTTCGCCTTCGCCGACCTCGACCTGAGCCGGCTCGAGGCCGCCTGCCTGCCCGAGAACGCGGCCTCGCGCGGCGTGCTGGAGAAGGCGGGGTTCAAGTACGAGGGCGTGGCGCAGAGCTATCTCCAGATCAACGGGCGCTGGCGCAACCATGTGCTCTATGCCTGCCTCAGGGCCGACCGGCGCGGGCGGACCGACGCCGGCTGACCCGGTGGCGGCGGGGGCCGGGCAGGGCGGACGGGGCGCGGCCGCGCGCCGGCGGGCCGGCCCTTGCCCGCGGCCGGAGGGCGTGGTCTGACTGCGCCGACCGGGAGGATGCCGATGGCCCTGAACCCCGCCGATGCCGCCTTTGCCGGGCAGCTTGCCGCCGCGCTCGGCCCCGGCGCGATCGCGCCGGCCGAGCCGCGCCACCACGAGGAGCCGCGGCGGCGGGCGGTGGGGCAGGGCGGCTTCGTCGCCCGCCCGCGCACGACCGCGGAGGTCGCCGCCATCGTCCGCGCCTGCGCGGCGGCGCGGGTCGGGATCGTGCCCTGGGGCGGGGGCACGGGGCTCGTCCTCGGCCAGATCGCGCCCGAGGGGCCGCCGCCGCTGATCCTGTCGCTCGAGCGGATGGCGGCGATCCGCAGGGTCTGGCCGGAGGAGAACGCGCTCGAGGCCGAGGCGGGCGCCGTGCTGGCCGCGGTGCAGGCGGCGGCGGCGCGCGCCGGGCGGCTCTTTCCGCTGTCGCTCGCCTCGCAGGGGTCGGCGCGGATCGGCGGGCTTCTGTCCACCAACGCGGGCGGCCTGAACGTGCTGCGCTACGGCAATGCGCGCGACCTCGTCCTCGGGATCGAGGCGGTTCTGCCCGACGGGTCGGTGCTGAACGGGCTGAAGCGGCTGCGCAAGGACAATACCGGCTACGACCTGCGCCACCTGCTGATCGGGGCGGAGGGGACGCTGGGGGTCATCACCGCCGCCGTGCTGCGGCTGTTCCCGGCGCCCGCCGAGACCGGCACGGCGCTCCTCGCGGTGGCCTCGCCGCGGGCGGCGCTGGACCTGCTGGCGCTGGCGCAGGAGCGGACAGGGGGCATGGTGCAGGCCTTCGAGTTGATCCACCGTCAGGGCTGGGACTTCCTCGCCGAGGCGGTGCCGGACTATCGCCCGCCGCTTGCCGCGGCGCCGGAATGGTGCGTGCTGGCCGAGATCGGCCTTGCCGCCGGCGCGGATGCCGGCGGGGCGCTGGCGGCGCTGGCCGCCGAGGCGGCGGAGCGCGGCCTGGCGGCGGACGGGGTGATCGCGCAGTCGGGCGCCCAGCGCGAGGCGCTCTGGACCTTCCGCGAGATGCTGCCCGAGGCCAACCGACGCATCGGTGCGGTGTCCTCGCACGACATCGCGCTGCCCCTCTCGGAGATCCCCGCCTTCATCGAACGCGCGCCCGCCGTCGTCGCCCGCATCGGCGCGTTCCGCATCCACGTCTTCGGCCATCTCGGCGACGGCAACCTGCACTGGAACGTCTTTCCGCCCCGCGGGGTGGCGGCGGAGGCGGCGCGCGTCCATGCGCCGGAGGTCCAGCGGGCGGTGCACGACCTTGTGCACGACATGGGCGGAAGCTTCAGCGCCGAGCACGGCATCGGCCGGCTGAAGGTGGCGGACCTCGCGCGCCTCGGCGACCCGGCGAAGCTTTCCGCGATGCGGGCGATCAAGCGCGCGCTCGACCCGGCGGGGATCATGAATCCCGGCGCGGTGCTGGCGGGCTGACCGGCCGGGCGCTACTTCGGGCGCTGCATCTCGCGCAGGGCCGTGACCACGGTATAGTCGTGATAGCCGAGCCGCGCCGCCGGGCGGTAGCGCAGCACGTCGAGCCGCCCGCCGGAAAGCGCGTCGTCGCGGATGTGCACGCCCGTCACCTCGCCGAGCACGAGCGCGTTGCCCTCGCCCCTGAGCGGGATGACCTGCATCACCCGGCATTCCAGCGTTGCCGGGGCGCCGGCGACGCGCGGGCAGTCGATGGTGACGCATTCGGCCTTGGCGATCCCGGCATGGGCGAATTCGTCCTCGCCGCGCGGCAGGCGGGCCGAGGTCTGGTTCATCGCGGCCAGGGATGTCTCCTCGACGACCGAGACGGCGAAGACGCCGGTCTCGGCCGCGTTCGAGACCGAATCGAGCCGGTCGCCGGCGAACATCACCTGCGGCGGCGACGAGGCGACGGCGTTGAAGAAGGAAAAGGGGGCGAGGTTGTCGCCGGCGGCCGAGCGGGTCGAGATCCAGCCGATCGGCCGCGGCGCCACGATGGCGAGGAAGGGGTTGTGGGGCAGGCCGTGGCCGTCCTCGGGGCGGTAGAACATCGCGGACCTCATTCGGGTTTGCCCCTGACCTAGGGCCATGCTAGGCGCGCCGCCAGAAAATTCGCGGCGGGGCAGGCGGGGCGGGGCAGGTGTACCGGCTGGAGGAGGAGACCGAGGCCGACTGGTGGGAGGCGGAGGCGCTCTACGACCTCTGCTTCGCGCCGGGGCGGACGGCGCTTTCGTCCTACCGGCTGCGCGACGGGGTGCGGCCGGTGCGCGAACTGTGCCTGACCCTGCGCGACGAACATGGCGCGCTCGCCGCGATCATCCGCTACTGGCCGGTGCGGGTCGCCGGCCGCCCAGTGCTGCTGCTCGGGCCGGTCGCCGTGCACCCGACGCGGCAGTCCGAGGGGCTCGGCGCGCTTCTCATCCGCGAGAGCCTGGCCGAGGCGCGCCGGCGCGGCTGGGAAAGGGTGATGCTGGTGGGCGACGCGCCCTATTACGGGCGCTTCGGCTTCACCCGGCTCGACGGGGTGGAGATGCCGCCGCCGACCAACCCCGACCGCGTGCTCGGGCTCGAGCTGCGGCCGGGCGCCTGGGCGGGCCTGCGCGGGCCGGTGGAGAAGGAGACCGATCCCGCCTTTGCGGCGGGCGGGGCGGACCCCATATAGGGGCGGATCCGACCCGGAGGGACCGATGCCCGCGACCCGCAGGACGACCGCCCTTGCCGCCCGGCAGGAGGCCTTTCCCGTCGAGGACGTCCTCGACATGCTCGCCGCGCGCTACCGCGCCGCCGATGGCGGCGGGATGCGCCTCGTCTCGCTGATCGGGGGCTCGGCCGACAACCTGATCGACCGGCTGCCGCCCGCCATCCGCGGGCGGCTCGAGGCGGCGACCACGGTCGCGCTGGAGACCGCCTTCGACCTCGCCCATGCCTCGCGCGGGGTGGTCAGGGACCGGTCCGACTGGCTGAACACGGCGATCTCGGCCGCGCTCGGCGCGGCGGGCGGCGCCGGCGGCCTGCCCACCGCGCTGGCCGAACTGCCGGTGACGGCGACCGTGCTCCTGAGGGCGATCCAGGGCATCGCGGCCGACCACGGCTTCGACCCGGCGGACGAGGCGGTGCGCGTCGAATGCCTGCGGGTCTTCGCCACCGCCGGCCCGCTGAAGAAGGACGACAGCGCGGACCTCGGCTTCCTCACCGCGCGCATCGCGCTGACCTCGCCCTCGGTGCGGCAGGCCATCGCCGTCGTCGCGCCGCGGCTGGCGCTGGTCTTCGGGCAGAAGATCGCGGCGCAGGCGGCGCCGGTGGTGGGCGCGCTGTCGGGCGCGGCGGTGAACTGGGTGTTCACCTCCTACTACCAGGACATGGCGCGCATCCATTTCGGGCTGATGCGGCTGTCGCGCGACAGCGGCGTGCCGCGGGCGGTGCTCGAGGACGGGTTGCGCGCCCGGCTGCGGCCGAAGGCGGCCTGACGCGGGCAGGGGCAAACCGGCGCACGGAATGTCGCTTTGCGGCGCGCGGGGCGCGCGGCGGCGGGCGAGGCTGGCGCCATGACCGCGGCCAGACCCAGCCCCGCCCCCGCCCCCGCCACGTCGCCCGCTCCGGCCCCCGCCCCGGCGGCGGCCGCCAGCCGCAGCGCGACGCTCGCCGCGCTGGGGATGATCCTCGTCTATGCGACGGTGATCGGCTTCACCGACAACTTCGTGCAGGTGATCGCCGAGGAGGCGGGCCTCTGGCAGTTCCACGCCACGCGCTCGGCGATGGCCTGCGCCATCGTCGGCCTTCTCGCCGCGCCGCTGGCGCTGCGGGTGCGGCCGCGCAATGCCGCGGCGGTGGCGCGGCGCAGCCTGATCCACGGCGTCGCCATGGTGATCTACTTCGGCTCGCTCGCCTTCCTGCCGGTGGCGGTGGTCGCGGCGGGCCTGTTCACCGCGCCGATCTTCGTCCTCATCATCTCGCGCTTCGTCTACGGCCAGCGGATCGGCCCCTTCCGCATCCTCGCGGTGGCGGTCGGCTTCGCTGGGGTGCTGCTGGTGTTGGGCCTCGGGCAGGGCGAGAAGCTCGGGCTGGCGGCCTTCCTGCCGGTCGCCGCCGGGGCGCTCTACGCGCTGGGCAACATCGCGACCCGGCAATGGTGCGAGGGCGAAAGCCCGGTCACGCTGGTCACGGGGTTCTTCGTGGCGCTCGGCCTGTTCGGCCTGATCGGGCTTGCCGTCCTGGCGGTCTGGCAGCCCGAGGTGCCGGCGGGGCCGGAGGGCTTCGTGCGGCGCGGCTTCGTCTGGCCGCTGCCGGCCTCGTTCTGGTTCTGGACCTTCATGCAGGCGGCCGGGTCGCTGTTCGCCGTCGGCCTCGTGATCCGCGCCTACCAGACCGGCGAGGCCAGCCGCATCGCCGTCTTCGAATACGTGATCCTGCCGATGAGCGCCTTCTGGACCTGGGCGATCTGGGGCGACACGCTGGGGCTCGCGCAATGGGCCGGGATGGCGCTGATCGTGCTGGCCGGGGCGATCATCCTGTTGCGCGGGCCGCGCCCCGCCGCCGGCGTCAGCCCGGAGGACGCCGGCGCATGATGGCGTCGAGCGTGCGGCCCCGGCCGGGGGGTGGCGCGTCGCCGGGCGGGACGAGGGCCGCGGCCGCGGCGGCGCGGGTCAGCGGCAGGAGCGCCCCGGCCGTCATCCGGCTCACCTGCCAGTAGAGCGGAACGTCCCAGGGCGTGCCGGGCACCAGCTCGACCAGCCGTCCGGCATCGAGATGCGCCCGCACCAGCGGCTCGGGGTTCATGCCCCAGCCGAGGCCGGAGAGCGCCGCCTCGACGAAGGCGGTCGCGGAGGGCAGCATGTGCGAGCGGTAGCCGCCCGTCTGCCCGAAGACCATGTCGAGCCAGCGCGCCTGCAGGCGGTCCTTGGCGTTGAAGGTCAGGCCCGGCGCGCGCGCCAGCGCCGCCGCGGTGACGCCGCCCGCCAGGTGCGCGGCGACGAAGCCGGGCGCGGCGGTCGCGAGATAGCGCAGCGCGCCGAGGGGCAGGCTGTCGCAGCCCTGCACCGCGCCGGGATGCCCGGTGACGGCGGCCGAGACCTCGCCCGCGCGCAGCAGGCTCGCCGAATGGTCCTGATCGTCCACCACGATGTCGAAGAGCAGGCCGGGCGTGGCGGCGAGCGCGGGCATGAACCAGGTCGCGAGGCTGTCGGCGTTGACCGCGATGCGCACGGCGGGCGGCGCGTCGCCGGACTGAAGGCCGAGTTCGCGCGCGGCGCTGGCGGCCAGCAGGCCGATCTCGTCGGACAGCCGCGCCAGGCGCCGCCCGGCCGCGGTTGCGCGGCAGGGCGCGGCGCGGATCACGAGGACGGCGCCGGCGCGGTCCTCGAGCGCCTTGATCCGCTGCGAGACGGCCGAGGGCGTGACGCCGAGGTCGGCCGCGGCGGCCTCGAAGGACCCGGTGCGCAGGACGGCGGACAGGGCGCGGAGCTGGGCCGGATCGAACATTAGCAGTGCTAATCCAGATGCAGGAACATTCGTTCGACTAATCCCGTCCGCGCGGCTAGTCAAACCGGGCAACGGAGGAGACGGCGGTGGAACAGGCCTTCCTGTCGGGGTTCAGGCTGAGCCTGGGCCTGATCGCGGCGATCGGAGCGCAGAACGCCTTCGTGCTGCGGCAGGGCCTGCGGCGCGAACACGTGCTGCCGGTTGTCCTGTTCTGTGCTGTTTCGGATGCGCTGCTGATCGCGGCGGGGGTATCGGGCATGGCGGCGGCCGGCCGCGCCGCGCCCTGGGTGGCGGATGTGCTGCTCTGGTGCGGGATCGCCTTCCTGATCTGGTACGGGGCGCGGTCGTTCCGCTCGGCCTGGCGCGGCGGCGCGGCGCTGACCCCGGCGGAGGGCGCGCGCGCCGGCCTGTGGCCGACGCTGGCCACGATCGCGGCGCTGACCTGGGGCAACCCGCATGTCTATCTCGACACGCTGGTCTTCCTCGGTTCGGTCTCGGCCCAGTATCCGGGGCGCGAGGCGGCCTTCGGCGCCGGGGCGGCATCGGCCTCCTTCGCCTTCTTCGCCACGCTCGGCTTCGGCGCGCGGGTGCTGGCGCCCCTGTTCGCGCGGCCGCGCGCCTGGCAGGTGCTGGACGTGCTGATCGGGATCACGATGTGGTCGATCGCGGCGACGCTGGTGCTTGGCGCGATCGGCTAGGTGCTCAGTCCCGGCATCCGGCGGATCGGATCCGGGGTGAACCGGTCCGGCTCTGAGGTCCGGAGCTTGCAGGTGTAGTCGCAGGGCGTGAGGCCAGGCGGCCGCAAGGGGCGGGAAGCGGTCCACTTTCGTCCGGGAAGGTGCCCCCATCGACCGGCTGCGCCTTCCGGCCGATCAGGAGCTTCCTCTGCTGATCAGTCTCGGCTCGATGAGGATATGTTCCGCCACGGAACGGCCGTTCATGCGGGTGAACAGCGCCTCGGCGGCCAGTTTTCCAAGCCGCGGACCGTCCTGGTCGATCGAGGTGAGGTCCACCATCGACAGGCCCGCCGTCGGCGAATTGTCGTAGCCGATCAGCGCCAGGTCCTGCGGGACGCGCAGACCCAGGCGGTGGGCCTCGCTGAGAAGCGGGATCGCATCCAGATCCGACCAGCAGAAGATCGCCCGGGGACGGTCGGGGGCGGTCAGGATCTGGCGAATCCTTTCCTCGCGCGGGGCGCCATACTGTGGCAGGGCCAGAACGCGCGGGGGAAGGCCTGCGTCCCGCACCGCCGCGCGGTAGCCGATTTCGCGCTGCGGGGCGACGTCGGCGTAATGGTCCTCCTGGTCGGTCTGGGTCAGGAAGGCAATGTCGCGGTAGCCGCGGTCCAGCAGGGCCCGGACGGCCAGCCGCGCGCCCATCTGGTCGTCGTTGTTGATCGTGTCGTAGCCCTGCGCGGCAGGCTCGTGATGGCCGATGACGGCGATCGGGATCTGGCGCGCGAACTGCTCCAGCGTTTCGCCGGCGATCTGGCTGGCGACGAGGATCAGCCCGTCCATCCGGTTGTCGATCATCTGCTCGATCAGGGTGACCTCGGTCCGGGCCCGGGCCGCCCCGACGCCGACCATGATCTTGTAGCCCGCGGCCTCCGTGACGCTTTCGATGCCCTGGTAGATGCCGGGCAGGAAGGGGTTGTCGATCCCGACAAGGAGGACGCCCAGCGTATAGGTCCGCCCCCGCATCCCGCGCGCCGCGACCGAAGGGCGATAGCCCAGCTTCTCTATGCTGGCCTCGACCTTCTGCCGCAGCGCCTCGGACACGCCGTAGGCGTTGCGCATGACCTTCGAGACCGCGGCCACGGACACGCCCGCGTCGGCGGCCACAGTGCGGATCGTGACGCGTGCATCGCTGTTGCCGTCGGCCATCCTCACCCTCCGTTGCACAGACTAGCAAAAGACGGTTGCGTGGCAAACCGGATTGTAGAATGATCTACGTAGAACGGTGCACGAAATCGCGACACGCCTGATTCGGCACCTCTGGGAGGATGACTGAATGAGCCTTGAGGGGCAGCTGCGGGCCTTGTCCGCAGACGGTAACGTGTTGCCTGCGAAGGCGTTTTCGGCAGAGATGATCGCCCCGTCCTGCGATGCGGGCACCGGCGGGCCGGGTTGCTTTGTTGCGCGCGAGTTCGATCTGGCGGCGGTTCCCGAGGGCGCGGTCCTGCACCTGTCGGCGCAGGGCCTGTATCGGGCCTTCCTGAACGGCGTGCGGGTGGGCGACGACCTGCTGACTCCGGGCTGGACCTGCTATGACGACCGGATCGCCTATCAGTCCTATGATGTGTCGTCGCTTCTGAAGCCGGGGAAGAACCGGCTGGAGATCTGGCTGGGGGATGGCTGGTATCGCTCGCGCCTGATGTGGGCGCTGAACCCGATATCGAACACCTGGGGGACCCGGATCGGCGCCTTTGCCGAGCTGGTGGCGGGCGGCCGGACCCTGCTGAAGACCGATGCGTCCTGGCGGTCGGGCTTCACGCCGTTGACGGGCAACGGCATCTACCACGGCGAGGATTACGACGCCCGGATTGCGCCTGCGGACACGCATGGGGTCGAGGTCCTGCCCTTCGACCGCGCGCTGCTTGTCCCGCACGAGACCGGGGGGGTGAAGGAGATGGCGCCGGTTGCACCCGTCGAAAGCTGGGCGGACAAGGACACGACCGTCTACGACTTCGGTCAGAACTGCGCCGCCTATGTGCGGATCGCGGCGCAGGGTCCCGCGGGCGCGCATGTGCGGGTGGAGTTTTCGGAAGTCCTGGGCCCGGGCCGCGAATTCGACAACCGCAACTTCCGCTCGGCCCGTGCCGAACAGCACTACACGCTGAAGGGCGAGGGGGTAGAAACCCATGCCCCGATGTTCACCTTCTTCGGCTTCCGCTATGCCCGCGTGACGCTGACCGGCGGGGCGAGGCTTCTGTCGATCCATCAGGTCCCGATCACCTCGGTTCCCGTCGCGGCAGGGGGGTTCACCTGCGGCGAGCCTGCGGTCAACCGGCTGGTCCTGAACACGATCTGGTCGCAGCGGTCGAACTTCATCGAGGTGCCGACGGACTGCCCGCAGCGCGACGAACGGCTTGGCTGGACCGGGGACGCGCAGGTCTTTGCGGGGACGGCCTGCTGGCTGGCGGATTGCGAGAGCTTTCTGCGGAAATACCTGCGCGACGTGCGGCATGACATGCGGCCCAACGGGGCGGTGCCGCATTTCTCGCCCGACCCGACGCGGCTGCACCCGATCGCGGGGCGCGGCGACTGGGCGGGATCGACCGGCTGGGGCGATGCCATCGTCATCATCCCCTGGCAGCTTTACCTGCACTACGGCGACACCGGCGTGCTGCGCGAGAACTTCCCGGCCATGCGCAGGTGGCTGGACTATGTCTGGGGGATCTCGAACGGCCCCATCGTGCGGCCTCCGTCCGAATGGGGCGCGCATGGCTTCACCTTCGGCGACTGGATCCAGCCGGTGGGCGACAACCGCAAGCCCCGCCCCACCATCGCCGACGACTGCGCGGCAACGCTGTATCATTTCATCTCGACCGACCTTGCCGCGAAGATCGCCAGTCTGATCGGCGAGGAGGCCGAGGCCGGGGCCCTGCGCGACCGGGCCGAGGACATCCGCAAAGCCTTCCGGCACGAGTTCTTCGCGCCTTCGGGCCGGATCGCCCACAACGACCAGACCTCCTGGAGCCTCGCCTTCCTGCATGGCCTCGTCCCGCCGGAATACCATGAGGCCGGGAAGGCCTATTTCCGCCGCGTGGTCGAGGATGCCGACGGGCTGATCGGCACCGGCTTCATCGGCACACCCGCGATCCTGCCCGCGCTGACCATGCTCGGGATGGCGGACCTGGCCGGGAAGATCTTCCTCAACCGCAAGGTGCCCGGCTGGCTCTACCAGGTGGACCGGGGGGCGACGAGCATCTGGGAACGCTGGGACTCGATCGCCGAGGACGGGACGATCTATGACCCCGAGATGAACAGCTACAACCACTATGCCTATGGCGCGGTGTGCCAGTGGCTGTTCGAAGGGGTGGCCGGGGTGGCCCCGGTACCCGAGAAACCCGGGTTCGATGAGGTGCGGCTCGACCCGCTGATCCTGCCCGCCCTGTCGCCCGTCGAGGCCTGGCACGACTGCCGCCACGGCCGGATCGAGGCGGGCTGGGCGCTGGAGGGGGGCCGCGTCACCTACCGCGTCACGCTGCCCGAGGGCTGCACCGGGCGGCTCGCCGCCAGCGACCGGCGCCGGAACGTGACGCTGGACGGCAGGGCGGTGACGGTGCCCGGGGACGGGCTGCCCGTCCCGCCGGGCCGGCACACGATCACCTTCGACCTGACCTGAACGACCAACGGGAGGAAACCAGAACCATGAAGACCATCAGAAACTCTGCCGCCCTCGCCACGGCAATCGCCTTCGCGGCGGGGATGGCACAGGCGGAAGTCACCCTGACCGTCCTGATCGACAACAACCCCGAGACGGTGGCCTCGATGGAGGCGCTGACGGCGGCCTATACGGCGGCGAATCCCGACGTGACCTTTGACATCGAACAAAGGAATGGCGGGGCCGAGGGCGACAACATCGTCAAGACGCGGCTTGCCACCGGAGAGATGGCGGATATCTTCAACTACAACTCGGGCTCGCTGTTCCAGGCGCTGAAGCCGGAGCAGACGCTGGCCGACCTGACCGCGATCGACGGCCAGGCCAATGTGCTCGACAGCTTCAAGCAGGTGGTGACGGCGCCCGACGGCACCGTGCGCGGCGTGCCCTTCGGCCCGGCGATGGGCGGGGGGATCTTCTACAACCGGAAGATCTATGCCGACCTGGGCCTGTCGATCCCCAAGACCTGGGACGAGTTCATGGCGAACAACGCCAAGGTGGCCGAAGCGGGCAAGGTCCCGGTCATCACGACCTTCGGCGACACCTGGACCAGCCAGCTGTTCGTTCTGGCCGACTATTTCAACGTCCAGGCCGAAGTCCCGACCTTCGCCGCCGACTACACGGCGAACAAGGCCAAGTATGCGACGACCCCCGCCGCGATGCGCGGGTTCGAGTATCTCGAGGCTGTCTTCAAGGCCAATTACATGAACGAGGACTTCGGCGTGGCGAAGTTCGAGGACGGGATGCGCATGGTCGCCACCGGCGAGGGCGCGCATTACCCGATGCTGACCTTCGGGATAGGCACCGTGAAGCAGAACCACCCCGAACACTTGGCCGACCTCGGGTTCTTCGCCCAGCCGGGGCCGGATGCCGCGAAGAACGGCTTGACGGTCTGGATGCCTGCGGCGCTCTATGTGCCCGAGGCCAGCCCGAACAAGGACGAGGCGATCAAGTTCCTGAACTTCGTCGCCTCGGTCGAGGGCTGCAACACGATGATCGGCGCTGCGGGGGCATCGGGGCCCTATCTCATCAAGGGCTGCGAGCTTCCCGCCGACGTGCCGCCGGCGGTGCAGGACATGCTGCCCTATTTCCAGACCGAAGGCATGACGGCGCCGGCGCTGGAGTTCCTGTCGCCGATCAAGGGCCCGGCGCTGGAGCAGATCACGGTCGAAGTGGGCAGCGGCATCCGCCCGGCGGCGGAAGCGGCGGCGCTGTATGACCAGGATGTGGAAAAGCAGGCCAGGCAACTGGGCCTGCCGAACTGGTAACCTCCCGACACCAGTTCCGCCCCCGCCCGTCCCAGCCGGGCGGGGGCCTCACCCCGAGACAGCCATGGCCACCCGACGCTCGCCCTACCCCTACTGGTTCGTGCTGCCCGCCGCGGTGGTCTTCGTCACCCTGTTCCTGGTGCCGACCATTGCCAGCTTCTGGTTCAGCCTGACCCGCTGGGACCTGTTCGAGGCCGAATTCATCGGCTGGGACAACTACCGCCAGTTCTTCAGGGAGCCGTTCCTCATCCAGGGCCTGGTCAACACGCTGATCTATGCCGTCGTCACGTCGGGCGCAAAGTCGGTGCTTGGACTTCTTCTCGCGGTCCTGCTGACCAGCGGCATCTGGTTCCAGGGCTTCCTGCGTTCGGTCGTGTTCTTTCCGGTGCTGGTGTCCACCATTGGCGTCGGCATCGCCTTTGCCGCGCTGATGCACCCGACGAAGGGGGCGATCAACCTCGCGCTCGCCTGGGTGGGCATCGACGGGCCGGCCTGGCTGTCGGACCCGGCGCTCGCGCTTTATTCGGTGGCGCTGATCGACATCTGGAAGGGCGTGGGCCTTGCGACGCTGATCTACATCGCGGGGCTGGCCGCGATCTCGCCCGAATACTACGAGGCCAGCCGCATCGACGGCGCGACGGGTTGGCAGCAGTTCTGGCGCGTGACCGTGCCGCTGGTGCGGCCCGCCACGGTGACCGTCGTCACCCTGTCGCTGATCGGGGGGCTGCGGAGCTTCGACATCATCTGGGCCACCACGCGCGGGGGACCGGGCTTTGCCTCGGACGTGCTCGCCAGCGTGATCTACAAGCAGTATCAGGCCGGGTTCTACGGCCTGTCCACCGCCGGGAACGTCATCCTGTTCCTGCTGATCGCGGCGATCGTCCTGCCGCTGACCTGGTGGTTCAGCAAGCGCGAGGTGGACCTGTGAGCCTGCGCAGAGACGCCGCCCGCCGCCGCAACATCGGCATCCTCGCCCTTCTTGCGGCGACGGTGATCTTCATCCTGCCCTTCCTCTACATCCTGTTCATGGCGGTGAAGACCAAGCAGGAAGCGGCGCTGTTCCTGTTCACCTGGCCCAGCGAATGGCATCTGTGGGCGAACCTCGTGGATGTGGTGAAGACCCGCAACTACATGCTGCTGCTCGCCTATTTCAACTCGACCGTCATCACGGTGGGGGCCGTGACCCTTCTGGTCATCTTCGGGGCGATGGTGGGCTACGTGTTGCAGCGCCGCCCGACGCGCTGGAACAGGATCATCTACGCCTGCGTGCTGATCGGGCTGATGGTGCCCCCCGCGGTGGTTCCCACGATCTGGGTCCTTCAGGGCCTGGGGCTGTTCAAGACCATCCACGGCATGATCCTGATCCAGGTCGCCTATGGGCTGGCCTTCTCGGTCCTGCTCTACCGCAGCTTCATCGGCACGATCCCGAAGGCGCTGGACGAGGCCGCGATCATCGACGGGGCAAGACCCTTGCAGGTGTTCCTCAGGGTCATCCTGCCCCTGCTCAAGCCCGTCACCGTGACGCTGATCGTCGTCCAGTCCATCGCCATCTTCAACGACTTCACCAACCCGCTCTACTACCTGCCGGGGAAGGAGAACGTCACGGTGCAGCTGACGCTCTTCAACTTCCAGAGCCAGTTCCAGAGCCAGTTCAACCTTCTGTTCATGAACATCCTGCTGGTGACGATTCCCCCGCTTCTGGTGTTCATCTTCTTCAACCGCCAGATCGTCGCCGGGATGACCACTGGCGGGGTGAAAGGGTAGCGCATGGCGTCCGATGCCTCCGTCGTCCTGAAGGACATCCGCAAAGGCTTTGGCGGGGTCGAGGTCATCAAGGGCGTCGATCTGACCATCGAGCCGGGCGAGTTCTGCGTCTTCGTCGGGCCGTCGGGCTGCGGCAAGTCCACGCTCCTGCGGCTGATCGCGGGGCTGGAGGAGGTGACCTCCGGCACGATCGAGATCGGCGGCCGGGACGTGACCGATGCCGAGCCTTCAGCCCGCGGTATCGCGATGGTGTTCCAGAATTACGCGCTTTATCCGCATCTGAGCGTGCGCGACAACATCGGTTTCGGCCTGTCCTTGGCCCGAATGCCCAAGCCCGAGATCAAGGCCAGGGTCGAGGCCGCGGCCGCGGCGCTGAAGCTGACCGACTACCTCGACCGCAAGCCCAAGGCGCTCTCCGGCGGCCAGCGCCAGCGCGTCGCCATCGGGCGGGCCATCGTGCGCGACCCCAAGGTGTTCCTGTTCGACGAGCCCTTGTCCAACCTCGATGCCGCGCTCCGCGCCCAGATGCGGATCGAGCTTTCCGACCTCCACCGCAAGCTGGGCGCGACGATGATCTATGTCACCCACGACCAGGTCGAGGCGATGACGATGGCCGACAAGATCGTCGTCCTGAACGGCGGAAGGGTCGAGCAGGTGGGCAGCCCGATGGAGCTTTACAACGCCCCTGTTTCGCCCTTCGTCGCGGGGTTCATCGGCAGCCCCAGGATGAACCTCTATCCCGGCAAGGCGGCGGGAGAGCCGTGTGAAACCTACGGCATCCGACCGGAACACCTGCAACTCTGCACCGGGTCCGCCCGCTGGACGGGGACCGTCCGGCATGTCGAACGGCTCGGGGCCGATTCCGTCATCTACCTCGACGTCCCCGGTCTTGGGGAGATGGTCGTCCGCGCGGACGGCGATGCCAATCCGGCCATCGGGTCGTCGCAGGGCGTGTCGCCCGTGGAGGGCCGCGATTTCCGGTTCCCCTGAGGAACCGATGCGGGAAGGCCGACGTGCGGCGCAGTGCCTTCCCTTCGCGGCCCGGCGCCATGCGGCGTCGGTCCAGGTGGTCATCCGGGATGACCGAATGACCTGGTCTGCCTGAAGTGGAGTGCTCCTCCCTGAGTCATGGCTTGCGGGCCTCTCGGAGGATGCAGGAATGCCCCGGGGCAAGCACAGGCCTGCGGAGATCGTCGCCACGCTCCGGCAGGCCGGCGTGCTGGTGCCGCAAGGCCTGTCGGTGGCCGAAGCGGTGCGGTCGATCGGACCAAGTCTACGCACCCGGTGCATGCTGACCTTCAGGGTCTTCCGCCGACGGCTGAGCGTGCTTGAGGTCCGGCACCGCCCGATCCGGGTCGATGAGGGGCAGCAGGCTCTCCACGAATCCGGCCGTCCGCCTGAGCGCCACGCCGAACAGGACCTAAATGGTCAAGCAGGTCCGGACGGCGGCGGCGCCTTGGTCGGGTCGCCGCCCGCGCCTGCCGGTGTGGGGCGTGCTCGCCTGCCCCGCCCGGTCGCGGCCGGGTGGAGGCCGCAAGCCTCGCGACGCTATCCATTCCTTCGGCGGAAGGTCCGGATCTGCCCAAAATCCGGGCAACCGCCTGCCGCGGGGGCCGGCGCCGGGCCGTATCCTTTGCCCGCGGACCCCGGCCGCGCCATAGGTGCCGCACCGGAAATCGCAGATGAATCCTCTGTCCATCATCGTTGTCGAGCAGGACCGCGACCGTGCGCTGCGGATCGTTGACGGGATCATGGCCTCGGGCGACCATGCCGTCACGGTCATTTCCGAGCCGACCGGCCTGGCCCGCCGCACTGCCGAGCTGCAGCCGGACATCGTGCTGATCGACGTGGCCGACCCTTCAAGGGATGTCCTCGAGGAACTGGCGCTTGCCTCGGGGCCATTGGAGCGTCCGGTGGCGATGTTCGTCGACCGGTCCGACGAACAGCTGACCCGGGCGGCGATCGAGGCCGGGGTGTCGGCCTATGTCGTCAACGGGCTGCAACCCGAGCGGATCAAGCCGATCCTGGACGCGGCGATTGCCCGGTTCCACATGGTCCAGAAGATGCGCGCGGAACTGGCGGCGACCAAGGCGGCCCTGGAGGATCGCAAGATCATCGACCGGGCCAAGGCAATCCTGATGAAGGCCCGGGGGATCGACGAGGAGGCGGCCTATGCGCTCCTGCGCAAGACCGCGATGGATCAGAACCGCCGCATGGCCGACATCGCGCAGCAGCTGGTGATGGCGGCGGGGCTGCTGACATGAGCCTGACGCCCCTGCGCCTTGGCTATGTGCCGCTGACCGATGCGGCCCCGCTGATCGTCGCGGCGGAACTGGGCTTTGCCGCCGAGGAGGGCCTGTCGCTGGACCTTATCCGACTGCAAAGCTGGGCGCAAAGCCGCGATTCTCTGGGCATGGGCGGCATCGATGCGGCGCATATGCTGGTGCCCTTGCCGATCGCGCAGGGCCTGGGCCTCGGACCGGCCTATCCCCGCTTCGATCTGGTCATGGTGCTGTCGGTCGGCGGGCAGGCGATCTGCGTCAGCGCCGCCCTTGCCGGGGCGATGCGGGACCATGGCCACGGCTTCGGCTTCGGCGACCCGGTGGCCGCGCGACAGGCGCTGGCGGCGGTGGTGCCCGGCGCCCTGCGCGTGGGCGTGCCCTTTCCGTTTTCCACTCAGGCCGAACTCGTCCGCCGCTGGCTGGCGGGCAGCGATCTGGACCGGCGGCTGTCGATCCGCACCGTGCCGCCGCCCCTGATGGCCGATGCGCTTGCGACGGGCGAGGTCGATGCCTTCTGCGTCGGCGAGCCCTGGGCGTCCTATGCCGTGGAACGCGGGCTTGGGGCGCTGGTGCTGGCGGGGCGGTCGATCTGGGCCTCGCCGCCGGAAAAGGGGCTGGTCCTGACCCGCGACTTCGCGGAAGGCCGGCCGGAGGAGACCGGGCGGCTGATGCGCGCGGTCTGGCGGGCCTGCCGCTGGCTGGATGTGGCCGAGAACAGGGCGACGGCGGCGGAAATCCTGTCGCGGCCGGATTACCTGAACCTGCCGCCGGAACTGAGCGAGCGCGGGCTTATGGACCGGCTGCACCTGAGCGCGCAGGGCGAGGTGCGGCAGTATCCCGGCTTCATCCGCTTTCACCAGGGGGCGGCGAACTTCCCGTGGCGCAGCCTGGCCGCGCTGTTCGCCCGCCGGATCGCCCGGCTGCACGGGCTGGACGAGGGCGCGGCGATGGGCGCGGGGATGGCCTGTTTCCGCACCGACCTCTACCGGCAGCACCTGCGGGCGGCGGGCGCGGACCTGCCCGGAGCCTCGGCCCGGGTCGAGGGCGCGATGGCGCACCCGACCGCTGTCGCCTCGGAAAAGGGCGAGATCATTCTGGGGTCGGATGCCTTCTTCGACGGCGAAACCTTCGAGCCGCCTTTCGTCGGGCGCTGAAGTTTTGGGCAACGCCCGCGCTGTCTGCGGAAATCTGATGCTGCAACTGCGATACTGCAACGCAGCACTTGACGGCGGGCGCGGTGCCGCGGCAGGCTGACAGCAAGCGAAGGGCAACGAGGTCCTTCGACGTCCATCGCCGCAAGGACGCGGTTCCCCGAAATGGCAACGACGCCACCGATCCCGACATCTGTCGGCGATTGCGGTGGCGTTTTGCCATTCACCCCAGCCGTAAGCCCCCGACCGGGGCCCCTGCCAGAGGATATGCCCGATGACCACGACCCTTCCCTCGCGCCGCAGCTTCCTGAAATCCGCCGCCGGTCTGGCCGCCACCGTCGCCGCCGCCAGGCTGGCCCTGCCGGGCGGGGCCTGGGCCGCGACCACCACCCCCGAAGTGACCGGGGCCAAGCTGGGCTACATCGCGCTGACCGACAGTGCGCCGCTGATCATCGCGCTGGAGAAGGGGCTGTTCGCCAAGCACGGGATGCCGGACGTGGTGGTGGAAAAGCAGGCCAGCTGGGGCGCCACGCGCGACAACATGGCGCTGGGGTCGGCGAACGGGGGCATCGACGGCGGGCATATCCTGCGGCCCAAGGTGCACCTCTATTCCACCGGCAAGGTGATGCAGAACAACCAGCCCCTGCCGATGTACACGCTTCTGGGCCTGAACGAGGACTGTCAGGGGATCTCGGTCGCGCAGGCCCATGCCGAGACGGGGGTGGGGCTGGACAGCTCGCCCCTGAAAGAGGTGTTCGCGGCCAGGAAGGCCCAGGGGGCCGAGGTTCCGGTGGCGATGACCTTCCCGGGCGGCACGCATGACCTGTGGATGCGCTACTGGCTGGCGGCGGGCGGGATCGACCCGACCAGGGACGTGGACCTGATCGTGGTGCCGCCGCCGCAGATGGTGGCCAACATGAAGGTCGGCAACATGGAGGCCTTCTGCGTGGGCGAGCCGTGGAACGAGCAGCTCGTCAACCAGGGCATCGGCTTCACGGCGGCGACGACGGGCGAGATCTGGAAGCTGCACCCCGAGAAGATCCTGGGCATGCGGGCGGACTGGGTGGATGCGCATCCCAACGCGACGGTCGCGCTGATGATGGCGGTGATGGAGGCGCAGATCTGGTGCGAGGATGCGGCCAACAAGGACGAGATGGCCGAGATCATCGGCCGCCGCCAGTGGTACAACGTGCCGGTGGCCGACATCATCGGGCGGCTCAGGGGCGACATCAACTATGGCAACGGCCGCACGGTGTCGGACCCGTCGCTGGCGATGAAGTTCTGGCGGGGGGGCGCGACCTCGTTCCCGTGGAAGTCGCTGGACGCCTGGTTCATCACCGAGAACAAGCGCTGGGGCACCCTGCCGGGCGATCTGGACACCAGGGCCCTGGTCGATGCCACGAACCGCAGCGACCTGTGGCTGCAGGCGGCGGCGGGCCTCGGGATCGACACGGCGGGCTTCGGCGACAGCCGGGGGGTGGAGACCTTCTTCGACGGCAAGAGCTTCGATCCGGCCAATCCGGATGCCTATCTCGACAGCCTGTCGATCAAGGCGATGGCGTGAGGGGCGGGCGATGGCTGTGACGGCCTTGAGACCCCGCGAGGTTCCGGCGCCGCAGGCGTCGGCGCAGGTCGTGGCCCTGCCGGTGGCGGCGCGTCCGCGGGTGCGTCTGTCCGGGATGGGCCGGACCCTGGCTGAACGGGTCGTGCCGCCGGGCGCGGTGCTGATCGTGCTGCTGGCGATCTGGCAGCTGGCGTTCTCGGGCCGGGGGTCGGGTCTGCCCGCCCCCAGCGATATCTGGGAGCAGAGCCGCGAGCTGATCACCAGTCCGTTCTTCGTCTACGGCTCGCAGGACATCGGCCTTGGCTGGCGGGTGCTGACCTCGCTCGAGCGGGTGGCCTACGGCTTCGGCCTCGCGGCGGTGGCGGGCGTGCTGGTCGGCGCGGTGCTGGGGCAATCGGCGCTGATGATGCGGGGGTTCGACCCGATCTTCCAGGTCCTGCGCACGGTGCCGCCGCTGGCCTGGCTGCCGATCAGCCTGGCGGCCTTCATGGACAGCCGCCCCTCGGCGATCTTCGTGATCTTCATCACCGCGATCTGGCCGATCATCATCAACACCGCCGCCGGGGTCCGCGCCATTCCGCAGGACTACCGCAACGTGGCCGCCGTCCTGCGCCTGAACCAGATCGAGTTCTTCTGGAAGATCATGGTGCCTTCCGCCGCGCCCTACATCTTCTCGGGCCTGCGGATCGGTGTGGGTCTCTCCTGGCTGGCCATCGTCGCGGCCGAGATGCTGACCGGGGGCGTGGGCATCGGCTTCTTCATCTGGGACGCGTGGAACAGCAGCCGCCTGACCGACATCATCGTGGCGCTGGTCTACATCGGGGTGACGGGCTTCGCGCTCGACCGGCTGGTCGGCTTCGTCGGGCGCGTCGTCTCGCGCGGAACGGCGGAGTAGGGGCCATGGATCAAAGCTACCTCAAGATCGACCGCGTCTTCAAAAGCTTCTCCAAGGGCGCAAGGACGACCGAGGTCCTGGCCGACATCCGGCTGAAGATCGACAAGGGCGAGTTCGTGTCGATCATTGGCCATTCCGGCTGCGGCAAGTCCACGCTTCTGAACCTGATCGCCGGACTGACCGAAGTGACGACCGGCGTGATCAGTCTGGAAGGGCGCGAGGTCAACGCCCCCGGCCCCGACCGCGCGGTGGTGTTCCAGAACCACAGCCTGCTGCCCTGGCTGTCGGTCTACGACAACGTCAAGCTGGCGGTGACCAAGGTCTTCGGCGCGACGAAGACCAGGGCGGAACGGCATGACTGGATCATGCACAATCTCGACCTCGTGCAGATGACCCATGCCGCCGACAAGCGTCCCGGAGAGATCTCGGGGGGCATGCGGCAGCGGGTGGGCATCGCGCGCGCGCTGGCGATGGAGCCGAAGATCCTGCTGCTGGACGAACCCTTCGGCGCCCTGGATGCGCTGACCCGGGCGCATCTCCAGGATGCGGTGATGGAGATCCACGCGCGGCTGAAGAACACGATGATCATGATCACCCATGACGTGGACGAGGCGGTGCTGCTGGCGGACCGGATCGTGATGATGACCAACGGACCCGCCGCCACCATCGGAGAGGTCCTGCCCGTCGGCATCCCCCGCCCGCGCGACCGTATCGCATTGGCCAGCCACCCCGATTACGTCCGCGCCCGCGAGGCGGTGCTGCGGTTCCTCTACGAACGTCACCGGTTCGTCGAAGCGGCGGAGTAGCCAGAGATGACCAGGAAACTTGTGGTGATCGGCGCGGGCATGGCCTCGGGCCGGATGCTGGAGCACATCTTCGAGGCGGGCGGCGATTTCGACGTCACCCTGTTCAACGCCGAACCGCGCGGCAACTACAACCGGCTGATGCTGTCTCCGGTCCTGTCGGGCGAGAAGACCTACGAGCAGATCGTCACCCACGACGCGGCGTGGTATGCAGCGCATGGCGTGACCTGCCGCTTCGGCGAGCCGGTGACGAGGATCGACCGCGCGCGGAAGGTCGTCGTCTCGAAGGGCGGCGAGACGCCCTATGACGCGCTGGTGATCGCCACCGGCTCGGCCCCTTTCGTCATTCCGGTGCCGGGGAAGGACCTGCCGGGGGTCTGCACCTACCGCGACCTGGAGGACACCAATGCGATGATCGCGGCCAGCCGTCCGGGTGCCAGGGCCGTGGTGATCGGTGGCGGGCTTCTGGGGCTGGAGGCCGCGGCGGGGATGGCGGCGCGCGGGGCCGAGGTCACGGTGATCCACCTGATGGGCCACCTGATGGAGCGCCAGCTGGACCCGGCGGCGGGATATCTGTTGCAGAAGGACCTGGAGCGCCGGGGCATCCGCATCCACTGCAAGGGCGCGACCAAGGCGATCCTTGGCAAGGATCACGTCGAAGCCGTGTTGCTGGAGGACGGGACGGTCTATCCCGCCGATCTGGTATGCATGGCAGTGGGCATCCGGCCCGAAGTGCGTCTGGCCAATGACGCGCATCTGGAGGTCGGGCGCGGGATCACGGTCGATGACCAGATGCGCAGCTCGGACCCGGCGATCTTCGCGCTGGGGGAATGCGTGGAACATGCCGGGCAGCTGTTCGGGCTCGTCGCGCCGCTCTACGATCAGGCCAGGGTGCTGGCCGCGACCCTGCTGGGGCAGGAGGCGGCCTTCAGGCCGGTCCAGACCGCGACGAAACTGAAGGTCACGGGTGTGGACCTGTTCAGCGCGGGCGACTTCGCCGAAGGCCCGGGGCGCGAGGACATCGTCTTCCGCGATCCGGGCCGGGGGGTCTACAAGCGGCTGGTGCTGGAGGGCGAAAGGCTCGTCGGTGCCGTGATGTATGGCGACACGGCCGACGGCGCCTGGTTCTTCGACAAGATCAGGTCGGGCGAGGAAGTCAGCGCGATCCGCGACGTGCTGATCTTCGGGCCCGCCTACTCCGGGGGCGCTTCGGCAAACCCTCTGGCAGCCGTTGCAGCCTTGCCGCCTGAGGCGGAGATCTGCGGCTGCAACGGCGTCTGCAAGGGCAGGATCGTCCAGGCCATCGAGGGCGGGGCGACGACGCTGGACCTCGTGCGCGCGCAGACCAAGGCGAGTGCCTCCTGCGGGACCTGCACGGGGCTGGTGGAACAGGTCATGGCGCTGACGCTGGGCGACGGCTTCACCGCCAACGCCAACCCGCCGATGTGCAAATGTACCGACCACACGCATGAGGACGTGCGGCGGCTGATCAAGTCGCAGGGCCTGAAGTCGATCCCGGCGGTGATGCAGGAACTGGGCTGGAAGACGGCGGGCGGCTGCGCCTCCTGCCGGCCGGCGCTGAACTACTACCTCCTGTCCGACTGGCCGCTCGAATACCGCGACGACCGGCAGTCGCGCTTCGTGAACGAGCGCAACCACGCCAACATCCAGAAGGACGGGACCTATTCCGTCGTGCCGCGCATGTGGGGCGGGGTGACGACCCCGGCGGAGCTGCGGGCCATCGCCGATGCGGCGGAACGCTATGCCGTGCCGATGATCAAGGTGACGGGCGGGCAGCGGATCGACCTTCTGGGCGTGAGGAAGGAGGACCTGCCGGCGATCTGGGCCGACCTGAATGCCGCCGGGATGGTCTCGGGCCATGCCTATGCCAAGGGCCTGCGGACGGTGAAGACCTGCGTGGGGTCGGAATTCTGCCGCTTCGGCACGCAGGATTCGACGGGGCTGGGCATCAAGCTGGAAAAGCTGCTCTGGGGCTCCTGGACGCCGGCGAAGGTGAAGCTCGCGGTATCGGGCTGCCCGCGCAACTGCGCCGAGGCGACCTGCAAGGACATCGGCGTGGTCTGCGTGGAAAGCGGCTATCAGATCGGCGTCGCGGGCGCGGCGGGGATGGATGTGAAGGCGACCGAACTCCTCTGCACCGTGCCCACCGAGGCAGAGGTCCTGGAGATCGTCGCCGCCTTCGTCCAGCTTTACCGCGAGAACGCGCGCTACCTGCACCGCATCTACAAGTGGGTGGCGAAGGTGGGGCTGGACTGGTGCCGGGAGCAGGTTCTCGACCCGGTGAAGCGGGACGCGCTCTATGACCGCTTCATGGTCAGCCAGTCCGTGTATCAGCGCGACCCCTGGGCCGAACACGCGGCCCGGCCTGCCGACTGGGCACCCGTGGCCGACCTGACACTGAGGGCTGCCGAATGAGCACGATGATCGACATCGCCGCGCTGGAGGAGATTCCCCGGCAGGGGGCGCGGGTGGTGCGGACCCCGGCGGGCTGCGTCGCGGTGTTCCGCACCGCCACGGACGAGGTCTTCGCCCTGGACGACCGCTGCCCGCACAAGGGGGGGCCGTTGTCCGAGGGGATCGTGCATGGGTCGCAGGTGACCTGTCCCCTGCACGGGATGGTGTTCGACCTTGCGACGGGGCTTGCCCAGGGCGCCGACCAGGGCCGCGTGGCCACCCATGCCGCGCGGGTCGAGGGCGGGCGGGTCCTGCTGGCGGCGGACTTCCTGCTGCGGCGGTCGGCGGCATGAGCCTGACGGTGCCCCCCACCCCCCTCCCCTCCCCACAAGGGGGAGGGGAGGCGATCATCCGCACCACCTGCCCCTATTGCGGGGTGGGCTGCGGGGTGCTGGCCACGCCTGATGGCAAGGGCGGCGTGGCGATCAAGGGCGACCCCGACCATCCCGCGAACCGGGGGCGGTTGTGCGTGAAGGGCGCGGCCCTTGGGGAAACGGTAGGGATCGCGGGGCGCCTGCTGACCCCCCGGATCGGCGGTGTCGAGGCGGATTGGGATCGGGCGCTGGACCTGATCGCGGCGCGGTTCTCGGCGGCGATTGCCAGGCACGGGCCGGACTCGGTCGCGCTTTACGTCTCGGGGCAATTGCTGACCGAGGATTACTACGTGGCGAACAAGCTGATGAAGGGCTTCATCGGCTGCGCGAATATCGACACGAATTCAAGGCTTTGCATGGCATCCAGCGTGGCGGGGCACCGCAGGGCCTTCGGCACCGACACGGTGCCGGGGCAATACGAGGACCTGGAAGAGGCCGATCTGGTGGTGCTGGTGGGCAGCAATCTCGCCTGGTGCCACCCGGTGCTGCACCAGCGGCTGATGGCGGCGAAGGCGGCGCGGGGGACCAGGATCGTCGTCGTCGATCCGCGCCGCACCGCGACCTGCGAGGGGGCGGACCTGCATCTGGCGCTGGCCCCGGGGGCGGATGCGCATCTGTTCAACCTCCTCCTCTGCCACCTGTTCGACAACGGCCGCTTCTGCGCCGACTTCCTGCCGCGCCTGACCGGAGCCGATGCCGCCGTCGCCGCCGCGCGGGCCAGCCGGCCGGAGGACACGGGGCTGTCCCTCGGCGACCTCGACCGCTTTTTGAACCTCTGGGCCGACACCCGGAAGGTCGTCACCGTCTATTCCCAGGGCATCAACCAATCGGACACCGGCACCGACAAGGTGAACGCGATCCTGAACTGCCACCTTGCCACCGGGCGGATCGGGCGGCCGGGGATGGGGCCGTTCTCCGTCACCGGCCAGCCCAACGCCATGGGCGGGCGCGAGGTGGGCGGGCTGGCCAACATGCTCGCCTGCCATCTGGAGCTGGAGAACCCCGCCCACCGCGCAGCGGTGCAGGCGTTCTGGGCCTCACCCAGGATCGCCGACAGGCCGGGGCTGAAGGCGGTGGACATGTTCCGCGCGGTGGAGGAAGGGCGGATCAAGGCGCTGTGGGTGCTGCACACCAACCCCGCCGTCACCCTGCCCGAAGCCGACCGCGTCGCCCGCGCCATCGCCGCCTGCGACTTCGTGGCGGTCAGCGACATCTGGCCTGACACCGACACGGCGCGGCTGGCCCATGTCCTCCTGCCCGCCGCCGGCTGGGGCGAGAAGGACGGAACCGTCACCAATTCCGAACGCATGATCAGCCGCCAGCGCGCCTTCCTGCCCGCCCCGGGCGAGGCGCGGCCCGACTGGTGGCAACTGGCGCAGGTCGCGCAGCGGATGGGGTTCTCCGGCTTCGACTGGGCGGGCCCTGCCGAGATCTTCGCCGAACACGCGCGGCTGTCGGGCGTGGCGGCGGCCCTGGGCGGCGACTTCGACATCTCGGGGCTCGCCGGGGCCAGGTATGACCGGCTTCCCCCGGTCACCTGGCCGCAGGGGCGCAGCACGCAGCGCCGGTTCTTCGGCGATGGCCGGTTTCACACGCCCGATGGGCGGGGCCGGATGGTCCCGGTCCTCGCCCGCCTTCCTGCAAGGCCGACCGAGACCCATCCCTTCCGCCTGAACACCGGGCGGGTGCGCGACCAGTGGCATACGATGACCCGGACCGGCCTGGCCCCCCGCCTGTCGCAGCATCTGGCCGAGCCCTATCTGGAGTTGCACCCGAAGGACGCACTGCGTCTTGGCCTTGCGACAGCGGCCCTTGCCGAGGTCGAAAGCCCACAAGGTCGCGCCGTCCTGCGGGTGCTGGTCAGCGACAGGGTCGCCCCCGGCCACCCCTTCGCCCCGATCCACTGGACCGGGCAGACCGCGCCCACCGGCCGGATCGATACCCTGGTCCCTGGCCTGTGCGATCCGGTCTCCGGCCAGCCCGCCAGCAAATCCGCCGCCGTGGCGATCCGCCCCTTCGCTGCCCGCTGGTACGGCTTTGCCGTGGCGCGGGACGATGTCAGCCCGGACTGCGACTACTGGGCCAAGGGCCGGATCGCAGGCGGCATCCAGGTGGAACTTGCCGGGTTCCGCCTGCCCGCGGACTGGGCCGCCTGGGCGAGCGCCCTGTTCGGCGGCGCCCCCCCGGCGATGGCGCTGTCCGACCCCGCCCGCGGCGTTCACCGCTTTGCCTTCACCGAGGACGGGCAGCTGACCGGGGCGCTGTTCGTCTCGCCCGAGCCGGTCGTCCTGGCCCGTGGCCACCTGGCCGGTCTGCTGGGCCGTCGCGCAGCCGATGCCCTGGCGGGCAGGCCGGGAGCCGACCGGCCCGATCCGGGCCCGACGGTCTGCTCCTGCCTGAACGTCGGGCTGAACACGATCCTGGAGGCGATCCACGACCGGGGGATCCTCAGCGTCGAGGCTCTCGGCGCTGCCCTTGGCGCGGGCACCAGCTGCGGCTCGTGCCGCCCGGAGCTTGCCGCGCTGCTGCGCGCCCATTCCCGGCTGGAGGCAGCCGAATGAGCCGGATCGCGCACCTGCCGCGTCCCCATTTCGACGCCGCGCGTCGCGGCCGCGGACGGATCAGCCTGATCGGCGCCGGGCCGGGCGCGGCCGACCTGCTGACCCTGCGCGCGGTCCGCTGCCTCGGCCTCGCGGACGTGGTGTTCTACGACCGGCTGGTGGAGCCCGAGGTCCTGACCCATGTCCGCAGCGGCGCCACGCGCATCTGCGTCGGCAAGGAGGTCGGCGCCCATGCCTGGCCGCAACCGCGCATCGACCGCGCCATCGTCGCCGCCGCCCTGGAAGGGCGACGGGTGGTGCGGCTCAAGTCCGGCGACCCTTCTATCTTCGGCCGCGCCGCGGAAGAGATCGCGGCCGCCCGGGCGCAGGGCATCGAGGTCGAGGTGATCCCGGGGATCACCGCGGCCAGCGCCGCCGCCGCCGAACTGTGCCGGCCGCTGACCGAACGCGGCCGCATCGACCGCGTGGTCCTCGCCACCGCCACCTGCCGAACGGACGACGCCCCCCCGGACCTGGGCGGGCTGGTCCGGCCCGGCGCGATGCTCGTGTTCTACATGGCGATGCACCGGCTCGGCGCCCTGTCCGAGGCGCTCGCGGCGGCCGGCCTCGGCAGCGATCACCCGGCGACCATCTGCGCCGAGGTCTCGCGCCCGCAGGCCCGCAGCCTGACCACGACCGTCGGCCGGATGGCGGGAGACTGCGCCGCCGCCGGGATCACCAACCCGGCCGTCGTGATGGTCGCGGTGGCAAAGGCTCCGGGCGACGGCACGCCCGGCCTTCTCGGCCAAGGCCGCGGCCGAACCTCGACCGCGGCGGGATCGCAGCACGACCCGCTGCCGTCAGGCGTGTGACACGCGGAGGCCCACGCAGCCCCGCTGCCGCGCCGGCACCTGGCCAGTGGTCAGGCAGCCCCGGGGACGTGCGGGTCAAGGCCGACCTGGCCCGACGGGAAGTCGATCCGGCGCGGGTTCGACAAGCCTGCTCGTCTCAGGACGAGGCGCATCCTGCGTTGGCGACGCAGTCTGCGGACTTCGGTGGTGTGAACCGGTCCGGGATCGCTGTGAGGGCTTCGGTGACGGCGTTGATCGTGCGTCCTGTGGCTTCGCACAGGTCGTGCCTGAGTTTGGCGAGGACCTGTTCGACAGGGCTCGGGTCGGGCGAACAGGGCCGCAGGAAGAGGATTTGCGCGCCCGCCGCCCCGATGGCGGCGCCGAGGGCGGCCAGGAAAAGGCCGCCGAGGCTTTCCGGCACCACGCCATCGCCGGGAGAGAGGGTTGGGACCGGGGCTTGGCGGACCTGGGCGGTGAAGCTCCCGACGTTGATCGGGCGGTTGACCGGGGCGTTGAAGGGGCCGGGTGCATCGATCCGGTCACTGCGCAGGGCGGCGAGGAAGGTCAGCGTGCGCCAGTGGCCATGCGGGTGGTGGCCTGGAGGACGCGCGCCGCGCGGGGCCCGGCCGCGCAGGGATGCCAAGGTGGTCTTGCCCAGGGGTTGATCGGGAAAGGCCGGCTGCGCCGGGTCAGCCAGGCCCTGATGCCGCCGCCCCCGAACGCGCCGGGCGGCAGGCGGCGGGGCCGGCCGGCGGCCTCAGGGCCCGGCCAGCCGCTCGGCCCGGCGCCGGACCAGCACCGTCCGCAGGTCGTGCATCGCCAGCAGGAGCCGGTCGGTCGCGGCCTCGATCTCGGCGTCGCTCGCCTTCGTCTGCGCCCAGTGCGCCGTCAGGTTCATGCGGTCGATCGTGTCCTGGACGGGGTCCGCCCTGCCGGCGGCCTCGGCCGCGCGCCGCGCCCCGATCCAGTCGCCGATCGCCGCCGCCTCGCGCGCGGTCGGGGTGCGGCCGCCGTGGACGCGGACCGCGCCGGTCCGCAGGTTGACCGTCGCCAGCGGCTCGAGGTCGATCCGCCCGTCGCGGTCCGATACCGCGACGCGGAACACCGTCGCCCCCCGGTCGCGGAGGCGGAAGTAGAGTTCGGGCAGATCGGCCATGGTCCCCCGCCGGTTTGCCGGAGACTAGGAACAGGCGGCGGCGCTGTCAAAGCAGCCCGGCACGGGACGCGGCCCTAGCGCAGCCGGCCGCAGAAGTCCTGGATGCGGGCGCAGGCCTCGGTCAGGACGGCATCCGAGGTCGCGTAGCTGACGCGGAAGTTGGGCGAAAGGCCGAAGGCCGCGCCGAACACCACCGCGACGCCGGTTTCCTCCAGAAGCGCGGTGGCGAAGGTCTCGTCGTCGCTCAGGAGGGTGCCCCCCGCGCTGGTCCGCCCGATGCAGCCCGAGATGTCGGGATAGACGTAGAAGGCGCCCTCGGGCCGGGGGCAGCGGATGCCCTTCGCCTGGTTCAGCATCGACACGACGAGATCGCGGCGGCGCTGGAAGGCGGCGCGGAACCCGGGCAGGAAGTCCTGCGGGCCGTTCAGCGCCTCGACGGCGGCATATTGCGCCACCGAGCAGGGATTCGAGGTGGACTGCGACTGGATCGTGCCCATCGCCTTGATCAGGTGGGCCGGCCCGCCGGCATAGCCGATGCGCCAGCCGGTCATCGCATAGGCCTTCGAGACGCCGTTGCAGGTCAGCGTGCGGTCGTAGAGGCCCGGCTCCACCTGCGCGGGCGTCGCGAAGCGGAAATCGTCGAAGACGAGGTGTTCGTACATGTCGTCCGACATCACCCAGACATGGGGGTGCCGCATCAGCACGTCCGTCAGCCCCTTCAGCTCGGCCGCGGAATAGCCCGCGCCGGTGGGGTTCGAGGGCGAGTTGAAGATGAACCACTTGGTGCGCGGCGTGATCGCGGCCTCGAGCCGTTCGGGGGTGAGCTTGAATCCGGTCTCGATCCCGGCCGTCACGATCACCGGGGTCCCGCCGGCGAGGAGCACCATGTCGGGGTAGCTGACCCAGTAGGGCGCGGGGATGATGACCTCGTCGCCGGGGTTCAGCGTTGCCATCAGCGCGTTGTAGAGGACCTGCTTGCCGCCGGTGCCCACGGTGATCTGGGCGGTGCCGTAGCTCAGCCCGTTCTCGCGGGCGAACTTGGCGGCGACGGCGGCCTTGAGCTCGGGGATGCCATCGACGGCGGTGTATTTCGTCCTGCCGGCGTCGATCGCGGCCTTGGCCGCCTCGCGGATGTTCTGCGGCGTGTCGAAATCGGGCTCGCCCGCGCCCAGCCCGATCACGTCGCGGCCGGCGGCCTGCAACTCGCGCGCCTTGTTGGTGACCGCGATCGTGGCCGAGGGCTTCACGCGGGCGAGCGTATCGGACAGAAAGGGCATGGCGGGTCTCCGGTCCTGGCGACGGCCCGTCTTTAGGGGCGCCCCCGGACGGGCGCAACCCGCCTCGGAGGCCCGCAATGGCGGCAGAGCCGCGCGAGACCCGGCTGAAACGGCTGCGCCTGCGCGCCTGGCGGCGGGGCATGCGCGAGACCGACCTTCTTCTGGGCGGCTTCGCCGATGCCCGGCTGGCGGCGATGGACGGGGCGGCGCTCGACCGGTTCGAGGCGCTGCTCGGCGAAAGCGATCAGGACATCATGGCCTGGATCACCGGGACGGCGCCGGTTCCCGCCGCCCATGCGGAGCTGATCGCCGCGATCCTGCGGGACCGCGGCGCTTAACCCGATCTTGGGGATTGCCCGGCATCACTCTGCGCAGACGGATTTGGCGCGGAGGCGGCAGATGGCGGTGGCTTTGGCGGGCGTTCGTGCGGACGGCGCGGCCGGCGCGGCCGGCGACATCCATGCGGCCTATCTCGACACGCTGTCGCTGATCGAGCGGCTGCACCGCCTGCTGCTCGACGTCATCAAGGACGAATTCGAACGCCTCGGCGAGCCGGAGGTGAACCCGGTGCAGGCGCTGCTTCTGTTCAACGTCGGCGCGCAGGAGGTGACGGCGGGGGAGCTGCGCAGCCGCGGCTACTACCAGGGCTCGAACGTCAGCTACAACCTGAAGAAGCTGGTCGAGACCGGGCACATGCACCATGCCCGCTCGCTCGCCGACCGCCGGTCGGTGCGCGTCAGCCTGACCGAGAAGGGCCACGCCGTCCGCCGCAAGGTCGCCGACCTGATCCGCCGCCACACCGCCGGTCTGGCCGAGACCGGGGCCGCCGATGCGACGGGTCTGGCCGACACCAACGCGCAGCTCAGGCGGATCGAGCGCTTCTGGGCCGACCGCATCCGCTACATCTACTGACCGGCGCTTGCCCGCGGCCCGCGCCCCGGCCGCTCCACCGACCGGCGCTCGCCCGCGGCCCGCGCCCTGACCGCGGCGCGCCGGAAGGGACGGGAAGCCGGCGGGATGCGGGGCTGCGCGCGCCCGGTGCAGCGCGCGCCATCGCCTATCCCGGCGCCGGCGCGGCGGGCGGGTCGAGCGCGCCGACCACGGCCTGGGTCAGCTCGCGCAGGAGCTTGCGGCGGATCGCCGGCGGGAAATCGGCATGGGTGCGCGCCGTCTCGACAAAGGCGCCCGGCCCCCGGATCACCTCACGCCGGTAGTAGTCGGTCAGCCCGTCCTCGTGCTGCTCGATCGCCAGCCCGTTGACGACGATGTCGCCCCAGTCGTTGCGTTCGAAGACCCAGGCCGGCGGGGTGCCGGAATTGCTGCGCCCGTCGCCGGACACGTCGAGCGTGCGGAAGGCGCAGTCCCGCCGTTCGTCCAGCATCCGCAGGCCGAATTCCAGCCCGGCGCCGAGGGCGGTGGGATAGGCGTCCGACTGGCGCGTGTTGACCTCGAGCATCCGCATCGCCGCGTCGAGATCGGCCTCCGAGGCGATCGCCGTCCAGGGCAGGGTCACGATCTGGTAGCCCTCGCCGGACCATTCGTAGACCATCAGCGCGACATGTCCCGCCGGCCCGAGGAAGGCGTCGCGGATCGCGGGATCGGCGAGGGCGTCGAGCAGCCCGCGGGTCTGGATGCCGTAGTCCTTGCCGCTGACCGACCGCGACACGTCCATGGCGAGCGCAAGCGCCAGCCGGCAGTCGGCCGCCCCCGCGGACGGGGCGAGGGCCGCCAGAAGCGCCGCCCCTACCAGTGCCCGGTATTCGGCATCGAGAGCCAAGGCTCCGCCGGCGGCAGGCTTCCGCCGCCCCATTGCAGAAGCTCGACCGACTGGTTGTCGGGCGAGCGGACAAAGGCCATCCGCCCGTCGCGCGGCGGCCGGTTGATGGTGACGCCGTTCCGCATCAGGTGGGCGCACATGTCGTAGATGTTCTCGACGTCATAGGCGAGGTGGCCGAAATGGCGGCTGTCGGCGGGCAGGCCCTCGTCGCCGTCCCAGTTCCAGGTCAGTTCGATCGGGCATTCGGGCTGGCCCGGCGGGGCCATGAAGACCAGCGTGAAGCGGCCCTTCTCGCTTTCGGTGCGGCGCGTCTCCTCGAGCCCGAGAAGCTTCCAGAAGGCGATGGAGCGGTCGAGGTCCTTCACGCGGATCATCGTGTGCAGGTAGCGGATCTTCATGCGGCTCTCCGGGGCATGGACGCCGGCGACGGTAGCCGATGGCCGCGCAAGCGCAAGGCGCAGGACCGGCCGGCGCGAACACGTCCGCGGGCGAGGGCCGGCGCGGAACCGGGGCGCGGGCGCGCGGGCGAACCAACATCTTGCGCTTTCGCCCCCGGCCACCGCAATCTAATGTAGGATAAGATTCGCGCCCGGAGTGCCGCCCATGCCGCTGACGCCCGAACAACAGGCCGAGATCGCCGAGGCCCGCAGCCAGCCGCGCCCGACGCTGCGCGCCGTGGCCGAAGGGATGGAGGCGCATCTCTACGTCGCCCATCCGGTGCTCGACCACGGGCACCTGCGCGTCATCGACTACATGGGCGACGACGCCGCCATCGTCCAGGCGGCGCGGGTCAGCTACGGCCGCGGCACGCGGGCAGTGCAGAACGACGAGGGGCTGATCCGCTATCTGATGCGGCACTGGCATTCGACGCCCTTCGAGATGTGCGAGGTCAAGTTCCACGTCAAGCTGCCGGTCTTCGTCGCCCGCCAGTGGATCCGCCACCGCACCGCGAACGTGAACGAGTATTCCGCGCGCTACTCGATCCTCGACCGCGAATTCTACATCCCCGCGCCGGAACACCTCGCCGCCCAGTCCACCGTCAACAACCAGGGCCGGGGCGAGCCGCTCGCCGGCGCGGAGGCGCAGCGCGTGCTCGACTGGCTGCGCGAGGACGCCGCGCGCGCCTACGACCATTACGAGGCGATGCTGAGCCAGGAGGGCCAGAAGGGCCTTGCGCGCGAGCTGGCGCGGATGAACCTGCCCGCCAACATCTATACCCAGTGGTACTGGAAGGTGGACCTTCACAACCTGTTCCACTTCCTGCGGCTGCGCGCGGATGCCCATGCGCAGTACGAGATCCGCGCCTATGCCGAGGTCATGTGCGGCATCGTGAAGGACTGGGTTCCGCTCGCCTGGGCCGCCTTCGCCGACTACCGGCTGGGCGGGGTGCAGCTGAGCGGGAAGGCGGTCGAGGTGCTGAAGCGGCGGCTCCGCGGCGAGACCGTCACCCAGGAGAATTCCGGCATGAGCAAGGGCGAATGGCGGGAGTTCGAATCCGTCTGGTCCTGAGGCGGCGCCCGCACGAAATCTCCCGGCATCCGCCACGATGCCGCCGCATTGGCCTGTCACAGAGGACGCGCCGGAGGGTGTCCGGCGGGTGTGAAGTAAACGGTGTGAGATGTATCTGAACCTGTTCCTTGGCAGCGCCTTCTTCGCTGCCGTCCTGTCCACCGCGATCGTCGTCGTCCTCGGCCTGCAGCTCTGGCATGGCGTCGTGCTGTGCTGGCTGATCGCCTCGGCGATGATGCTGGGCCGCGTCGCCTGGCTGGCCGCCGAGGGCCGGCTGGAGTTCGGGCGCCCCTGAGGCCCGCCCGCCGGCCCGCCGGCCGCGCGGGACCTGCCGGAGGCCGGCCCGGTCGGGCCTAGCCGAGGATGCCCGCCACGGCGGGCCCGACCTCGTGCCAGCCCTCCCAGATCATCTCGAGCGCGACATAGAAGATGATCAGCAGGCCGACATAGGCGATCCAGCGGTGGCGCTGGAGCAGGCGCGCGATGAAGGTCGCGGCAAGGCCCATCAGCGCGATCGACAGCGCCAGACCGAAGACGAGGACGCCGGGATGGTCATGCGCCGCCCCGGCCACCGCAAGCACGTTGTCGAGCGACATCGACACGTCCGCGATCACGATCTGCGTCGCCGCCTGCCGGAAGGTCTTGCGCGGCGCGCCGGCGGCCACCGTGCCGTCGGCGTTGATGTCGGCATCGGCGAGGGCCTCCTCGGCCTGCACCGCCTCGGCCTCGTGCCCCTCGCGCAGTTCCCGCCACATCTTCCAGCAGACCCAGAGCAGCAGCAGGCCGCCCGCCAGCAGCAGGCCGGCGATCTCCAGCAGCTGCGTCGTCATCAGGGCGAAGGCGATCCTGAGCAGGGTCGCGGCGACGATACCGACGAGGATCGCACGGTTGCGCTGTTCCTTGGGCAGGCCCGCCGCCGCAAGCCCGATGACGATCGCATTGTCGCCGGCGAGCGCGATGTCGATGAGGACCACCTGGAAGAACGCCGTGGCCGCTTCTGAGTACATCGCTGATTCTTACCGGTCCGACGGAGGGTCAGAACGCTAGGTATGCGGCGCAGGGCCGAGTTGCAACGCCCCGCAGCCGCAAAGGCTTGCGCGCGGCGGCGCGAATTCGCGCAAACCGGTCGCCAAACTTCCGCCGCATTGACCGTCAATCCTGCAACTGGAAGATGAGGCGCGAATCGGCCTCGGCGCACTCGGTTCAGGGACGGCGTCCTTCATGTATGCGGGAATGCTTCTTGGCAGCACGGGACTGGGGATCGCGGTGGCGGGCCTGTCCTCGTTCGCCTTCGGGCATCCGTGGTGGGTGTCGATCCTGCTCTGGTCGCTGACCGGCACCGTCGTCCTGCTCGGCTGGGTCCTGCACGGGGTCACGCACGAGGACCGCTACGCCGGCCTCCGCGCCTTGGCCGACTGCGAGGACGAGCCCGGCGTGCAGCCGGCCCGCTGAGGCGGCCTTCCGCCCCGGAGCCGGCCCGGCTATACCGGGCCGCATGTTCGGCAGGCTCCTCTCCGGTCTGATGTCACCCGCCCCCGCGCGGCTGTCCCCGCCCGAGGCGCGGCTTGCGCTGGCGGCGCTCCTGGTGCGCCTGGCGCGGGCCGACGACCACTACGGCGCCGAGGAAGCATCCCGCATCGACGCGGTGCTGGCCGCGCGCCACGGCCTGTCGGCCTTCGAGGCCGCCGCCCTGCGGCGCGAGGCCGAGGTGCTGGAGGCCGAGGCCCCCGACACCGTGCGCTTCACGCGGGCGCTGAAGGAGGCGGTCCCCGAGGAGGAGCGCGCGGGCCTGCTCGAGGCGATGTGGACGGTGGCGCTTGCCGACAGCCGCCGCGGCGCCGAGGAAGACGCGCTGATCCGCCTTGCCGCCAGCCTGCTCGGGATCGGCGACCGCGCCAGCGCGCTGGCGCGCCAGCGGGTGGAGCGCGGGCGGTGATCGCGACCCTGCCGATGTACGACTGGCCCGAGGTGCGGCCTGCGACCGACCGGCTGTGGGCGCTGATCCGCGACGCCCTGCGCGACGCCGGTCTGGCGGCGCCCGACGCGCTCGACCGTTCGGGCGCCTATGACGCGGCCTGGCTGCGCCCCGACCTCGTGCTCTCGCAGACCTGCGGCCTGCCGCTGCGGACCTTCCTGCGCGACCGGGTGACGCTGGTCGCCTCGCCCGATTACGGCCTGCCCGGCACGCCGCCCGGCCATTACCATTCGGTCTTCGTCGTCCGCGCCGACCATGCCGGCGACCTTGCCTCCGTCCTCGGCGGCGCGATCGCCATCAACGGCCCGGACAGCCAGTCGGGCTGGGCGGCGCCGCAGAACGAGGCGATCCGCCTCGGCCGGCCCTTCACCGCGGTCCTGGTGACGGGCGCCCACCGCGACAGCGCCCGCGCCGTGGCCCGTGGCGCGGCGCCGGTCGCCGCCATCGACGCCCAGTCCTGGCGCCTGTTCGAACGCCACGAGCCGCAGCTTGCGGCGCAGCTGCGCGTCGCCGGGCGGACGACGCCGACGCCGGCCACGCCCTACATCGCGGCGGCGGGGACCGACCCCGAACCGGTCGCGCGGGCGCTTGCAGCCGCGGTCGCCGCGCTGCCCTCGGAGGACCGCGCGGCGATCGACCTGCGCGGCATCGCGCGCGTGCCGCTTGCCGACTATCTGGCCATCCCGACGCCCGCGCTGCCCCGGCAGGATGCCGTGCCGGGCCGGCCAGACTGACGCGAAGGCAGGGCGGGGCCGGCAGAAAGGGCGTTGCAACCCTGCAATCCTTCCGGCCATATGGCGGGCGGGGAATCCGCGGCCGAAGTTGGGGAGACGTGTCACATCCAGTCGCCAGCCTGCCTGCGCGCGCCTGCCTGTGACCCTTCGGCCGAAACCAACCAGGTGACACATGAAAGACTGGCTTCGCAAACACCCGCAGGTGCGGACCATCCGCGTTGCGGCAGCGGACCTGAACGGACAGCCGCGCGGCAAGCGCATCCCGGCGCGCTTTGCCGACAAGATCGGGACCGAGGGGATCCGCTTCCCGTTCTCGGTCCTCAACCTCGACATCTGGGGCGAGGACATCGAGGACAGCCCGCTCGTCTTCGAAAGCGGCGATGCCGACGGCATCCTCAAGCCGACCGAACGCGGCTTCATGCCGATGCCCTGGCTCGAGGCGCCGACCGCCCTGCTGCCGATCTGGATGTTCTACGAGGACGGCCGGCCCTACGAGGGCGATCCCCGCCAGGCGCTGGCGCAGGTCGTCGGGCGCTACCGGGAGCTCGGGCTGACGCCGGTGGTGGCGATGGAGCTGGAATTCTTCCTCATCGACGACAGCGGCAAGACGCTGCAGGTGCCGCCCTCGCCGCGGTCGGGCAAGCGGCGCAAGGCGGCCGAGATCCTGTCGATCCGCGCCCTTGACGCCTTCGACACCTTCTTCACCGACCTCTACGACGCCTGCGAGGCGATGGACATTCCCGGCGACACGGCAAGCTCCGAGGCCGGCCTCGGCCAGTTCGAGATCAACCTGATGCATCAGGACGACGCGCTGCGCGCGGCCGACGACGCCTGGCTGTTCAAGATGCTGGTCAAGGGGCTGGCGCGCCGCCACGGCTTTGCCGCCAGCTTCATGGCCAAGCCCTATCCGGAATATTCCGGCAACGGCCTGCACACGCATTTCAGCGTCATCGACCGCGCCGGCAACAACATCTTCTCCGACGGCGGCCCGGCGGGCTCGCCAGCGCTGCGCCACGCCATCGCCGGCTGCCTGCACGCGATGCATGACAGCGCGCTGATCTTCGCCCCGCACGCCAACAGCTACGACCGCCTGGTGCCCGAGGCGCATGCGCCGAACCAGATCTGCTGGGCCTACGAGAACCGCACGGCGGCGATCCGCGTGCCCTCGGGCAACCCGGCCGCGCGCCGGATCGAGCACCGGGTGGCCGGCGGCGACGTCAACCCCTACCTGATGCTCGCCACCATCCTCGGCGCGGCGCTGATCGGCATCGAACAGAAGATGGAGGCGCCGCCGCCGATCACCGGCAACGCCTATGCGCTCGACCTGCCGGTGATCCCCGAGACCTGGCGCGAGGCGATCAGCGTCTTCGAGAAGAGCGAGGTGATGCCGCAGATCCTGCCGCGCGAGCTGATCCGCAACTACGTGCTGACCAAGCGGCAGGAGCTGCACTACATGGCCGGCCTGTCGCCCGAGGAGCAGATCGAGATCTATCTCGATACCGTATAGCGGGCGGCGGCTGCCCGCCCTTGCCACGCCGCGGGGGCAGCGACTACCTTTCGCAAGATCAACCGGGACCTGGTGATGAAGATCGGAATCCTGCAGGCCGGACAGGCGCCGGATGCGCTGAAGCCCGAGACGGGCGACTACCCCGACCTGTTCGAGCGCCTTCTCGCCGGGCGGGGTCTCGAATTCCGCACCTGGCATGTCGAGAACATGGAGTTCCCCGACAGCGTGCATGACTGCGACGGCTGGCTGATCACCGGCTCGCGGCACGGCGCCTACGAGGACCACCCCTTCATCCGGCCGCTCGAGGACTTCGTGCGCCGGGCCTATGCCGAACGGGTGCCGCTGGTCGGCATCTGCTTCGGCCACCAGATCATCGCCCAGGCGCTGGGCGGCAAGGTCGAGAAGTTCCGCGGCGGCTGGTCGGTGGGGCCGACGGACTACGACTTCGGCGGCGAGACGCTGACCCTGAACGCCTGGCACCAGGACCAGGTGGTGGAGAAGCCGAAGGAGGCCGAGGTCGTCGCCTCCAGCCCGTTCTGCGAGAATGCCGCGCTTGTCTATGGCGACCGCGCCTTCACCGTGCAGGCCCATCCCGAGTTTCCGGACGAATTCATCGACGGGCTGATGCGGACGCGCGGCAAGGGACGGGTGCCCGACGAGCTGATGGCGCAGGCGGCGGCGCGGCTCGGACGGCCCAACTCTTCCCAGGCTATGGCGGACCGGATCGCCGCGTTCTTCAAGCAACCGCGCGCCTGACCGGCGCCCGAACCCCCCGGTGTGACGGCATGACGAGCTGGATCGAGAGACTGCCCGAGGCGGCGCGCGAGCATATCGGCGGGCGCAAGGTGGACGAGGTCGAATGCATCGTGCCCGACATCGCGGGCGTGGCGCGGGGCAAGGCGATGCCGGCGGCAAAGTTCCGCAACCAGAAGTCGTTCTTCCTGCCCAACTCGATCTTCCTGCAGACGATCACCGGCGACTGGGCGGACAATCCGCTGGGCGACTTCACCGAGCCCGACCTGACCTGCGTGCCCGACTTCGCCACCGCCACGGCGGCGCCCTGGGCAACGGACCTGACGCTGCAGGTGATCCACGACGTCGTGGACGGCGACGGCAACCCGGTGCCGATTGCCCCGCGCAACGTGCTCAAGCGCGTCGTCGGGCTGTTCGAGGCCGAGGGGCTGAGGCCGGTCGTCGCGCCCGAGATGGAGTTCTTCCTCATCGCCCGCAACATCGATCCCAACCAGCCGGTGGAACCGCCGATGGGCCGGTCGGGCCGCCGCGCCGCCGCCCGCCAGGCCTATTCGCTGAGCGCGGTGGACGAATACGGCCAGGTCATCAACGACATCTACGATTTCGCCGAGGCGCAGGGATTCGAGATCGACGGCATCCTCCAGGAGGGCGGGTCGGGCCAGATCGAGATCAACCTCGCCCATGGCGATCCGATCCGGCTGGCCGACGAGATCTTCTACTTCAAGCGCCTGATCCGCGAGGCGGCGCTGCGCCAGGGCTGCTATGCGACCTTCATGGCCAAGCCGATCGAGGGCGAGCCCGGCAGCGCCATGCACATCCACCATTCGGTGGTCAGCCGGGACAGCGGCCGGAACATCTTTGCCGATGCCAGGGGCAACGAGACCGACGCCTTCCGCCACTTCATCGGCGGGCTGCAGCGGCACCTGCCGGCGGCGATCGCGCTGCTTGCGCCCTATGTCAACAGCTACCGCCGCTATGTCCCCGGCTTCTCGGCGCCGATCAACGTGGACTGGGGCCGCGACAACCGCACCACCGGCCTGCGCGTCCCGGTATCGACCCCGGCCGCGCGGCGGATCGAGAACCGGCTGGCGGGCATGGACTGCAACCCCTATCTCGGCATCGCGGCCTCGCTCGCCTGCGGCTATCTCGGGCTGAAGGAGGCGATCGATCCGCGCCCGGAAGTGACCTCCGAACAGATGGTGACGGATGACGAGCTGCCGCTGAACCTTGGCGACGCGCTCGACATGCTTCAGGCCGACAGCGCCATGCAGGAGGTGCTGACGCCGCAGTTCTGCGCCGTCTACGACAGCGTGAAGCGCAACGAGTTCCGCGAGTTCCAGCAGGTCATCAGCCCGTGGGAGAGGGAGCACCTCTTGCTCAACGTCTGATGGACCTTCTCTTCGCCAACGACCGCCGCGGCACCTATCCGCCAAGCTGGTACGCCGCGACGGCGGCGCCGCTGGACCCGTTCCCCGCGCTGCGCGGCACGGTGCGGGCCGATGTCTGCGTGGTCGGCGCCGGCTATACCGGGCTTTCGGCGGCGCTGCACCTGCGCCAGAAGGGCTTTTCGGTCGTCGTGCTCGAGGCGCACCGGGTCGGGTTCGGCGCCTCCGGCCGCAACGGCGGCCAGGTCGGTTCGGGCCAGCGGCTCGACCAGGACGAGCTTGAACGGATGGCCGGGCGCGAGAACGCGCGGCGACTCTGGGACCTGGCCGAGGAGGCCAAGGCGACGGTGCGCGGCCTGATCGCGGCGCACGGGATCGACTGCGACTACCGCCCCGGCGTCGCGCTGGCCTGCCGCACCGCGGCCGAGGCGGCGGCGGCGCGGCGCTATGCCGAAAAGCTCGCGCGCGATTACGGCTATGGCGAGATCGAGGTTCTGGACGAAGCGGGGCTGCGCGCCGTCATCCCCTCGGCTGCCTACCGCGGCGGCGGCATCGACTGGGGCGCGGGGCACCTGCACCCGCTGAACTACGCGATCGGCCTTGCCAGGGCGGCCGTGGCCGCCGGCGCCACGATCCACGAGATGAGCCACGTTCACCGCGTCGGGCCGGGGCCGCGGCCCTTCGTGCAGACCGATGGCGGGCGGGTGGACTGTTCGCACGTCGTCCTCGCCGGCAACGGCTATCTCGGCGGGCTGGACGAGGCGGTGGCGGCGCGGGTGATGCCGATCAACAACTTCATCGTCGCGACCGCGCCGCTCGGGGCGCGCCGGGCCGAGGTCCTGACCCGCGACATCGCCGTCGCCGACACTCGGTTCGTGGTCAACTACTGGCGGCTGTCGGCCGACGGGCGGCTGCTCTTCGGCGGCGGCGAGAGCTATGGCTACCGCTTCCCCGCCGACATCGCGGGCCTGGTGCGCCGGCGGATGCTGCAGGTCTATCCCGGCCTTGCCGATGTCGGGATCGACTACGCCTGGGGCGGGACGCTGGCGATCACGATGACGCGGATGCCCTATTTCGCCCGGCCGCGGCCGAACGTCTATTCCGCCTCGGGCTATTCGGGGCACGGGGTGGCGCTGGCGACGCTGGCCGGCCGGCTCCTGTCCGAGGCGGTGGCGGGCGAGGCCGGACGCTTCGACCTGATGGCGAGCCTGCCGGCGCCGCGCTTTCCCGGCGGCGTCGCGCTGCGCTGGCCGCTGCTGGTGGCGGCGATGACCTGGTACGGGCTGCGCGACCGGCTGGGCATCTAGCGCTTGCGCAGGGTCCCGCCGGTCCGTGGCGGATTTAGTGGCAATTGTCACAAATCCCGGCTAAATCTCCGCGCGAGGGCAGCAGAACAACAGGTGCAGCATGGCGCATGACGGTCACTCCCGGATAACCGCGCCCGCGCCCAACGTCTACGACGCCGAACCGATCCCGCAGGCCGCACGGGCCGAGATCGAACGGCTGCTGCAATCGGGCGACCTGTTCCGCTACACGTCGGACAACGCGCCGGTGTCGCTGCTCGAGGCGGAATTCGCCGCCTTCATGGGGGTGCGCTACGCGCTTGCGGTCTCGTCCTGCTCGGCGGCGATGTTCCTGGCGCTGAAGGCGCTCGACCTGCCGCGCCGCGCGAAGGTGCTGATCCCCGCCTTCACCTTCGCCGCCGTGCCCTCGGCCGTGGTCCATGCCGACTGCGTGCCGGTGCTGGTCGAGGTCGGCCACGATTTCCGCATCGATCTCACCGACTTCCGCATGAAGCTGGCCGACGGCGCCGGCGCGGTGATGATCAGCCACATGCGCGGCCACACCTCGGACATGGACCAGATCATGGCCGCCTGCGACGCGGCGGGCGTGCCGCTTGTCGAGGATGCGGCCCATTCGCTGGGCACGCTCTGGGGCGGCCGGCGGATCGGGACGATCGGCAGGATCGGCTGCTTCAGCTTTCAGTCCTACAAGCTGGTGAACGCGGGCGAGGGCGGGATGCTCGTCACCGACGATCCCGAGATCGCGGCGCGCGCGGTCATCATGTCGGGCGCCTACGAGCACAACTGGAAGAAGCATCCGGGCCTGCAGAACAGCTATCTGCACTGGCAGAACAAGCTGCCGCTCTACAATGTGCGGATGCAGAACCTGTCGGCGGCCGTCATCCGGCCGCAGATCCCCGAGATCGACCGCCGCGTCCGCGACGGGCGGGCCAATCACGACCGGGTGGCCGACCGGCTGAACGCCTCGCCCTGGTTCAGGGTTCCGAAGGCGCTGCCGAAGGAGGACCGGGCGCCGGATTCGCTCCAGTTCAACCTGCTGGGCGTCGAGACCGACGAGGCGGCGCTGAAATTCCAGGAGATCTGCAAGTCGCGCGGGGTCGGCGCCAACGTCTTCGGCCTGTCGAAGGACAATGCGCGCGCGTTCTGGAACTGGGAATTCCTCGGCGAGCTTCCCGAGCTGCCGAAGACCCGCGCCATGCTGATGCGGGCCGGCGACCTGCGCCTGCCGGCGCGGCTGAACGCGGCCGAACTGGACTACATCGCGGATACGCTGATCGCGGCGGCGGACGAGGCCTTCGGGCGCTCCTGACCCGGGCTCAGAGCTTCGACAGGCGCGCCTGCATCTCGGCGATCGCCTTCTTCATCGCGGCGATCTCCTCGGCCCGGTCGTCCTTTGCCGGGGCCTCGGGCGCGGCCTCCTCGGGCTTTGCGCCCCAGCCGCCCATCATCGACTTCAGGAAGGCCTGCTGCTGGCGCTGAAGCGCCTCGAACCCCGGCATCGAGGCCATCGGGTTGGGCATCGCGGACAGGTTCTCGAGCAGCTTGGACTGGCCCTCGCGCAGAAGCTCGAAGCTCGCCGCCAGGAACTGCGGCACCACGGTCTGCGCCTGGGTCGTGTAGCTGCGCACGAGGTCGGTCAGGACATCGACGGGAAGGACGCTCTCGCCCCGGCTCTCGTGCTCGGCGATGATCTGGAGCAGGTATTGCCGGGTCAGGTCGTCGCCCGACTTCAGATCGACGATCTGCACCTCGCGCCCCTGCCGGATGAAGGCCGCGATGTCCTCGAGCGTCACGTAGTCGCTGGTCTCGGTGTTGTAGAGACGGCGGCTTGCATACCGCTTGATGAGGAGCGGCTTCACGTCCTCGGCCATGGAATCCTCCCCGGGGGTCCCTTGCCTTCGTGGCAGTGCAGCAAGCTTACGCCGCGCCGCGACAGGATGACAACGGGAAAGAAAAGGGACGGACCCGGCAGGGCCCGTCCCCAGTTCACGCCAGTCCGACAGGGAGGAAGGGGACGGCGTTACTGCCTTGCGGCAATCACTTCGCGGCGGCGGCGGCCTTCTTGGCGACGTTCGACACCTCGGCGGTGGCCTTCTTCACCGCGGCGGTCGCGTCCTCGGAGAAGTCCTTGCCGGCCGCCAGCATCAGCTCGACGGTTTCCATCTGGACCTTCTTGGCCACTTCGGCGAAGGCGGCCATGTTCTCGGCGGCCATCTCAGCGGCGGCCGAGGCAAAGTCGCTGAACGCCTTGGTGTAGTCGGCCGGCTCGGCCTTGACCTTGGTCAGGACGCTGACCTTGGCCAGCGTGTCCTTCGCCCAGCGGGACGAGATCTCGGTCGATTTCTCGGCCGCCTCGATCGCGACCTTGGCGAACTTCTCGCCCAGCGCGGCCTGCGAACGGAAGGCGTCCTGAACGGCCGCCGTGTCAACCGGGAAGGACGAGATCATGTCCTGCATGACTTTCGTGAAATCCTGGGTCTTCGCCATGTCCATCTCTCCATCTGATCGGGCCGCCATCCATGGCCGGACCCATCCTAGCTCTGGGCAGGCACATACATGCTGCGGCGCAGCATTTCAAGAGGTCTCGCTGCATTGCAGCAAAAAAAGCTCAGACCGGTGCGGCCGGCGCCGGGGTCTCGGTCACGTAGGTGCCCGGCGCGGGGGCCAGCACCGGGTGGGCGGCGTCGCCCGGCTCGCGCGCGCTGACCCAGCGGCCCGCGCGCGCGTGCAGCCATTCGGCCCAGCGCGGCCACCAGCTTCCCTTGTGGTAGGTGGCGCCGGCCTTCCAGCTGTCGGGGTCCGACAGGCGGTCGTTCGTGTAGTGGCCGTACTTGTCCTTCGACGGCGGGTTGACGATACCCGCGATGTGCCCGGATTCGGACAGGATGAAGGTCCGGTCCTCGGATCCCATCTGGAGGATGCCGTTCAGCGAGGCGCGCCAGCCGGCGATGTGGTCGGTCTCGCAGGCCACCGCGATCAGCGGCACGCGGACATCCGCCAGGGTCACCGTCTCGCCGCAGATCGTGTAGCCGCCGCGGGCGAGCCGGTCCTGCTGGCAGAGCCCGCGCAGGTACTCGACCGCCATCTTCGCCGGCAGGTTCGTGCCGTCGCCGTTCCAGTAGAGCAGGTCGAAGGCGGGCGGGGCCTCGCCCAGCATGTAGCTGCGGATCGCCGGCTGGTAGATCAGGTCGTTCGAGCGCAGGAAGCTGAAGGTGCGCCCCATGAAGTACTTGTCGAGGATCCCGTCGCGCTTCACCTGCGCCTCGATCCCGTCCACGAAGTCGTTGTCGAGATAGACGCCGATCTCGCCGGGATCGGAGAAGTCCGTCATCGTCGTCAGGAAGGTCGCGCTGGCGACCGAGCGGTCGCGGCGGCGGTGCATCAGGCCGAGGGTCAGGGCAAGGGTCGTGCCGGCGATGCAGTAGCCGACGGCGTTGACCTTCTTCTGGCCGGTGATCTCCTTCGCCGCCCGGATCGCCGCCAGGAAGCCCTCCTGCACGTAGTCGTCCATCCCGACGTCCCGGTAGGAGGGATCGGGGTTCTTCCAGCTGACCACGAAGAGGGTGAAGCCCTGTTCCACGATCCAGCGGATCAGGCTGTTCTGCGGCTTGAGGTCGAGGATGTAGAACTTGTTGATCCAGGGCGGGAAGATGACCAGCGGGATCGCCCGCACCCGGTCGGTCGCGGGGGCATACTGGATCAGCTCGATCAGGCGGTTGCGGAAGACCACCGCCCCCGCGGTGGTGCCGAGGTTCTGCCCGACCCTGAAGGCGTCGCGGTCGGCCAGCGTCACCAGCAGGTCGCCCCGGTTCGCCTCGATGTCGCGGACGAGGTTCTCCAGCCCGCGGACGAGGCTTTCGCCCTCGGTGGCGACCGCCTTCTCCAGCGCGTCGGGATTGGTGGCGAAGAAGTTGGTCGGCGCCATCATGTCGATGATCTGGCGCGAGAAGTATTCAAGCCGCTTCTTGTCGGCGGGATCGAGATGTTCCATCCCCTTGACCGCGTTCTCGATCGCGGCGGCGTTCATCAGGTACTGCTGCTTGATGAAGTTGAACCAGGGGTGGCTGTCCCAGAGCGGGTTGGCGAAGCGGCGGTCCTTCGGGCCGGGGTCGGGCGGCGGTTCGAGCCGGCCCTGGGCGAGCGTGTGGGTCGCCTCGACATAGTGCTTCAGCGCCTTGCCCCACCAGCCGATCTGCTGTTCGAGAAGCTTGGCGGGGTTCGACATCGCCTCGGCCCAGTAGGCGGCCATCGCCTTGGCATAAAGTTCCTGTCCGGGCGCCTCGAGCGCCGGGTTGGGGATGCGCTTCTGCGCCAGCGCCGCCACCAGCCGTTGCGTCAATTCCTCGATTTTCGCGAGATTGGCGTTCAGTTTGTCCAGTTCGGCGGGACCGTCCCTGTCGGAGGTTGTCATGGTAATCTTTCCCGCCTAGGGTTCCGCAGTGCAGCATACCGTCGCCGGTTTCGGGGGGAAAGCGGCGAATTCGGGCGGAAAACCGGCCAGGCCGGCGAAGGAGCGTCGATGAAGGGGATGGCGACCTACGACTGGATGGAGACCGTCCGGAACACCAACGAATGGATCGGCGCCTCGGCCCGGGCCTGGGCGTCCTATCCGGTCTGGGGACTGGTCCCGCACCCGATGTTCAAGGTCGTCTCGGCCTGGGGGCGGATCACCGAGCGCAGCTTCGCGCGCATGGTCATCAAGCCGGACTGGGGCCTGCGCACCATCCTCGGCGCCGACGGGCGCGACCATGTCGTCAAGATCGAGACGCTGGTGGAGAAGCCGTTCGGCGACCTGATCCATTTCCGGGTCGGCGGGCGCCAGCCGAAGCCGCGCCGGGTGCTCCTGGTGGCGCCGATGTCGGGGCACTACGCCACGCTGCTCCGCTCGACGGTGGCGAGCCTGCTGCCCGACTGCGAGGTCTATGTCACCGACTGGAAGAACGCCCGCGACATCCCGGTCAGCGAGGGCAAGTTCGACATCGAGGACTACACGCTCTACCTGCTCGACTTCATGCGGCATCTCGGGCCGGACCTGAACGTGATCGCCGTCTGCCAGCCCGCGCCCCTGACGCTGGCCGCCACCGCCTACCTTGCCGAGATCGACCCCGCGGCGCAGCCGCGGACGCTGACGCTGATCGGCGGCCCGATCGACCCCGACGCGGCGGCGACGGATGTCACCGACTTCGGCCGCCGGGTGACGATGGGGCAGCTCGAACACCTCGTCATCCAGCGCGTCGGGTTCAAGTATGCGGGCGTCGGCCGCCAGGTCTATCCCGGGCTGATGCAGCTTGCCTCCTTCATCTCGATGAACCTCGACCGCCATTCCAAGGCCTTCTCCGAGCAGATCATCCGCGCCGCCAAGGGCGAGGCCAGCGAGAGGGACGCGCACAACCGCTTCTACGACGAATACCTCGCCGTCATGGACATGACGGCCGAATTCTACCTGTCCACGGTGGAGCGCATCTTCAAGGCGCGCGAGATCGCGCGGAATGCCTTCACCGTCGCCGGCCACAAGGTCGATTTCGGCAAGATCACGCGGGTCGCGGTCAAGGTCGTCGAGGGCGAGAAGGACGACATCTCCGCCCCCGGCCAGTGCCTCGCCGCGCTCGGCCTGCTGACCGGCCTGCCGCCGGAGATGAAGGCGCAGCATCTGGAACCCGAGGCCGGGCATTACGGCATCTTCACCGGCCGCAGCTGGCGCACCAACATCCGGCCCCTGGTGCTGAACTTCATCGACAGCCATGCCGGCGACCCGGAGGCGAGGGGCATCGTCAGGCCGCTGCGCGGGCGGGGCTGACGGCGGGGGCGGCAGGCGTCCCGGCGGGGCGGGCGGTCAGGCGCGGGCGATGACCTCGGCGACCATGGCCGCGATCAGCGCAAGGCAGTCCGGGGTCGAGAAGCGGTGGTCGGCATCCTTGACGATGCAGAGCCGCAGGTCCGGCCCGGTCGCGTGGCCGAGAAGCCGGAGCGCCCGCTCCAGCGGCACGTCGGTGTCCGCGGTGCCCTGAAGGAAGCGGGCCGGCATCGGCAGGTGCAGCGGCGCGGGAAGGATCAGGTGGTCCCGCGCCTCGGCGATCAGGCGTTCGGTGATGACGTAGGGCGTGTCGGCATAGTCGGTCGGCCGCTGCACGAAGCCGCGGGCGGCGAGCGCCGCGCGCTCCTCGCGGCTCATCGCGGCCCAGATGTCCTCGGTGAAGTCCGGCGCGGCGGCGATGGTGACAAGGCCCGCGACCTTCTCCGGCCAGTCCCGCGCGACCAGGAGCGCGATCCAGCCGCCCATCGACGACCCGACGAGGACCTGCGGGCCGTCCGTCGCGGCGATCGCCGCGCGCGCGTCCTCGAGCCAGCGGCCGATGGTGCCGTCCTCGAAGGCGCCGTCCGAGGCGCCATGCCCGGAATAGTCGAAGCGCAGGAAGGCGCGCCCGCTGGCTTCGGCCCAGGCCTGAAGATGCAGGGCCTTGGTCCCGGTCATGTCCGAGCGGAACCCGCCCAGGAAGACGATCCCCGGCCCGCGGCCCGGCGTGCGGACATGGGCGAGCCGGCGGCCCTGCGGCGTTTCCAGATACTCCATGCCTCCGCACCTCCGTCCTGCCGTCACCATCCCACACCAACCCCGGCAGGTGGAACCCCTCGCGCCCGCGCGCCGTTGACACTCCCGCCCCGAACCGCCAGAAACCGCGCCGACAGAACCCGCAACCGGGCGCACCCGTAGGCGCCGAACCGACGAGGATCAGGCCATGGCCCAGATTTCCCTCACCTTCCCCGATGGCAGCGTCCGGCACTTCGCCCGCGGCGTGACGCCGGCCGAGGTGGCGGCCGCAATCGCCCCCTCGCTCGGCAAGGCCGCGATCTCGGCCACCGTCAACGGCCGGCATTTCGACCTGCAATGGCCGATCGAGGAGGACGCCACCATCGCCATCCACACGATGAAGGACCAGGCGCAGGCGCTGGAACTGATCCGCCACGACTTCGCCCATGTCATGGCGCGCGCGGTGCAGAAGCTCTGGCCCGAGGTCCGCGTCACCATCGGCCCGGTGATCGAGAACGGCTGGTACTACGACTTCGACCGCGACGAACCCTTCACGCCCGAGGATCTCGGCGCCATCGAGCGCGAGATGAAGGCGATCATCGCCGCCCGCGATCCCGTGCGCACCGAGGTCTGGGACCGGTCGCGCGCCATCGCCCACTACATCGCCACCAAGGAACCCTTCAAGGTCGAGCTGGTCGAGGCGATCCCCGCGGGCGAGCCGGTGCGCATGTACTGGCACGGCCACTGGCAGGACCTCTGCCGCGGCCCGCACCTTCAGAACACCGGGCAGCTGCCGGCCGACGCCTTCAAGCTGATGTCGGTGGCCGGCGCCTACTGGCGCGGCGACCACCGCAACAAGCAGCTGCAGCGCATCTACGGCGTCGCCTTCCGCAACCGCGACGACCTCAAGGCCTATCTCACCATGCTCGAGGAGGCGGCGCGGCGCGACCACCGCAAGCTCGGGCGCGAGATGGAGCTGTTCCACATCCAGGACGAGGCGCCGGGCATGGTCTTCTGGCACCCGAACGGCTGGACGATCTGGCGCACGCTCGAGGAGTACATGCGCCGCCGCCTGCGCGGCGCCGGCTACCGCGAGATCCGCACGCCCCAGGTCCTCGACCGCGTGCTGTGGGAGCGTTCGGGCCACTGGGAGAACTACCGCGAGAACATGTTCATCGTCGAGGTGGACGAGGAGGGCGCGAAGGAAAAGCGCATCAACGCGCTGAAGCCGATGAACTGCCCCTGCCACGTCCAGGTGTTCAACCAGGGGCTGAAGTCCTACCGTGACCTGCCGCTGCGTCTGGCGGAGTTCGGATCCTGCCACCGCTACGAAAGCTCGGGCTCGATGCACGGGCTGATGCGGGTGCGCGGCTTCACCCAGGACGATGCGCACACCTTCTGCATGGAAAGCCAGATCGAGCAGGAATGCGCGGCCTTCCTGCCGCTGCTGACCTCGATCTACCGCGATCTCGGCTTCGCGGGGTTCCAGATCAAGCTCTCCACCCGGCCGCCGGTGCGGGCGGGATCGGACGCGGTCTGGGACCGGGCCGAGGCGGCGCTCGAGAACGCGATCCGCAAGATCACCAACGACTATGTCATCGACCCCGGCGAGGGCGCGTTCTACGGGCCGAAGCTCGACTTCAAGCTGACCGACGCGATCGGCCGCGAATGGCAGTGCGGCACCTTCCAGGTGGATTTCGTGCTGCCCGAACGGCTGGGGGCGGAATATGTCGGCGAGGACGGGATGAAGCACCGCCCGGTGATGCTGCACCGCGCCATCCTCGGCTCCTTCGAGCGCTTCATCGGCATCCTGATCGAGAACTATGCCGGGCGCCTGCCGCTGTGGCTGGCGCCGCGGCAGGTGGTGGTGGCCTCGATCGTCTCGGACGCCGATGCCTACGTGCACGAGGTCGTCGGGCGGCTGAAGGAGGCCGGCCTGCGCGCCGAGGCCGATACCCGCAACGAGAAGATCAACTACAAGGTGCGCGAGCATTCCCTGGGCAAGGTGCCGGTGCTGCTGGCGATCGGGATGCAGGAGGTCGCGGCGCGCACGGTGTCGCTGCGCCGGCTGGGAGAGACGCAGACGCAGTCCATGGGCCTCGAGGCCGCGGTCGCGGCGCTGGCCGCCGAGGCCGCCCCGCCCGACCTCGCCCGGGCGCCCGGGGCCGCGGCCCCGTCGGCGGCCCTACCAGCGCAGCAGGCGTGAGCCCGCCGCCGCGCCGGCCAGCGTGACGAGCGCCATCGCCAGCCCGTACCAGGTGACGAAGAACAGCGGCTGGTCCTCGGTGCAGAAGGTGGAATAGAGCGCGGCGGCAAGGCCGGCCGCCGCCAGCCCTGCGAGCGCGCCGCAGCGCGCGGGGTGTTCGGCCGCCCCGTCGCGCAGAGCGCGCAGGAGAAGGGCCGCCATCGGCGCCGCCATCAGCATGATGACGGGCAGGCAGACATGGATCGAATGGCCGAGGAACACCGGCATCCGGCTCGCCGCGGGCAGGGTCAGGAGGTTCCAGGCCAGAAGCCCGGCTGCCGCGGCCAGCACCAGGGCGAGGAGCAGGCGCGCCGGGCGGGAGACCCCCGCCGGCCGCGCGGCGGCGAGCGCGAGGACAAGCCCGAGCACCCCGAGCGCGGCCGGGATCAGCGTCTTGGACAGGGTCAGGGGCACGCGCAGCGCCTGCGCGAGGTCCGGGCGCGGGCCGAGCAGCGCGGCATAGATCGCGCAGGCGGCCACGAAGCCCAGCGCCAGGGCAAGCGCCGCGGCGCGGCCCAGCCGCCCCGGCCGGACCGGTTCGGGGGCGGCGGCAAGCCCGGCGATCAGGTCCTCGGTCCTCATGGTTCCCTCCCGCCGGGTCCGGCGGCGGCCTGCCGCAGGCGCTGCATGGCGCGGTGATAGGCGACGCGGACGGCGCCCTCGCTCAGCCCGAGGTCGCTGCCGACCTCGCCGGCGCTGCGGCCCTCGATCCCGATCGCCCGCACGATCACGGCCGAACGGGCGTCGATCGTGCCGATCAGGCGCTCGAGGTCGCGCGCGGCCAGCGCATCGCCCGCCGCCGCCGCGTCGGGCAGCAGATCCTCCATCTCCGCGATCGGGACGACCGGCAGCCCGCGCCGGCGCAGTGCATCGGCGCTCTTGTAACGCGCGATCGCGTAGAGCCAGGGCGACACCGGATCGGCGGCGCGCCAGGTGTGGCGCTTGGCATGCACGGCCAGAAGGATCTCCTGCACCACGTCCTCGACCTCGGTCGCCCCGTCGCCGCAGCGCGCCCTGACGATCCGCCGCAGCACCGGCGCCGCCTCGGTCAGGAAGGCGGCATAGGCCGGGCCGTCGCCGCGCAGGGCCCGGCGAAACAGGTCGGCCCACCGGGCCTCGCGGTCGTTCATCACGTCTCCCTGTTCGCCCGCCGCGGCGGAGTGTTACATCCCGGGCCCGTTTTCGGTCCAGCCCATCACCCTTTCGTGACGGCGGTAACGGCCGGCGCGCCGCGGCGAACTGCCCCGCAGGCCGCCACGACGGCGGCCCCAACCGATCAGGGAGAATGCTCATGTCGCAGATGAAGACCCTCGCCATCGCCGGCAGCCTCGCCGCCGCGCTCTCCGCCCTCGCCGCCGTGCCGGCCGCGGCTGAGGACGCCAAGGAGAAGTGCTTCGGCGTGGCGCTGGCCGGACAGAACGACTGCGCGGCGGGGCCGGGCACGACCTGCGCCGGAACGTCCAGGGTCGACTACCAGGGCAATGCGTGGACATACGTCCCGGCCGGGACCTGCACCACGATCGAACTGCCCGACGGGCGGATGGGCTCGCTTCAGGCGCTCGACCGCGACCTCCCGGCGGGCTGACCCCGGCCCCTGCCGCCGCCCCCGGCCCCGCGCGGGCCGGGGGCGCGCGGGCCCCGCCGCCGCCGTCCCCCGCCGCATCCCGCAGGAGGCCCCCGATGCCCGATTCCGCGTTCCCGACCCGGTTGCCGCCCGTGCCCGGCGCCGGCTTCAAGCCCCAACATTTCGCCGCCATCCTCGCCGACCCCGGCGCGGTCGGCTGGTTCGAGATCCATGCCGAGAACTACATGGGCGACGGCGGGCGCCCGATCGCGCAGCTGCGCGAGATTGCCGGGCGCTTCCCGGTCTCGGTCCATGGCGTCGGGCTCTCGATCGGCGGCGAGGACCGGCCCGACCGCGGCCACCTCGCCCGCCTCCGGCGGCTGATCGACTGGCTGGAGCCGGCGAGCTTCTCCGAACACCTCGCCTGGTCCGGCCATGGCGGGGCCTGGTTCAACGACCTCCTGCCGCTGCCCTACACCGCCGCCACGCTGGCGCGGGTCGCGGACCACATCGACGAGGTGCAGGACTGCCTCGGCCGGACCATGCTGCTCGAGAACCCGTCGAGCTATCTCGCCTTTGCCGAGACCGACCTCGCGGAGGCCGAATTCCTCGACGGCATCGCCCGCCGCACCGGCTGCGGGCTGCTGCTCGACGTGAACAACCTCTATGTCTCGGCGGTCAACCAGGGGACCGACCCAGTGGCGCTGATCGACGCCTTCCCGCTGCACCGGGTCGGCGAGATCCACCTCGGCGGGCATGACCCGGACAGCGACGAACATGGCGCGCCGCTCCTGATCGACAGCCACGGCCGCCCGGTCGCCGATCCGGTCTGGGCGCTCCTTGCCCGCGCGATCGCGCGCGGCGGGCCGCGGCCGGTCCTGATCGAATGGGACAATGACGTGCCGGACTGGCCCGTGCTTGCCGCCGAGGCGGCGCGGGCGGGCGCGGTGCTGGAGGGGCGCAGCCCTGCCGCGGCCGGGGCAGGGGCAGGGGTGCCGGCATGACGCAGGCCGCATTCGCGGCGGCGCTCCTCGATCCGGCGCGCCCGGTGCCGGCGGGGCTCCTCAACCCGGTGCGCGGCGGCGGGGCGGGCCGGCGCTTCGACATCTACCGCAACAACGTGGCCGTCGGCCTTTGCGAGGCGCTGGCGCAGGCCTTCCCGGCGGTGCGCCGGCTGGTCGGCGAGGCGTTCTTCGCGGCCATGGCCGGGGTGTTCGTCCGCGCCGTCCCGCCCTCCTCGCCGGTGCTGCCGCTCTATGGCGGGGACTTCCCCGACTTCCTCGCCGGCTTCGCCCCCGTCGCGCATCTGGGCTACCTGCCCGACGTGGCGCGGCTGGAGCTTGCGCTGCGCCAGTCCTACCACGCGGCGGACGCGGCCCCGCTGGCGCGGGCCGGCTGGGCCGCCGTGTCGCCGGGGGAACTGGCGCGGGCGCGCCTGCGCTTCCTGCCGGCGGTCCGCCTGCTGCGCTCGGACTGGCCCGTCCTGTCGGTCTGGCGCGCGACCCTGCGCGACGCCCCGGCGCCGGTGATGCGCCGGCCGGGGGAGGTGCTGGCCGAGGACGTGCTTGTCGTCCGCCCCGGCTTCGACCCCGAGCCGCTGGCCCCGCCCGGCGGCAGCGGCCCGGTCCTCGCCGCCCTTCTCGCCGGGGACGCCTTCGGCGACGCGCTCGATGCCGCCGGGCCGGGCTTCGACCTGACCGCCTTCCTCGCCTTCCTGATCGCAACGCCTGTCTGCCAGGCCCTCGCCACGGAGGACTGACCGATGATCCCCGCCTTCCTGCGCGCCGCATACGGGCGGCTCGACCGGCTTGCGCCCGCCGTCCTGCCCACGGCCGCGCGCCTTGCCTTCGCCGCGGTTCTGCTGCCCTACTTCTGGGCCTCGGCCCGCACCAAGCCGGGCGACGGGCCGCTGGGGTTCCTGCTGCCCTCCGACAGCGCCTACGGGCAGATCTTCCCGCGCGCCTTCGAGGCCGCAGGCTTCGATTCGTCGCAGCTCGGCCCGTTCCACTGGGCGGTCGCCACCGCCGGCCTGTGGGCCGAGTTCCTGCTGCCCGCCCTGATCGTCGCCGGGCTTCTCACCCGGCCGGCGGCGCTGGGCATGATCGCCTTCGTCGCCGTGCAGAGCCTGACCGACATCTTCGGGCATGGCGTCGATCCGGCCACGATCGGCCGCTGGTTCGATGCCGATCCCGGCTCGCTGATCCTTGACCAGCGCCTCCTGTGGGTCGTGATCCTGTCCGTCCCGGTCTTCCTCGGCGCCGGCCCGCTGTCGGCGGACCGTCTGCTCACGGCGCGGGCGTGAGCCTTGCAGGCGCGCGCGGGGCGTCGCAAAATCCTTGATTTTTGGCGGGAAAGCCTCATCCTTTGGTGCCGTGGCCGCTGACTTTCCTACCGCCTCCCTGAATCCGGGGCAGCCGTTAGACGCGAAAGACCTGGCTGCACGACCCTTCGCCATCTCGGCGGGGGGAGCTTGATGATGGAGTCGACGGGATGGCCACCGGCACCGTGAAATGGTTCAACACGACGAAGGGCTACGGGTTCATCGCGCCCGACGACGGCGGGAAGGACGTCTTCGTCCATATCTCCGCGGTCGAAAGGGCGGGGCTGAAGTCGCTCAACGACAACCAGAAGGTGAGCTACGAGCTTCAGTCCGGCCGCGACGGCCGTTCCTCGGCGGGCGACCTGAAGCTGCTCTGACGCGCCCCGTCCGTCCGCCCCGCCCGGCCCCTCAGACAGGGCTGGGCGCAACCTGACTGCGCGCCGGCCCCAGCCGGAACCAGATCGATCCCCCGCCCGGTTCGCAGCGGCCGCGCATCAGCGCGCGCAGGCTCTCGCCCAGTTCGGCCAGCGCATAGGCGCTGGAGAACAGGACCTCGGCGCGGGGATTGTCGAGCAGATAGGCGCAGAGCAGGTACTGTTCGGTCCAGTAGATGTGGTGGTCGGCGGCATAGGCCGCAGGCATCCCGAAGGGCAGGTGGATGTCGTGGGCATGGACCAGCGTCTCGGTGCCGAGGCGCGGCAGGAGGCGCAGGTAGATCCACAGGCAGTCGCTGCCCGCCTTCACCGTGTGGGTCGAATCGATGAACAGGCAGCCGGCCGCGGCGACCATCCCCGCAAGCGCGTCGAGCGGCAGGTCCTGCACGCGGCGTTCGATCAGCCGGTCGAGCGTCGGCAGCCGCGACAGGAAGGGCCGGGGATGGGGCTCGATCAGCGTCAGGCGCCCCTCACCGTTCCGCCGCAGGGCAAGGTCGGCGACAAGGGAGGAGAAGCCCGATCCGATCTCGACCACGCCGCGCGGGCGGAAGGCGCGGATCATGCAGTAATAGGCCATCGCGTCCGAATAGGAGAAGGCCGGGTTGTCCCAGAAGAACCCGTCCGGGTCCTCGGGGTTGCCGGCGCGCGGGGGATCGAACTCGCCGGCAAAGGCGGCGAGCCGGCCGATCGTCGCCGCGATCCGCGCCGGATCGAAAAGCTCCGCGCCGAACAGCGCCCCGCCGCCGTGGCGGCGTTCGAAGGACCCGTCGAGATCCTCGAGCGTGGGGATCGCCGAATAGAAGTTCGCGGGCACGACGTTGACCCGGCCCGCCTGGATCGCCCGCCGCGTCGGCTGCGGCGCCCAGAGCGCGCGGCGCGCGAGCCCGACGAGGGTGCGGACCTCGGCAGGCGAGAGGTCGGTCTGCGGCCTTGGCTTGGGCACGGCGGGCTCCCTGGGCAGCGGGTCGGGCGGCGGATTCGCGCGCCCCGCGATGCTTCCCGCGCCGGGGTAAACGATCCCTTAACCCTGTTCCGCGACCCCGGCGCGGCGCCGCGCGCGGGCCGTCAAGGGCCGCGTTCGCGCATCGGCGGATTTCTGACGGCCCGGGGGCGGCTTCCGGCGGAAATCCCGCAGCCCGGCCCGGGGCGGCCGCGCTTCCGGTTGACCGGCCCGGCGGCGGGTCCTACCAGTCATTGTGTCGCGGGTGTGTCCAATATCGAGCAAGCAGTCGGGTCAACCGAAGGGGGCATTTATGGCGGTGTCGGGGCAATTCGTGTTGCGTCACTCGACCGATACGGGGCGTCAGCTCAAGCGTCAGGCGATGGCGGGCCGGCGCAAGGCGCTCTCCCTCATCACCCATTTCGCGGTCACGCTGACCGATGACGGGCAGCATACGTGGGAAGAGATTTTCCAGCATCCGCCGAACCTTGCGCAGCTGCGCCAGCGGGTCGGCGACCGCGCCTTCGTGGTGGCGGTGCAGATGCGCCGGCGCGCCCGCCGGAGCCGGGCGATGCTGCCGATGGCGGCCGAATAGGGGGGCGGGGGCGCGGGGGCTGACCCCGCGTCAGGCGAACAGGCGCCGCACGACGGCCACGCCGGCCCAGGCCGAAAAGGCCGTCAGCGCCGTGCCCCAGAGGAAGTCCGTTGCCACCATCGAAACGGTCCACGCCTTCAGGGTCGCGTAATTCGTGAACTCATAGGTGCCGTAGGCCATCGCGCCGACGACGAGCGCGGGCAGGATGACCGGCGCGCCGGTGCGCAGCGCCGGCAACGAGACCAGGTAGACGAGGCCCGCGACGTAGATCAGGTAGAAGAGGCCCGCGGCCCAGAGCCGGGGGGTGGCGAGCAGCGCCTCGCCCAGGTGGGCGCGGAACAGGGGCGCGATGACGAGGTTCAGCATCAGCGCGTCGAGGGCGAGGAAGACGGCGGCGGTGACAAGGTAGAGAACGGCGACGGTCATGGCGCACCTCCGCCGGTGAACCTAGTGCCGCGGCGGCCGCCGGCCAGTCCCCGCCCGGCAGGCGCCCGTGGCACGGCCATTGACCCGGGGCGCGCGCGGGCAGACACTCGCGCCGTCCGAGGGGGTGGAGGACATCATGACCGGGAAACTTGCGCTGCTTGCCGCGATGACGCTGATTCTCGCGGGCTGCGGCATCATCTGACGGCCGGCCGGCCGGGCGGGCGGCGGGGCCGCCCGTCCGGTCCGCGCTGGCGTCAGAGCAGGACGAGGTTCGACGCGCTTTCGCGGCCGTCGCGGCCCGTCTCGACGTCGAAGGACACCTTCGCGCCGTCGGCGAGGGCCGAGAGGCCCGCGCGCTCCAGCGCCGAGATGTGGACGAACACGTCCTTGCGTCCGCCTTCGGGTTCGATGAAGCCGAACCCCTTGGTGGCGTTGAACCATTTCACGGTGCCGTTGGCCATCGTGATCACTCCTCGGTGGATGCTGCCCGCAGGATGCGGCAGCCCGGCTAGGTCGTCGCAGATCGAGGGACTGTGGCCGGTGAGGGTGACAGCAGGTCGAAGCGGATAACGTTCGCGACACCGCGTATGGGCGCGATCGGGCGGGATGGCAAGCGGAATCGGCGGCCGCTCCGCCGCGCGGCGGGATGCCGCCGGGGGGCCGGGCTCAGTCCGGCCGCGTCGGGCCAAGCCGCGCGCGATGCCGGCCCGGCCCCCTCCGCAGCTTCAGCCCGCCCCCACTCACCTCGCGAACTTCTTGTACTTCACCCGCTTCGGCTCGATCGAATCGGGGCCCAGCCGGCGCACCTTGTCCGCTTCGTAGGCCTCGAAGTTGCCCTCGAACCACTCCACATGCGCGTCGCCCTCGAAGGCGAGGATATGCGTGCAGAGCCGGTCGAGGAAGAAGCGGTCGTGGCTGATGATGACGGCGCAGCCCGCGAAATCCTCGAGCGCGGCCTCGAGCGCCTGGAGGGTTTCCACGTCGAGGTCGTTGGTCGGCTCGTCGAGCAGCAGCACGTTGCCGCCAGATTTCAGCAGCTTCGCCATGTGGACTCGGTTGCGCTCGCCGCCCGAGAGCAGCCCGACCTTCTTCTGCTGGTCGCCGCCGCGGAAGTTGAAGCTGCCGACATAGGCGCGGGAGTTCACCGTCGCGTCGCCGAGCTCGATGATCTCGGCCCCGCCCGAGATCTCCTCCCAGACGGTCTTGTCCGGGTCGAGCGCGTCGCGGCTCTGATCCACGTAGGCGAGCTTCACCGTCTCGCCGAAGGTGATGGTGCCGGCATCGGGCTTCTCCTGCCCGGTCAGCATCCGGAACAGCGTCGTCTTGCCCGCCCCGTTCGGCCCGATCACGCCGACGATCCCGCCGGGCGGCAGCGAGAAGCTCAGGTCCTCGATCAGCTGGCGGTCGCCGTAGTGCTTGGACAGGCCCTCGACCTCGATCACCTTGCCGCCGAGGCGCGGGCCGTTCGGGATGACGATCTGGGCGCGGGTGATCTTGTCGCGCTCGGACTGGCTGGCAAGCTCCTCGTAGGCGTTGATGCGCGCCTTCTGCTTGGCCTGCCGCGCCTTGGCCCCGGCGCGGATCCATTCCAGTTCGCGCTCCAGCACCTTCTGGCGCGAGCGGTCCTCGCGCGCCTCCTGTTCCAGGCGCTTCGCCTTCTGTTCGAGCCAGGACGAATAGTTGCCCTCGTAGGGAATGCCGCGGCCGCGGTCGAGTTCGAGGATCCAGCCGGTGATCTCGTCGAGGAAATAGCGGTCGTGGGTGACGATCAGGCAGGTGCCCTTGTACTCGATCAGGTGCTTCTGCAGCCAGGCGATGGTCTCGGCGTCGAGATGGTTGGTCGGCTCGTCGAGCAGCAGCATCTCGGGCGCCTCGAGCAGCAGCTGGCAGAGCGCCACCCGCCGCTTCTCGCCGCCCGAAAGCGTCGCGATGTCGGCGTCGTCGGGCGGGCAGCGCAGCGCCTCCATCGCGACGTCGATCTGGCTGTCGAGGTCCCAGAGGTTCTCGCTGTCGATCTCGTCCTGAAGGCGCGCCATCTCCTCGGCGGTCTCGTCGGAATAGTTCATCGCCAGCTCGTTGTAGCGGTCGAGCTTGGCCTTCTTCGCCGCGACGCCCAGCATGACGTTCTCCCGGACGGTGAGCGCGGGGTCGAGCTGGGGCTCCTGCGGCAGGTAGCCGACGCGCACGCCCTTCGCCGCCCAGGCCTCGCCGGTGAAGTCGCGGTCGATGCCGGCCATCACCCGCAGGAGCGTGGACTTGCCCGCGCCGTTGACGCCGACGACGCCGATCTTGACGCCGGGCAGGAAGCTCAGGCGGATGTTCTCGAACACCTTCCTGCCGCCGGGATAGGTCTTGGACACCCCGTCCATGTGATAGACGTACTGATAGCTGGCCATGACATGTCCTCTCGCGGCTGACGGGGGGCCTTCTAGCCTTGCGGGACGGAGCCGCCAAGGGACCAGGCGGAGGCTAGAGCCGCTTGATCATCCAGATGTCGGCCGGGGGGCCGGAATAGGGCCCGGTCTCGCGCCAGCCGTCGGAGCGGTAGAGCGCGATGGCCTCGGCAAGCGCGGTATTGCTGTCGAGTCTCGCCCAGGTGAAGCCCATGTCGCGGGCGCGGGCCTCGATCGCGCGCATCATCCGGCGGCCGAGCCCCTGCCCGCGCGCGAGCGGGTCGATCCAGAGGCGCTTGACCTCCGCCGAGGTGGCGTCGTGGCGGCGCAGGGCGACGGTGCCGACGGGCAGATCGTCGGACCAGGCGATGAGCGTGGCGCCCTCGGGCGCGCGGCAGCGCGCGGCGTCCGGCAGGGGCAGCACCAGCATCTCCGGCGTCACGCCGGGGACGCGCGCGGCGAGCAGGCGGAAGTATTCGCCGGTGCAGTGCAGGTTCGCGGGGTCGTCGGGGTCGGCGTCCGCGATCCGCACCTCGTCGCGCAGCATCACCGTGGCGATCAGGTCCATCGCGGCGATCACCTCGTCGCGCCGCGGCCCGGCGCGCGCGAACACCGCCTCGGCCTTGGCCCTGCCGAGCGCGTCATAGACCGCCCATTCCGCCCGGCCCCTTTCGGTCAGCGTGGCGATGCGGCGCCGCCGGTCGGCGGGGTCGGGGCTGGTTTCCACCAGCCCCTCGCGTTCGAGCCCGCGCAGGATGCGGCTCAGAAGCCCGGTGTCGAGGCCGAGCCGCCGGCGCAGGTCGGCAAGGTCGGTGCCCTCCGAGCGGATCAGGTGCAGCACGCGGGCCGCGGCGAGCGGGCGGCCGCGCCCGAGATAGGAGGTGTCGAGCGCGCCGATCTCGCGCGTCACGACGCGGTTGAAGCGGCGCAGGCGGGCGATGCTGTCGAGCATGTCTGACGTGGGTCAGTGATAATGCCTGACCGTAGTCAGGCATTCCGCCGCCGGCAAGGGAAATCGGTCTGACGCCGTGCCGGCGCCCGGCCTTGCCGCGTCGCGCCCGCGTCCCGCCCGGGCGCGCCGCACCGCCGGCGGGGCAGGGCGCGGGCCGCGCCCTTCACCATGCCCGAAAACTCCCGGGAGGGGCGCGGGGAGGGCAGGCGGCCCTCCCCGCCCCGCCGCCTGCCGCCCGCCGCCCCGGTCCGGCGTTGACAGCACCGGCGCGCCGCCCGACACAGGGCATCCGGAGCCTGAGGGGGAGGGAACTTGCGCGGCGGACTGCCGGTCGCGGTCAGGGGCCAGGCCATCGGCCTGCTCGGCGGGTCCTTCGACCCCGCGCACGAGGGCCACGCCCACATCACGCGCGAGGCCCTGAAGCGCTTCGGCCTGTCGCGCGTCTGGTGGCTCGTCAGCCCCGGCAATCCGCTGAAGCCCGAGGGGCCGGCGCCGATGGACGCGCGGATCGCGCGGGCGCGCGCGGTCCTGCGCGGCGATCCCCGCGTCGTCGTCACCGGCATCGAGGCGCGGCTCGGCACGCGCTACACCGCCCAGACGCTGGCCGCCCTGCGCCGGCTCTATCCCGGCGTCCGCTTCGTCTGGCTGATGGGGGCGGACAATCTCGCCCAGCTGCACCTCTGGAAGGACTGGGACCGGATCATGCGGACGGTGCCGGTCGGCGTCTTCGCGCGGCCGGGCACGCGGCTGGCCGCGCGCGGCAGCCGCGCCGCCGAGGAATATGCCCGCTTCCGCCTGCCCGCGCCGGCGGCGAAGCTGCTGTCCCGCCGGCGCGCCCCGGTCTGGTGCTTCGTGGACGTGCCGATGTCGGGCCAGTCCTCCAGCGCCATCCGGGCGCGCGGCGAGTGGCGGCGATAGGCCGCACGCCGCGCCGCGCCGCATCGCGGCCGGGGCTTGCCGACCGCCGCGGCGGGTGGCTAACTCTGGCGCGGCGGGTCTGTTGTTTGAGGGGGATGCGGGTGCACCGCCGGTTCGTGATCGCGGGGCTCGGGGCGCTGGCGGGATCGGCCGCGCTGGCCGAGGCGCCGCTCACCTCGCCGGTGCCGTTGCCGCGGCCGGCTTCCGGGGCGCGGGTCGCCTCCTCGGGGCAGCGCCCGCGCGGGCCGGAGGCCGAGGCGCTGGTCGCCGAGGCGCAGCTCGGCGGCGACGTGACCTTTGTCCTCGCCGATGCCGCCAGCGGGCGCGTGCTCGAGGCGCGCGGGCCGGACCGGCCGATGCCGCCCGCCAGCACGCTGAAGGCGATCACCACGCTCTATGCGCTCGAACATCTCGGCGCGGGCTACACCTTCGCGACGCGCCTGCTCGCCACCGGCCCGGTTGACGGGGGCACGCTCAGGGGCGACCTGATCCTCGCCGGCGGCGGCGACCCGACGCTGACCACCGACCATCTCGGCGACATGGCGGCGGCGCTGCGCAGGGCGGGCGTGCGGCGCGTCGCGGGGCGCTTCCTCGCCTGGGGCGGGGCGCTGCCCTACCTGCGCGAGATCGATCCCGGCCAGCCCGACTGGTTCGGCTACAACCCCGCGGTCTCCGGCCTGATCCTGAACTTCAACCGGGTCAACTTCGTCTGGAAGCGGGGCGGGGCCGAAGTGGCGATGAACGCCGAGGGCGAACGTTTCGTGCCCGCCGTGCAGGCGGCGCGGATGCGCGTGGTGGACCGGGACGGGCCGCTCTACACCTGGGAGGGCGGCGGCTTCACCGAGGACTGGACGGTCCGGGCGGCGGCGCTGAACCGCGACGGCAGCCGCTGGCTGCCGGTCCGCCAGCCCGAACGCTATGCCGGCGACGTGTTCCGCACGCTCGCCGCGGCGCAGGGCGTGGACCTGCCCGATGTCGATGTCGCCCGCGCGCTGCCCGCCGGCGCGGTGCCGCTCGTCGAACGCCGCAGCGACGACCTGCCGGTCATCCTGCGCGACATGATGCGGTTCTCCACCAACATCACCGCCGAGGCGGTCGGCATGGCGGCCTCGCTGCGCCGCGGCGTGCGCAGCCATGCCGGTTCCGGCCCCGAGATGGCGCGCTGGCTGCGCGGCGCGGCCGGGATCGAGGGCTGCCGCTTCGTCGATCATTCCGGGCTCGGGCCGGCCTCGCGCATGACGGCGCGGCAGATGGTGACGGCGCTGGTCCGGCTCGGCGGCAGGGCGCGCCTGCGCAGCCTGATGAAGGACGTCCCCGTGACCGAAAAGGGCGAGCCGCCGGTGCCCGGCCTCAAGGTGGACGCCAAGACCGGGACGCTGAACTTCGTCTCCTGCCTCGTCGGCTACGTCACCCCGCCGGGCGGCCGCGAACTGGCCTTTGCGATCTTCACCGGCGATCCGGCCCGCCGCGACGCCATCCCCGAGGCCGACCGCGAGTCCCCGCCCGGCGTGGCGGCGTGGACGAAACGGTCCAAGCAGCTCCAGCGCAGGCTGATCACCGGCTGGGCGGCGGCCTACGCCGCCTGAGGGTCACAGCGTCAGGTGCCGCGCGCGGGCGCCGCGCTCGATCGCGGCCGCGTGCAGGCGGTCGATCGCCAGTTCCTCGCGCACCTCCTCGAGCAGCCGCAGCTCGGTCTGGCCCAGCCGGCCGTCCGCCGCGGCGACGTCGCAGGCCAGCGCATAGGCCGTCTCGTAGAGCCGTTCGGGCAGCGCGTCCTCGACCATCGCGAACAGGACGTCGAGCCCGTCCTCCTCCTCCATGATCCGGTAGACCGTCTGCGCCACCGTCGCGATGCGGTCGCCCTCGTAGCCGGCGAAGATCGGCAGGTGGTTCACCTGCCGCTCGATGGCGACCAGCTCCGCCGTGCGGATGGTCTCGTCCGAGACGCTGACCGTCACCATGATGGCGACCAGCGCGTCCTGGGGCGTGAAGGCGGGAAGGGTCTGTGACACGGCGGAAAGTTCCGGTCCTGAAAGGGCTTGCTGCAGGCGCGAGATTATTGACGATGCCGGGGCGGCACAATAGGTAGCGGACCCTGCGGCCCGCCTCCGGCCGCGCCTGCCCCGGACCCCAGCCATGACCGCCCTGCGCGACGCCGCGATGCAATCGAAAGCCTGGCCCTTCGAGGAGGCGCGGCGCGTCCTTGGCCGCTATGCGGGCAAGGACCCGGCGAAGGGCTATGTCCTGTTCGAGACGGGCTACGGCCCCTCGGGCCTGCCGCATATCGGCACCTTCGGCGAGGTGCAGCGCACCACGATGATCCGCCGCGCCTTCGAGATCATCAGCGACATCCCGACGCGGCTCTTCTGCTTCTCGGACGACGTGGACGGGATGCGCAAGGTGCCCGACAACGTGCCGAACCAGGAGATGCTGCGCGAACACCTGCAGCGCCCGCTGACCTCGGTGCCCGATCCCTTCGGCGAATACGAGAGCTTCGGCCACCACAACAACGCGATGCTGCGGCGCTTCCTCGACACCTTCGGCTTCGAGTACGAGTTCATCAGCGCGACCGAGTTCTACCGTTCGGGCCGCTTCGACGACACGCTGCGGCTGGCGGCGGAGCGCTATGACGAGATCATGCGGATCATGCTGCCCTCGCTGCGCGAGGAGCGCCAGCAGACCTATTCCTGCTTCCTGCCGATCCACCCCGAGACGGGCCGGGTCCTCTACGTGCCGATCAAGCACGTGGACAAGGTCAACCACACCGTCACCTTCGACGACGAGACCGGGCGCGAATGGACCCTGCCGGTCACCGGCGGGCACGTGAAGCTCCAGTGGAAGCCCGATTTCGGCGCCCGCTGGGCGGCGCTCGGCGTCGATTTCGAGATGTACGGCAAGGACCATTCGACCAACACGCCGATCTACGACGGCATCTGCGAGGTGCTGGGCGGCCGCGCGCCCGAGCACATGGTCTACGAGCTCTTCCTCGACGAGAAGGGGCAGAAGATCTCGAAGTCGAAGGGCAACGGGCTGACCATCGACGAATGGCTGACCTATGCCGCGACCGAATCGCTCGGCTATTTCATGTACCAGAAGCCGAAGACGGCGAAGCGGCTGTGGTGGGACGTGATCCCGAAGGCGGTGGACGACTACCACCAGCAGCTCCGGGCCTTCCCCGACCAGACGCTGGACCAGAAGCTCGCCAACCCGGTCTGGCACATCCATGCCGGCAAGCCCCCGGCTTCGGACATGGTGGTGTCCTTCGCGATGCTGCTCAACCTCGCCAGCGTCGCCGGGGCGAAGGACAAGGAGGGGCTCTGGGGCTTCATCCGCAAGTATGCGCCCGGCGCCTCGCCCGAGACCAACCCGCAGCTCGACGCCGCGGCGGGCTATGCGGTGCGCTACTTCAACGACCATATCGCGCCGACGCGCGTCTTCCGCGCCCCGACCGACCGGGAGCGCGCCGCGATGCAGGACCTCGCCGCCCGGCTGCGGGCCTGGGACGGCCCGGTCGAGGACGAGGCGCTGCAGACGATGGTCTATGCGGTCGGCACGGCGCACGGGTTCGAGCCGCTGCGCGACTGGTTCACGGCGCTCTACGAGGTCCTGCTCGGCGCCAGCCAGGGGCCGCGCTTCGGCGGCTTCATCGCGCTTTACGGGGTGGCCGAGAGCGCGGCGCTGATCGAGGCGCGCCTGGCAGCCTGACGACCGTCGCCGAGGCCGGCGCAAGGGCGGATTCCGCGCGCCAGAGCGTCCACCAGGTCCGCCAGCGGTCGGCGAGATCCTCGGGCGAGCCGGCGAGCAGCCTGCGGGCAAGCGGAAGGCTGTCGCGCAGGATGTCGGCCTGAAGCCGCCGCTCCGCGGCGGCAAGGGCGGGCGGCAGCGGCATCCCGGTTTCGTCAAGATGCGCGGCAAGGTCGCTCAGGTCCTGGTGCCGGCCGAGCGCCTCGCCCAGGCGGTCGAAGGCCGCGATCTCGGCGTCCAGCCGCTCGGGAAAGACCGGGCGCATGAGGCGCGCCTGATACCAGTGGTCCTTGACCCGCTTGCGCAGGGCATGGACGACCGCCGGGTCGGGCGCCGCCTCCCCGTTCCCGCCGGGGCCGGCATCGAGCGCAGCAAGCTCCGCCCGCGCGTCGTGCCAGGTGCGGGCGAGCCCCGCCGCCAGCGCGCGGGCGCCGCGGGGCCGGATCTCCCAGCGGCGGGCGCGCCGGGCCACCGCCGCAAGTCCGCGCGCATAGTCGGCCAGCGCCGCCTCCAGCCTTTCGGGCGCCAGCGCCGCCTGCCTCACCGCCTCGAGCCGGGCGATCAGCGGGGCGGCGGCGGCCTCGTCCGCGGGCGCAAGCGCCGCAAGCGTGGAAAGGCGCATCTCGGCCTCGCGCAGCGGGGCCAGCGCGGCGGCGCAGTCCCGCAGGGCCGCGGTCTCGGCGCGGTAGCGGGCGAAGGCCGGGCGGACGAGGCGGATCAGGCCGCGCAGCTTCTTCACCGCCTTGCGCCCCTCGTGCACGCGCGCGGCAAGCGGCGTGCGGGCGTCCGACAGCCCCTTGAGGGTAGAGGCGGCAAGCTCGCCCGCGATGCGGCGGACGCCGTGTTCGACGTCGGGGTCCCCGGGCAGGAAGACATAGGGCAAGGCGGACACCGTCGGACGGATCGCAGGGGCGTGACCGGCCCACAGGACCGGCCGATTGTAACAGGTTCATGACAGCGGCCCGGCCCGGCCCTGCGTCTGCCGCCCGCCTGCCGCGCGGCGGGACGGAGCGCCGATGAAACCGGACGCGGTCCTCTCGCGTAACATCTATCATGCTGAAGCCTGAACCGGGAGGACCACCGATGCGCCTTCACGCACTCCTTCTTGCGGCAGCGGTCGCGCTTGCCGCCGCGGCGCCCGCGGCGCGCGCCGCCGACGATGACGCGCCGGCGATCCGGGGCGTGATCCAGGCCCAGGTCGATGCCTTCCTGCGCCGGGATGCGGCAACGGCCTTCGGCTACGCCTCGCCGATGATCCGGGGCATGTTCGGCACGCCCGACAACTTCGGCCTGATGGTGCGCCAGGGCTATCCGATGATCTGGGCGCCGAGCCGGGTCGAGTTCCTCGGCCTGCGCGAGGTCGGCGGGCGGCCCTACCAGCGGGTTCTCTTCCGCGACGCCGCCGGGGCGATCCACCTCTTCGACTACGAGATGGTGGAGGGGCCGGAGGGCTGGAAGATCAACGGCGTCTTCCCGGTCGCGCCCGAACAGGCCGGGGCCTGACGGGCCGCTGCCGGCGGGCGGCGTTCGCCCCCGTTAAGGCTTTGTAAGTGATCCTCCGCAACCTGCCCGCCGTTCCGGCAGGCGGCGGCTGGCGCCCCTGCGCGGCGATGCGGGGGAGGCGCGCCATGAACAAGGTGATCACCGACGGGCTCGTGCTGATGCCGCCGGCCTTCGCGGCCGGTCTCGGCGTCTGGTCGGCCGAGGACGGCACGCCCGGCTCGACGACCTGGGCGACGGCGGGGGGCGCGGCCATCGTCGCGGCCGACCAGGACTTCGGCGCCTGCCTCGAACTGGTCAAGAGCCAGCCCGTCACCCGGCTGCGCTACATGGGCGAGACGCCGGTCCTGCCCGGCTGCTACCTGCGCGTCACGGCGCGGGTCAAGGCGATGAGCGGCGCCCTGCCTTCGGTGCGCATCGCCGGCTGGGCCGGCGGCGCCGGCGGCGTCAACGTGCCGGGGGTGCCGCAGACCGGCCCCTCGGTCGCGCTGCCGGGCTACGGCCAGGTGGTGACGGTGCAGGCGATCATCGGCACCGGGACGCGGATGGGGGTGGACATGCCCTGGGGGCCCGCCGCGATGTACGGCCATTTCGGGCTCGACCTGACCGGGCCGGACGGCGGGGTCGTGCGCATCGCCGACATCCAGATCGAGGATGTGACCGCCGTCTTCCACCGCAAGATGATGGACTGGATCGACGTGCGCGACTACGGCGCGCTCGGCGACGGCGTCACCGACGACAGCGCCGCCTTCGCCGCGGCCGATGCCGCCGCCGCCGCCGCGGGCCGTGACCTGCTGGTCTCGGAAGGCACCTACCGGCTCGACGCCGATGTCACGCTCGCGCCCGCGTCCGCTTCGAGGGCCGGGTGAGCATGCCCGACAACCGCCGCCTGGCGCTGACCCGCAGCTTCGACCTCGCCACCTATGCCGATGCCTTCGGCTCCGAGGAACTGGCCTTCCGCAAGGCCTTCCAGGCGCTGCTCAACTTCTCCGACCATGAATCGCTCGACCTCTGCGGCCGGCGCATCGAGGTGACCGCGCCGATCGACATGCAGGCGGCGGTCGCCAACAAGACCACCTTCGCGATCCGCCGGGTGATCCGCAACGGCCAGTTCGACGTCACCGACGGCCCGGCCTGGACGCCGTCCGTCGTCGAGGCCCAGGCCACCTACGACCCCCAGGACCCGCTCGTGCTGACCGCCGTCGCCAACCCCGCCGCGATCGCCCCCGGCTCGCTGGTGACCGGCGCCGGTGTCGGGCGCGAGGTCTATGTCACCGCCCGCGACACCGCTGCCGGGACGCTGACGCTGAGCCAGCCCCTGCACGATGCCGCCGGCACCCAGGTCTTCACCTTCACGCGGTTCCGCTACGTGCTCGACTTCTCGGGCTTTGCCGATCTCGGCAAGATGACGCTCGCCGGGCTCGACATCCAGTGCAACGGGGTGGCGAGCGGCATCCTCCTCGCCCCCGCGGGCGAGGTGTTCGAGCTGCGCGACTGCGCGCTCACCAGGCCGCGCGACCGCGGCATCACCTCGCACGGGCGCGGCTGCCAGGGCCTGATCGTCGATGGCTGCCAGTTCCTGTCGAACGAGATGGCGCTGCGCGCCCAGGACCGCACCAGCGTGGCGCTGAACGTGAATGCCAACGACGTCAAGCTGCGCGACAACCGCGTCGTCCGCTTCCGCCATTTCGCGGTGATGGCGGGCAGCGGGCATCTCGTGGTCGGCAACCACTGGTTCCAGGGCGACGACGAACCCGTCGGCCTGCGGCTCGGCGGGCTGGTGCTGACCACCCCCAACGTCAAGACGACGCTCACCGGGAACTACATCGACAACTGCTTCGTCGAATGGACGAACGAACATTCCGCGACGCCGGACTTCGAGGACGAATTCTCCTTCGGCGGGCTGACGATGACCGGCAACATCCTGACCTGCAGCCGGGTCGCGCCCTGGTTCACCTGGATCGTGCTGAAGCCCTACGGCACCGGCCACTTCGTCAGCGGCCTCTCGGTCTGCGACAACGTGTTCCGCGCGGTGGACGGCAGCGTGGACCGGATCGAGCGGCTCGATACCAGCTTCGCCGCGCTCGACTTCGGGCGGATGCGCAACATCCGCTTCGAGGGCAACACCTTCAACAACGTCAGCCAGGTCACCGCCAGCCCGGTCAACGTCACCCACAGCCAGACCACCGCGGCGACGGTCTGGACGGTGCAGCCCGGCGCCTACCTGCCCTTCGGCGGCTGGGCGCGCCATGTCGAGGCGGTGGTCGCCGAGGGGATGCTGACCGGCGGCTCGGGCGAGCGGCGCACCGACATGCCCTATGTCGCCGTCGAGCAGGGCGCGGCCAAGCAGAACGTGACGCTGAACTTCGCGCAGCCGACAAAGGGGAAGGTCCAGGTCCGCATCCGCGTGGACAACCCGCACTGAGCCGCGCTCAGGCGGCGCGGGCGGCGGGCACGGTGGCGCAGATCTCGGCCCAGAGCAGGCGCCTGTCCACCGGCTTGGGGACATAGCCGTCCAGCCCCAGCGCCATGTGCGCGTCGCGCTGTTCGGCCAGCGCGTCGGCGGTGACGGCCACCACCGGCACGCGCGACCAGGGCCGCTGCGCGCCGCGGATGGCGCGGAAGGTCGCCTCGCCCGACATGCCGGGCATGTTCATGTCGAGCAGGACGATGTCGAAGGCCACCCGCTCCAGCGCCGCCAGCGCCGCCGGGCCCGAATCCGCCTCGGTGGCCTCGACCTGCAGCATCCGCAGCAGCTGGACGATGACGAAGCGGTTGGTGGCGAGGTCATCGACGACCAGCGCCTGCAGGCGCCGGCGGCCGGCGACGCTTTCCGGCGTCGGCAGGTCGGGCAGCGGCGTGACCGGCAGGAGGACGGCGGCGGCGACCGGGCGGCCGGCGGCGAAGGTCCAGTCGATGCGGGCACCGAGGATCGCGGCGATGCGATCGACCAGCGCCGAGGCCAGCGCCGCGCCCGCGCCGCCCTCGCCGCCGCCGTCGCCTCCGGCGGCGGGCAGGCCGGCGGCATCGAGCAGGATGCGCACGCTGTCCGGGCCGGGGCCGGGTTCGCAGGCCAGGCGGATCGGCGCGGCCGCGCCGCCCGCATGCGACCGCAGGATCGCGGCGAGGTGCGTGACGAGCTTGCGCAGGAGCGGCGGATCGAACCGCATCAGCCCCGGCAGGCCGGGCGCGACCGTGACCGGCGCCGCATCCGGTGCCGCGTCGGGCGCCGCCGTCCCCCTCAGCGCCGTCAGCGCCGCCGTCCGGCCCAGCTCGTCGGCGAGCGAGGCGGTGACCGGCCGGTTGACGAGGCGGCCCTCCTCGGCCGAGGCGAGATCGAGGACATCCTCGACCAGCATCCCCAGCGACCGGGCCGCCGACTCGATCGTCGCCGCCTGGGCCGCGACCGCGGGCGGATCGGCCGCCGCCTGAAGCGACTGGCTCAGGCCCATGATCGCGTTCAGCGGCGTGCGCATCTCGTGGCTCATCTCGGCGAGGAAGCGCGACTTCGCCGCGCTGGCGTCGTTGGCGCGGCGCGTCTCGGCGGCAAGCCGGGTCTGGGAATGGTGGTTCTGGATCAGCGCCGAGAGGGCATAGCCGATGAAGGCGGCGACCGGCACGAAGGCCACCACGGCATGAAGGGCGCCGTCCCGGCTCGTCACGAAGATGTCGGTGCTGATCCAGACCAGGCCCGCGGCCGGCGGAAGGCTGGCGGCCAGGCCGATCGGCAGATGCGCCGCGCGCGCGACCGACACGTTGAGAAGCGCCGCCGACAGCATCAGCACGCAGGAGAACCGCACGAGGTCGTCCGCCATCTCCCAGCCGATGACGCCGAGCAGGCTGTAGGCGACGAAGGAGAAGAAGGTGTTGGCAAGGATCACCGCATGGGCGCTTGCCGAGGGATGGGCGGCATAGCTTTCGAAGGCGTAGTGTTCGACCACCTCGCTCAGCACGCAGATCGCGTAGATCGCGGCGACGACCAGGACCGGAAGGAACAGCGCGAAGAGGAGGCAGACGATGGCGACCCCCGACTGGCGCGGGATCAGGTCGGCCAGAAGCCGCGCCCTGTGCCGCACAAGCTCGTCATGCCACGCCGCGTCGGCGAACATCCCCCGACCGGGCCGTTCCGGCCCGTCCCGCATCAGACGCCCGCCACCCCGCGCGCAAGGTTAAGGTCGCTTGGTGTCAAAATGTAGGCGCGGCCGAAGCCCGCGTTCAGCGCCGCCGACAGGATGACGAGGCGGACGAAGTGGAAATCCGCGAAGCCGGCATAGAGGCGCGTCTTGGGATGGCCGGCGATCCAGTCGGCGCGGATCGCCGCGTCCTCGGGCGAGGGACGGGGCACGAACTCCGCGCGCACCGTCAGGCTGAGGCGCGGATGCGTCAGCGGGTCGCCCCGCGCCCCCGGCTCGCCGATCAGCAGGCCGGCGCGGGGGTCGGCGCGCAGGGCGCGGGTGTGCAGCGCGAGGTCCGAGATCAGCGTCACCAACCCGCCCGCGTGCAGGCCCACCGCGACGCGCGTCACATGGGGCCAGCCGGTCTCGGGATGAAGGACGGCCAGCGCCCCGTGCCGGGCCCCGGCAAGCAGCGACGCGGCGGTGGCGCGGGCCGAATCGTCGGTCTCCCGCAGCGGCGGCGCCCTTTCCGTCATCGCGTCCGTCCTCCCGCCGGCCTGCCCGGCCATGCTGCGCCTGCATCATCCGCGCCCGGCCGCCGCCCGCACCACATCTGGTGGAAGGCGGCCGGGCCGGCACCAGCCCGGACAAGGTTAGCACAGGTTCCGGCGGGACTCCGCAAGAATCCTGCGCGCAAGAAAATTGCTCTGGACATCCTTTCTGCAACGCAGTATTGCGCTGCATGCGAAGGTATACTTTCCGGCCGCCGGCACGACGGGCTTGATCTGAGTCAGAGCCTCCGCTTGGAATTCGTGCAGGTTGCATCCGGATCGCCGGGCAGGGGAGTGCCCGGCGCCTGAGGGGGGAGAGACAGCGATGGCCGACACCGCGCACGCGGCAGAGCGCACCCAGCGTCATGCCATTCCGGCAAGCTTCCGGAATGCGCTCGTGACACCCGAGTCCTATGCCCGCGACTATGCGGCCTCGCTCGCCGACCCGGACGCCTTCTGGGGCGCGGCGGGGCGCCGGCTCGACTGGATCCGCCCCTATACCCGCGTCAAGAACACGAGCTTCGAGTTCGGCAAGGTCAGCATCCGCTGGTACGAGGACGGCACGCTGAACGTCTCGGCCAACTGCATCGACCGCCATCTCCTGACGCGGGCGGAGCAGACGGCGATCATCTGGGAGCCGGACGATCCGAAGGCCGCGGTCCGCCGCATCACCTACCGCGAGCTTCTCGAACAGACCTGCCGGCTAGCCAACGTGCTCAAGGCGCAGGGGATCGGCCGCGGCGACCGCGTCGTGCTCTACCTGCCGATGATCCCCGAGGCCGCCTTCGCCATGCTCGCCTGCGCGCGGATCGGGGCGATCCACTCGGTCGTCTTCGGCGGCTTCTCGGCCGACGCGCTGGCCAACCGCATCAACGACTGCACCGCGAAGGCGGTGATCACCGCCGACTGGGCGCCGCGCGGCGGCCGCAGGACCGGGCTCAAGGACAATACCGACAAGGCGCTCCTGTCCTGCCCCGACGGGGTGAAGTGCCTCGTCATCAAGCATACCGGCGAGCCGACGAGCTGGGTCGAGGGCCGCGACATCGACCTCACCGCGGCGATGAAGGCCGCCGCGCCCTACTGCGCCTATGCCGAGATGGGGGCAGAGGACCCGCTCTTCATCCTCTACACCTCGGGCTCGACCGGCAAGCCCAAGGGCGTCGTCCATACCTCGGGCGGCTACCTCGTCTATGCCGCGATGACCCACCAGCTCACCTTCGACTACCGCGACGGCGACATCTTCTGGTGCACCGCGGATGTCGGCTGGGTCACCGGCCACAGCTACATCGTCTATGGCCCGCTTGCGAACGGCGCCACGACGCTGATGTTCGAGGGCGTCCCGACCTGGCCCGATCCCGGCCGCTTCTGGGCGGTCTGCGACAAGCACCGGGTGACGCAGTTCTACACCGCACCGACGGCGATCCGCGCCCTGATGGGGCAGGGCCCGGAATGGGTGGACCGCTACGACCTCTCCTCGCTGCGGGTGCTCGGCACCGTGGGCGAGCCGATCAACCCCGAGGCCTGGGTCTGGTACGACCACCATGTCGGGCGCGGCCGCTGCCCGATCGTCGATACCTGGTGGCAGACCGAGACCGGCGGCCACATGATCACGCCGCTGCCGGGCGCGATCGAGACCAAGCCGGGCTCGGCCACGCTGCCCTTCTTCGGGGTCCGGCCGGTCGTGCTCGACCCCGCCACCGGCGCGGTGATCGAGGGCAACGGCGTCGAGGGCGTCCTCGCCATCGCCGACAGCTGGCCGGGCCAGATGCGCACCGTCTGGGGCGACCACCAGCGCTTCCAGGAGACCTATTTCCAGCAGTACAAGGGCTTCTACTTCACCGGCGACGGCTGCCGCCGGGACGAGGACGGCTACTACTGGATCACCGGCCGCGTCGATGACGTCATCAACGTCTCGGGCCACCGCATGGGCACCGCCGAGATCGAAAGCGCCCTCGTCGCGCACGGGGCGGTCGCCGAGGCCGCCGTCGTCGGCTACCCGCACGACATCAAGGGCCAGGGCATCTACGCCTATGTCACCCTGATCCACGGCCACGAGCCCAGCGAGGAGCTGCGCAAGGAACTGGTGCAGTGGGTCCGCAACGAGATCGGCCCGATCGCCAGCCCCGATGTCATCCAGTGGGCGCCCGGCCTGCCCAAGACGCGGTCCGGCAAGATCATGCGCCGCATCCTCAGGAAGATCGCCGAGAACGACTTTTCCAGCCTCGGCGACACTTCGACGCTCGCCGATCCCTCGGTCGTCGAGAACCTCATCGCGAACCGGGGGAAGGGATGAGCTGAGTTGATCTGAGTCAAGGCAGGGGAACCCGGACGGGGGTTCCATCGCCGGAATTCTGCGGTGCAGCATCGCAGGAAGGCGGACGGTCAGGCACAGGGGTGCAAGGGAGATGCACCGGCAGGCCCGGAGGGGGGAGGTCTGTGCCGGCCGTCCTGAACGCGAACGGCCGGCCGGGAACAGGCGGCCAGAACCAGGGACGGAGGAGACCCGATGACGACGATAGACCTGGACGGCGAGATCAACCGAACGCGGCCGATGAGCCGCGAGGAGAAGCGGGTGATCATCGCCTCGTCCGCCGGCACGATCTTCGAATGGTACGACTTCTACCTCTACGGCTCGCTCGCCGCGATCATCGGGGCGCAGTACTTCACGCCCTTCCCCGAGGCCACGCGCAACGTCTTCGCGCTGCTCGCCTTCGCGGCGGGCTTCCTCGTCCGGCCCTTCGGCGCGCTGGTCTTCGGCTCGCTCGGCGACCTGATCGGGCGGAAGTACACCTTCCTGATGACGATCACGATCATGGGCCTCTCGACCTTCCTCGTCGGCCTGCTGCCCAGCTACTATTCCTGGGGCATCGCCGCGCCGATCATCCTGATCGCGCTGCGGATGCTCCAGGGCCTCGCGCTCGGCGGCGAATACGGCGGGGCGGCGGTCTATGTGGCCGAACACGCCCCGATCAACCGGCGCGGCTACTACACCAGCTTCATCCAGACGACGGCGACGCTGGGCCTGCTGCTGTCGCTCATCGTCATCATCTCGGTGCAGGGCTACGTCAACGCGCGCTTCCCCGAACAGCCGGTGCTCGACGCCGCCGGCGCCGCGGTGATGAACGCCGACGGCACGCCGCAGATGATGAAGGCGTTCAACGCCTGGGGCTGGCGGATCCCGTTCCTCGCCTCGATCATCCTGCTCCTGATCTCGCTCTACATCCGGCTCCAGATGCAGGAAAGCCCGGCCTTCCGGAAGATCAAGGAGGAAGGCACGGCCTCGAAGGCGCCGCTGCGCGAGGCCTTCGGCCCGCCGCGCAACGCGCTCGTGCTGCTGATCGCGCCGGTCCTGTTCGTGCTCGCCTATGCGACGGGGACGCTGAACTCGACCACCGCGCTGATGATCGGCATCGCCTTCGCCGCGATCGCGGTGATCTGGGGCTGGATCAACGCGCGCATCGCCCTCATCGCCCTTCTCGGCCTGACCGCCGGGCAGGCGGTGGTCTGGTATTCGGGCCAGTTCTACGCGCTGTTCTTCCTGCAGAACATCTCGAAGGTGGACACGTTCTCGGCCAACGTCTTCGTGATGTGGTCGCTGATCCTCGGCACCGGGTTCTTCATCGTGTTCGGGGCGCTGTCCGACCGGATCGGCCGCAAGTCGATCATCCTGTCGGGCTGCGCGCTGGCCGCGCTGACCTACTTCCCGGTCTTCAAGATGCTGAACGCGACGGCGAACCCCGCGCTCGCCGCCGCCCACCAGACCGAGATCGTCGTCACCGCCGACCCCGCGGACTGCTCGTTCCAGTTCAACCCGGTCGGCACGGCGAAGTTCACCAACTCCTGCGACATCGTGAAGGCGCAGCTTTCGCGCAGCTCGGTCAACTCGACCACCGTCAACGCGCCCGCCGGCACCATCGCCAGCGTGCGGATCGGCGAGACCGAGATCCAGGGCTTCGACGGCGCGCAGAACGCCAAGGCGATCGCCGACGCCAAGGCGGCGCTCGAGGAGGTGAAGAAGGGCATGGACCCGGCCGCGGTGCAGGCGCTGGGCGATGCCGAGAAGGCGCTCGCCACCGCCAAGGCGGCGGCCGGTAACGCCGAGGCGGCGGTCAAGAAGGCCGAGGCCGGGACCGATGACGCGGCCAAGGCGGCGGCGAAGGCCAAGCTCGACGAGGCCAATGCCGCGGTCGCGGCGGCGCAGACGGCGCTCGACACCGTGCGCGCCGGGGTGCCGGCCGACGTGCTCGCCCGCTACGACGAAGCCGCCGCGCTGGTGGCCAGCGAAAGCGGCGTCAAGGCGGCCTTCGAGAAGGCGGTCAACGCGGCGCTGACCGAGGCGGGCTATCCGCTGGTGCCCGAGAAGAACGAGACGGTGGCCAGGGCGCAGCACGTGCTCGACATCTTCACCGCGCAGAAGATGAAGGTGATCCTGATCCTGACCTACCTGATCCTGCTGGTGACGATGGTCTACGGTCCGATCGCGGCCATGCTGGTCGAACTGTTCCCGACCCGCATCCGCTATTCCGGCCTGTCGCTGCCCTACCACATCGGCAACGGCTGGTTCGGTGGCCTCCTGCCCGCGACCGCCTTCGCGATCTCGGCGCAGTCGGGCAACATCTACTCGGGCCTGTGGTATGCCATCGCGGTGGCCGTGATGACGGTCATCATCGGCGCGATCTTCGTGCCGAACGGCACCCACAACAAGTCGATCTTCAAGGACGACCCGGACCACAAGGTCCACCGCTGATCCCTCCGGGCGGCCCTTGTCGGGGGCCGCCCCACTGCACGGGCCGCAGCCGCGGCCCGCAAGGCGCCGCCGGACCCCGGTGGCGCCTTTCTTTCGCTCAGCGGCGCCGGCGCAGGATGATCAGGCCGGCCGCCACCGCCGCCGCGGTCAGGATCGCGGTCGAGACCAGCCCCGCCGCGAAGGCGCGCGCGAAGGGCACCCCCGATCCGGCGCCGGCGGTCAGCGGCAGGATCGCGGCGACGAAGACGACGCCGGCCGCCAGCGGCAGCAGGGTTCCGGTCACCGCGCGGGTGCGGAACATGGTGACGACAAGGCCGATGACAAGCCCGATCCGCAGCGGGTCGGCAAGCTGCGCCGTCAGGAGTTCCCAAGGTCCCATCCGTCCTCTCCCCCGTCTTCCTCCGCGCCGAACGGGTCGGCCGCATAGCTGACCCCGGTCAGGAACAGCCCCTCGGGCGGGGCGACCGGCCCGCAGGCCGCCCGGTCGCGCGCGGCCAGCGCCGCCGCCACGTCCGCGGGCGTCCAGGCCCCGGCGCCGACCCGCTCCAGCGTGCCCGCGATCGAGCGGACCTGATTGTGCAGGAAGCTGCGCGCGCGGAAGCTCAGCCGGTATTCCCGTCCGTGCGGCACCGCGCGCTCGGCGATCGCGATCGCGTCCAGCGTCTTGACCGGGCTCTGCGCCTGGCACTGGACCGAGCGGAAGGTGGTGAAGTCGTGCCGCCCCGTCAGGCGGGCCGCCGCCGCCCGCATCGCCGCCGCATCGAGCCGCCCCGGCACCTGCCAGACCAGCCCGCGGTCGAGCGTCGCCGGCGCGCGCCGGGCGAGGATGCGGTAGAGGTAGCGCCGCCCGGTCGCCGAGAAGCGGGCGTGGAAGTCCTCCGCCACCCGCGCCGCCGCCAGCACCGCCACCGGCGCCGGCCGCAGATGCGCGTTCAGCGCCTGCGCGAGGCGGAACGGGTCCCAGTCCCGCGCCAGGTCGCAATGGGCGACCTGCGCCGTCGCATGGACCCCCGCATCGGTCCGCCCGGCGCCGGTGACCGCCGGCGCCGCGGGGTCGAGCGCGGCCAGCGCCGCCTCGATCGCCGCCTGCACGCTCGGCTGGCCGGACTGGCGCTGCCAGCCCGCGAAGGGGCCGCCGTGGTATTCGATCTTCAGCGCGAAGCGGGGCATGGGCCCGGTCTAGCCGCCCCCCGCCGCGAAGGAAACCCGCAACCCCTGTTCCTTGCCGCCCACGCTGCCTATCTTCGGGCGCGCAACGGAAGGGACGGGCTTGGGCATCGGCGACTACCTCAGCGACGCGGCGCGCGCCGTCCCCGGCCTGCACCTGCTGGCCGACGAGGTCGTCCGCCTCGGCGTCACCGGCCTCTCGCGCTCGGGCAAGACGGTGTTCATCACCTCGCTCGTCGCCAATCTCCTCGACCGCGGCCGGATGCCCGGCCTGCGCGCCGCGGCCGAGGGCCGCATCACCGCCGCCTTCCTGCAGCCGCAGCCCGACATGACGGTGCCCCGCTTCGACTACGAGGCGAACCTCGCGACGCTGACCGGCCCCGCCCCGCGCTGGCCCGACAGCACCCGCGCCGTCAGCGAGCTGCGCCTGTCCTTCCGCCTGCGCCCCGCCGGCCTATTCGGCGGCCTGCGCGGCGAACGGACGCTGCACCTCGACATCGTGGACTATCCCGGCGAATGGCTGCTCGACCTCGGCCTGCTCGACCAGGACTATGACGGCTGGTCGGAGGCCGCGCTCGCCCGCGCCGCCGCGCGGCCCGAGGGCGCGGCCTTCACCGCGGCGGCCCGCGCCGCCCGCCCCGACGCGCCCCTCGACGAACCCGCCGCGCAGGCGCTGGCGCAGGCCTTCACCGCCTATCTCGCGGCCGCCCGCGCGGCCGGCTATTCCGACTGCACCCCCGGCCGCTTCCTGCTGCCGGGCGATCTCGCCGGCTCGCCCGCGCTCACCTTCGCGCCGCTGCCGCGCGGCGGCCCCTCTCCGCGCGGGGCGCTGCGCCGCGAATTCGCCCGCCGCTTCGAGGCCTACAAGTCCGGCGTCGTCCGGCCCTTCTTCCGCGACCACTTCGCCCGCGTGGACCGCCAGGTCGTGCTGCTCGACGTGCTCGGCGCGATCCATGACGGGCCCGCCGCCCTCGAGGACATGCGCCGCGCCATGGCCGACATCCTCGGCGCCTTCCGCCCCGGCCGCAACCGCTGGCTGACGGGGCTGTTCGGCGGGCGGCGGGTCGAGCGCATCCTCTTCGCCGCCACCAAGGCCGACCACCTGCACCACGAACAGCACGGGCGGCTGACGGCGATCCTCGCCGCGATGATGCGCGAGGCGAAGGACCGCGCCGACTTCGCCGGGGCCGCCACCGCGGCGATGGCGGTGGCGGGCCTGCGCACCACGGTCGAGGAGAAGGTCCGCCACCGCGGCGCCGAACTGCCCTGCGTGCGCGGCACCCTGCTCGGGACCGGGCGCCAGGCCGCCTTCTACCCCGGCGATCTGCCCGACGACCCGGCGCGGCTGCTTGCGCCGGCGCGCGCGGGCGCGGCCGCCTGGCTCGACGCCGATTACGGCGTGATGCACTTCGCGCCCGCCCCGCTCACCCTGCGCCCCGGCGAGGGGCCGCCCCATATCCGGCTCGACCGGGCGGCGCAGTTCCTGTTCGGCGACCGGCTGTGAGGGCGTGATGGACAAGCCGCAGGGACCCGTCCTGTTCGAACGCGAGGGCGCCCCCCCGCCCGCGGTGGCCGCCGCGCCGGCGGTGGCCGAGGCGCCGGACCTGCCGGGGGAGGGCCGCGCGATGATGACCGTCGCGGCGATCGCCGGGCGGCGCGGGTCGGCCGCGGCGCGGCTGTTCTGGGGCGCACTCGCCGCCTTCGCCGGCTTCTGGGCCTCGGTCGCGGCGTGGAACTTCGTCGCCGGGCTTCTCGCCACCACGCCGGCGCTCGGCCTCGTCGGCGCGGCGCTGGGCGGGCTTGTCCTCGCCGGGCTGGTCCTCGTCGCGGGCCGCGAATGGGCGGGCTACCGGCGGCTCGCGCGGCTCGATTCCATCCACCGCGCGGCGCGCGACGCCATCGCCGGGGGCGATCTCGCGGCGGCGCGCGCGGTGGCGGGCGATCTCGACCGCCTCTATGCCGGCCGGCCCGAGACCTCCTGGGGCCGGGCGCGCCTGCGCGAGGGCAGCACCGGCATCCTCGACGCCGACGCCCTCCTGCACCTCGCAGAGACCGAACTGCTCGGCGCGCTCGACCAGGCCGCCCGGCGCGAGATCGAATCCGCGGCGCGCCAGGTCGCCGCCGTCACCGCGCTGGTGCCGCTGGCGCTGGCCGATGTCGCCGCGGCGCTGACCGCCAACCTGCGCATGATCCGGCGCATCGCCGCCATCTACGGCGGCCGCGCCGGCACGCTCGGCAACTGGCGGCTGACCCGCTCGGTCTTTTCCCACCTGCTCGCCACCGGGCTCGTCGCCGTGGGCGACGACCTGATCCAGTCGATGGCGGGCGGGGGCCTGCTGTCAAAGCTGTCGCGGCGCTTCGGCGAGGGGGTAGTGAACGCCGCGCTGACCGCCCGCGTCGGCGTCGCCGCGATGGAGGTCTGCCGCCCGCTGCCCTTCGCCGCGCTGCCCCGGCCGCGGGTCGGCAATCTGGTCACGCGGGCGCTGACCGGGCTTTTCGGCCGCGGCCGCGAGGCCCCCGGCGGCGCCCCGCCGCCCGACGCGGACGGCTGAGGGCACCCGCGCGCGCTCCGGCCAAGCGGCCGCGCGCGCGGTGCGCGGGCCGCCGGGCGGCGCCGGTCCGCTACTCGTCGTACATGCGGTGAATCTCGTTGCCGCGCATCCAGCCCTCGATCACCTCGACCGGCTCGGGCATCGAGGCGTGCTTCTTCAGCGCCGCGCCATAGGTCGGCAGGCCGTCGGTCGGCGCGGCCTCGTCGGGCTGCCACAGCCTCGCGCGCAGCACCGCCTTGCCGCAGTGGTAGAAGGCCTCCTCGACATGGACGAGGATGGCGAATTCCGGCACCCGTCCGTTGACCGCCATGCTCTCGCGCAGCGGACGGTCGCGCACGATCTCGGCGCGCCCGTTCACCCGCACCACCTCGTTGCGGTTGGGCACCAGGAACATCAGCGCGATGCGCCCCGTCTCGAGGATGTTGGCAAAGGTGTCCCAGCGGTGATTGCCGGGCCGGTCGGGAATGGCCAGCGTGTGTTCGTCCAGCACCCTGACGAAGCCCGCCGGGTCGCCCTTGGGTGCCACGTCGGCGCGGCCCGCCCGGTCGAAGGTGCCCATCGCGACGAAGGGCGACCGCTCGATCCAGACCCGCACGTAGTCGTCCACGTGGTCGATGATCTTGCCGGTCTGCGAGGAGAATTCCTTCGGGATCGCCGCGCGCACCTCGTCGAGGGAACGGACCGGATCGGTCGGCCGGTAGGCAGTCATGCGACACCCCTCCCACCCAGGCAGCCGGCCAAGGATAGCAGGTCCCGGCCGGCCTGTCACCGGCCCGCGCCCGCGGCCGCCGCGGCGGGAAATCTGAATCGATCCTTAACGGCCGAACAACCCATTGATTTCATTGGCGCCCAGAGGGTGTCCCAGCGTGGGACACCCCTTTACGGCCCCGCCGCCCCCGCCTATAAGCCCCGGCCATGACCCGCCTTGGCGCGATCATCTCCCGAATTACCGGCCCGGCGGCCTGATCCCGGCCCGCCGGACCGCTGGCGTTTTCCGCACCCAGCCCGTAATCCACGACCGATCCCCGAAGGACTGCCGCCTCCGAAGGACCGCTGCCAAGGACCGCTGCCAAGGACCGCTGCCCCATGTGCGCCGACACCGCCAAGACCGGACACGACTACCGCTCCACCGTGTTCCTGCCCGAGACCGATTTCCCGATGCGCGCCGGCCTGCCCCAGCGCGAACCGGAGTGGCTGAAGCGGTGGGAGGAGATCGGCATCTACGACCGCCTGCGCGAGAAGACGGGCCGCCCCGCCTTCGTCCTGCACGACGGCCCGCCCTATGCCAACGGGCACCTGCACATCGGGCATGCGCTGAACAAGGTGCTCAAGGACATGGTGGTGCGCTCCCAGCAGATGATGGGGAAGGATGCGCGCTATGTCCCGGGCTGGGACTGCCACGGCCTGCCGATCGAATGGAAGATCGAGGAACAGTATCGGGCGAAGGGCCTGAACAAGGACGATGTGGACGTGGTCGCCTTCCGGCGCGAGTGCCGGAAGTTCGCCGAGGGCTGGATCGACGTCCAGCGGGCGGAGTTCAAGCGGCTCGGCGTGACCGGCAAGTGGGACGATCCCTACCTGACGATGGACTTCCACGCCGAGGCGGTGATCGCCGACGAGTTCATGAAGTTCCTGATGAACGGCAGCCTCTATCAGGGCTCGAAGCCGGTGATGTGGTCGCCGGTCGAGAAGACCGCGCTCGCCGAGGCCGAGGTCGAGTATCACGACCACACGAGCCACCAGGTCTGGGTGGCGTTCGGGACCGTCGCCGGGGCGCCGGCGCATCTCGACGGCGCGCGGGTCGTGATCTGGACGACGACCCCCTGGACCATCCCGCAGAACCGCGCGGTGGCCTACAACCCCGGCATCGCCTACGGGCTCTACGAGGTCACCGGCCGCCCGCAGGACAGCAACGCCACCATCGGCGCGCGCTACATCCTCGCCGACAGGCTGGCCGGACAGGCGCTGGCGGCGGCGAAGCTCGACGACACGATGTGGCGCCGCCTGCGCGGCGTGAGCGCGGAGGAACTCGGCGCGCTGACCCTCGCCCACCCCTTCCGCGGCGTCGAGGGCGCGAACGGCGAATGGGACTACGATGTCCCGATGCTGCCGGGCGAGCATGTGACCGACGATGCCGGCACCGGCTTTGTCCACACCGCGCCCAGCCACGGCGACGATGACTACCAGCTCGGCCTCCGGCACGGGCTCCAGATGACCTACAACGTGCGCGAGGACGGCACCTACCGGCCCGACCTGCCGCTCTTCGGCGGGCAGGCGATCATCCAGCCCGACGGCAGCGAGGGCCCGGCGAACGTCAGCGTCATCAAGCAGCTGGCCTATGCCGGCGCGCTCTTCGCCAAGGGCAGGCTCAGGCATTCCTACCCGCATTCCTGGCGGTCCAAGGCGCCGCTCATCTACCGCAACACGCCGCAGTGGTTCGTGGCCATCGACAGGAAGCTCGACGACGGCATGTCCGACTATGGCGACACGATCCGCGCGCGCGCGCTCACCTCGATCGACAGGCTCGTCGAGTGGACGCCGGTCACCGGCCGCAACCGGCTCCATTCCATGATCGAGGCGAGGCCCGACTGGGTGCTCTCCCGCCAGCGCGCCTGGGGCGTGCCGCTGACCTGCTTCGTCAGGAAGGGCGCCAGGCCGGACGACCCGGACTTCCTGCTGAAGGATGCCAGGGTGAACGCCCGGATCGTCGCGGCCTTCGAGGCCGAGGGCGCGGACGCGTGGTACCTGCCGGGGTTCAAGGAGAAGGTGCTCGACGGCCTGCACGATCCGCAGGACTACGAACAGGTCTTCGACATCCTCGATGTCTGGTTCGACAGCGGCTCGACCCATGCCTTCGTCCTGCGCGACCGCAGGGACGGAACGCCCGACGGGATCGCCGACCTTTACCTCGAAGGCACCGACCAGCACCGCGGCTGGTTCCATTCCTCGATGCTCCAAGCCTGCGGCACCAAGGGCCGCGCGCCCTATCGCGGCGTGCTGACGCATGGCTTCACGCTGGACGAGAAGGGCATGAAGATGTCCAAGTCGCTCGGCAACACGGTCGCCCCGCAGGAGGTGATCGACCAGTACGGCGCCGACATCCTGCGCCTCTGGGTGGCGCAGTCGGACTACACCGTGGACCTGCGGATCGGGCCCGAGATCCTGAAGAACACCGCCGATGCCTATCGCCGCCTGCGCAACACGCTGCGCTACATCCTTGGCGGGCTGGCCGGGTTCGACGAGGCCGAACGGATCGCGCCGGCCGAGATGCCGGAACTGGAGCGCTGGGTCCTGCACCGGGTCGCGGAGCTCGACGCGCGGGTGCGCGAGGGCTATGCGCGCTATGATTTCCAGGGCGTGTTCCAGGACCTGTTCGCCTTCTGCACCACGGACCTGTCGGCGGTCTATTTCGACATCCGCAAGGACAGCCTCTACTGCGACGCGCCCGCGTCGCCGCGCCGGCGGGCCTGCCGGACGGTGCTGGACATCCTGTTCCACCGCCTGACGACCTGGCTGGCGCCGATCCTCGTCTTCACGATGGAGGAGGCCTGGCTCTGCCGCTTCCCCGGCCCGCAGTCCTCGGTCCATCTGAACGACATGCCGGAGACGCCGGCGGCGTGGCGCGACCCGGCGCTGGCCGCGCGCTGGGATGCGATCCGGCGCGTCCGGCGCGCGGTGACGGCGGCGCTCGAGGTCGAGCGGACGGCGAAGGTGATCGGCGCCTCGCTGGAGGCCGCGCCGGTGGTGCATGTCGAGGACAGGGAGGTGCTCGCGATCCTGAAGTCGGTCGATTTCGCGGAGGTCTGCATCACCTCGGCGATCTCGGTCACCGGCGATCCCGCGCCGCAGGAGGCGTTCCGCCTGCCCGAGGTGCCGGGCGTCGGCGTCGTCTTCGAGGAGGCGGCGGGCGCGAAGTGCGACCGCTGCTGGCGCATCCTGCCCGACGTCGGCAGCCACCGGCATCCGGGGACCTGCGCGCGCTGCGACGCGGTGCTGGGCTGAGGGCGGGCCGGCCGGCGCAACCTTCGGGTTGCGGGCGGAGGCCGGCGGCGCGATGATCGCCGCCATGCGCCGCGCCAGCACCGACAGCCCCTTCGGGCCGCTCACCGTCGTCGAGGACGCGGGCGAGATCGTCGCGCTGGAATGGCGGGGCGGGGGGCGGGAGCGGTCGGAGGCGCTCGACGCGGCGGTCCGGCAGCTCGGCGAGTACTTCGCCGGCACGCGGCGGGACTTCGACCTGCCGCTCCGCTTCGGCGCCGGGTTCGAGGGGCGCTTCCTGCGCGCGCTGGCCGCGATCCCCTTCGGCCAGACGCGGACCTACGGGCAGCTCGCGCAGGAGCTTGGCGTCAGCGCGCAGGCGGTCGGGCAGGCCTGCGGCGGCAACCGCATCCCGATCCTGATCCCCTGCCACCGCGTCCTTGCGCAATGCGGCCTCGGCGGCTTCTCGGCCCCCGGCGGGATCGAGACCAAGGTCGCCCTGCTGCGGCACGAAAGCGCGGCGGGGCTGCTGATCTGAGGCCGGGGCGGGGTGTCCCACCGTGGGACATCCTGCAAGCCATTGAAATCATTGCCCCTGATTTCGGTGTTAGGATCTCGTTAGGAAAGTCAGGGGCGAAGGCGGGCATTTCCGCCCGCGTCGCCCCCCTGCCGCCCCCCCTGCCGCCCGCGCCGCCCCCTTGCCCCAAGCGCCCCCCGCGCTGCCCCGGGGCGGCTTGTCCCCGCCCCGCCGCACCGTTACCAGACCGTTACAGACGGAGCAGGCTCGGGCGTGTCCTTCGGCGTTTTCCTGGCGGTCCTCGGCGCGGCCTTCCTGCACGCGCTGTGGAACGCGCTGGTCAAGACCGGCACCAGCCGCGCGCAGGCGATGGCCATCGTCTCGGTCAGCGAGATCGCGATCGGCCTTGCGGTCAGCGCGGCGCGGCCGCTGCCGGCGGGGCCGGTCCTGTGGTGGCTGGCGGCCTCGGGCGCGTTCCACCTGATCTACAAGACCTGCCTGACCTATGCCTATGACCACGGCGACCTGAGCCGGGTCTATCCGCTGGCGCGCGGCACGGCGCCGCTTGCCGTGCTGATCGTCGGCGCGCTGGCGCTGGGCGAGGCGGTGAGCGCGACGGAGGCGGCGGGGATCGCGATCCTCGGCGCGGGCATCCTGCTGCTTGCCTCGGGCGTCGTCCGGTCGGGCGAGAGCGCGCGGCTTCTGCCCTTCGCGCTGGGTGCGGCGGTCGGCACGGCGGGCTACACGATCGTGGACGGGTTCGGCGCGCGCGCCGCGGGCGACGCGCCGGGCTATGTCGGCTGGCTCTTCGTCATCGACGGGCTGAGCTTTCTTGCCCTGATGGCCGTGCTGCGCGGGCGCGCCGCGCTGCCGCCCCCGTCGCGGGCGCGGGCGCGGGACTGGGTGAACGGCTTCGTCGGCGGCGCCGCCTCCTACGCCGCCTATGCGATCGCGGTCTGGGCGATGACGCTGGCGCCGATCCCGCTGGTCGCGGCGCTGCGCGAGACCTCGATCCTGTTCGCCGTCCTGATCGGCTGGCTGGCCTTTGGCGAGCGGATGGGCGGCGCGAAGTGGCTGTCGGTGGCGCTGATCGCGGGCGGGGTCGCGCTGACCCGGCTCTAGCCGCCGTCGGCCTGGGCGCCGCGTTCGGGGAAGAGGTCCTGCGCGATTCCGGCGAGGGCGAGATAGAGCGAGGTCAGGATCAGGCCGATCTCGGCGATGGCGGGGGCGACGAAATCCAGCGTCGCGACCCAGATCGCCAGACCGATCCAGCCCACGGTCATGGCGAGGTTGAGCCAGTGCCAGCGCTCGGTGCGGACGGGGTGGATGAACTTGAAGTTGGTGAACATCGTCGCCGACAGCGCGAGCACGATCAGGAGCATGATCCAGAAGTTCGGCTCGATGGCGAAGAAGGTCAGCACGACCATGTTCCAGCAGGCCGGGAAGCCCGCGAAGGAATTGTCCTTGGTCTTCATCCGCGTGTCCACGAAGTAGAGGACGCTGGCATAGGTGATGACGATGATCGCGCACCAGCCGGTCCAGCCGGGCAGGAGGCCGGACTGGAAGAGCGCGAAGGCCGGGATGAAGACATAGGTCAGGTAGTCGATGATGAGGTCGAGCAGGACCCCGTCATAGGTCGGCCACAGCGTCTTGACGTGGAAGCGGCGGGCGAGCGGGCCGTCGATGCCGTCCACGATCAGCGCGACGACGAGCCAGAGATACATCAGGCTCCACTGTTCCTTGACCGCGGCCAGCATGGCGAGCATGGCCAGCACGGCCCCGGTGGCGGTCAGGAGATGGACGGCGAGGGCCTGAAGGCGCGGTGTCATCCGGCTGTCATCGCCGATAACGCCGCGGCTGGCAACGACCTCGCGGGGTCAGGCACGCGGATGGGCCCTTTCATAGACCGCCATCAGATGGGCGGCATCGACCGCCGTATAGACCTGCGTGGTGCCGAGCGAGGCGTGGCCGAGAAGCTCCTGGATCGCGCGCAGGTCGCCGCCCGCCGCCAGCAGGTGGGTGGCGAAGCTGTGGCGCAGGGCGTGAGGCGTGGCGGTCGGGGGCAGGCCGAGGCCGTGGCGCGCCCGTTCCATCGCCAGCGCGACGAGGCGGGGGTTGAGCGGGCCGCCGCGGGCGCCGCGGAAGAGCGGCCCGGCGCGGTCGGCGGCGATGTCGTGGGGGCAGAGGCGGACATAGGCGGCGACAGCTTCGCGCGCCTGCGGCAGGACCGGCACGAGGCGGTCCTTGCCGCCCTTGCCGCGGATGCGCAGCACCTCGGGCAGGTCGGCGGCGGCGCCGGTCAGGCCCAGCGCCTCGGAGATGCGCAGGCCGCAGCCGTAGAGCAGGGTCAGGACCGCGGCGTCGCGGGCGGCGATCCAGGGTTCGCGGGCGAGCGCGCCGACGCCTTCGATCATGTCGGCCGCCGCCGCCTCGCTGAGCGGGCGGGGCAGCGGGCGGCGGAAGCGGGGGCCGCGCGCGGCGAGCGTCGCGGTGGGATCGAAGCCCTCGCGTTCGGCCATCCAGCGCATGAAGGCGCGGACCGCCGAGAGGGCGCGGCCGAGCGAGCGCGGGGCGAGGCCGCGGGCGCGTTCGTGCGCCATGAAGGCACGCAGGTCCTGCTGGCCTATGGTGGCCAAGGCGGCGGTGCCGGAAGCGCCGCCGCGGTGGCCGGCGAGGAAGGCGAGGAAGCCGGTGACGTCGCGGCGGTAGGCGGCGAGCGTGTTCGGCGCGGCGCCGCCGACCGCGCCGAGATGGGCGAGCCAGCGGGAGACGGCATCGGCGAGGCCGGGGGTGAGGCCGGGATGGAGGACGGCGGGGCCGGACGGCGGGCCGGCGGCGGGGCCGGAACGCGGGCCGGCGGCGGGCGGCTGCGGCGGCTTCCGCGGCACGGGCGTCAGCCGAGCCAGCGGCGCATCACGCGTTCGAACACGCCGCTGAAGAAGGCGAGCAGGTCGGTGCCCTGGTTGGGGCGGAAGAGATGCGGGTCCTCGGCCCCCATGACCAGCAGGCCGGGCTGGTCGGGGCGCCCGAAGTCGAGCTTCATCAGCGCCTCGGAGCGGATCCAGTCGGTCGCCTCGCCGTAGAGGTCGGGCGACTTCGCGCGCGCCTGCCGCAGCACGACCCTGCGGCCCGGCGCGGTGCGGCTGGTCAGCATGTATTCGTCGATGAAGCCGCGCGGCGCGACGTGCAGGACATCGCCGATGCGCCTGAGGGCGGGATCGTCGGCGCCGGCCTCGTCGGATTCGATCACCAGCCGCAGGCAGTCGACGCGCAGGATCTGCGCGACCTCGGTGCCGAGGTTGTGCAGGAAGTCCTCGAACTTCACCGGATCGAGCATCCTGAGGATCGCGCGGTGGATCTGGTTGGTGCCCGCGAGGTTCTCGTAGGCGGCCGCGATCACCGAGCGGTGGGTGTCCTCGAGCCGGTCGAGGCGCGATTCCAGCCGCTTCATGGCGATGCCGCGCAGGTCCACGATGTTGGTGCCCATCGCGCGTTCGTTGGCGGCGATCAGCGCGCGCATCAGGTCGCGGTCCTCGAGGATCACCTCGGGCTCGCTGATGAGCCGGGCGCGGAGATCCTCCGCGATGGGGGCCCTGTCCGACATTCCGGTTGTCTGCGCGGTCATCTGCGGGTCTCTGTCTGACACGGGAATCAGACGATTTTCTGGCCGGTCCTGGCCCAGTCGGCGAGGAACTGCTCGAGCCCGCGGTCGGTCAGCGGGTGACTCGCCATCGACTTGATGACGGCGGGGGGCGCGGTGATGACGTCGGCGCCGATCCGCGCCACCTCGACGATGTGGTTCACCGAGCGGATCGAGGCGGCGAGGATCTCGGTCTTGAAGCCGTAGTTGTCGTAGATGGTGCGGATGTCGGCGATGAGGTCGGTGCCGTCGAGGTGGATGTCGTCGAGCCGGCCGATGAAGGGCGAGACGAAGGCGGCGCCCGCCTTGGCCGCGAGGATCGCCTGCGCCGCCGAGAAGCAGAGCGTGACGTTGACCTTGTGGCCCTCGGCGGCGAAGGCCTTGCAGGCGGTCAGCCCGTCCCAGGTCAGCGGCACCTTGATCGCGATGTTGGGGGCGATGCGGGCGAGGCGCAGGCCCTCGGCGATCATCTCCTTCGCCCCGGTCGCCACCACCTCGGCCGAGACCGGCCCCTTGACCATGGCGCAGATTTCCTTCGTGACTTCCACGATGTCGCGCCCGGATTTCAGGATCAGCGAGGGGTTGGTGGTGACGCCATCCACCATGCCGAGGTCGTTGAGCTCGCGGATGGCCGCCACGTCGGCGGAATCGACGAAGAATTTCATGTGCGTGGCCCTGCCAGAGACTGCCGATGGGGCCGCTCCGGCCCCGTTTGCCCGCATTCATAGCGCAAGCGCGACTCGGCCGGAACAGGAATTGAACGGTCCTTCCGGTGCGTGACTTTTTCGCAGAGGGCGAGGCCGTCGCGGTGCAGACGGCGCAGCCGATCGACCGGCGGCTCGACTACGTGGCCCCGCCAGGGGGCGTGGCGCTCGGCGCCCATGTCGAGGTGCCGCTCGGGCCGCGGCGGGTCACGGGCGTGGTCTGGGGGCCGGGGGAGGGCGGGCTCGACCGGGCGCGGCTGCGCAGCGTGACGCGGGTGCTCGACGCCGCGCCGATGCGCGAGGAGCTGCGCAGCTTCCTCGCCCGCGCGGCGGAGTACACGCTGACGCCGATGCCGGCGATGCTGCGGCTGGCGACGCGCGCCCCCGGCCTCGGCGATCCGCCGGCGCTGCGCCGCGTCTTCCGGCGCGGAGAAAGGGTGCCGGAGCGGATGACCGCGGCGCGGGCGCGGGTGATGGCGGTGGTCGAGGACTATGGCGGGGCGGCCTTCACCCTGGGCGAGCTCGCCGCCCTGGCGGGGGTGACGACGGGCGTCGTCCGGGGCCTGGCGGCCCAGGGCGCGCTGCGCGAGGAGGAGGCGCCGAAGGACAGCCCCTTCCCGGCGCTCGACCCCGCGCGCGGCGGCAGGGCGCTTTCGCCCGATCAGGCCGCCGCCGCGGCGCGGCTGACCGCGGGCGTGCGCGCCGGGACCTATGGCGCCACGCTCCTCAAGGGCGTCACCGGATCGGGCAAGACCGAGGTCTATCTCGAGGCGGTCGCCGAATGCCTGCGCCAGGGCCGGCAGGCGCTGGTGCTGATGCCCGAGATCGCGCTGACGGCCGGCTTCCTCGCCCGCGTCGAGGAGCGCTTCGGCGCGCGCCCCGGCGAATGGCATTCGGGGATCACCCAGACCGAACGCCGGCGGCTGTGGAAGATGGCCGGCGAGGGCGGCGTGGGGCTGGTCGTCGGGGCGCGCTCGGCGCTGTTCCTGCCCTTCCGCGACCTCGGGCTGATCGTCGTGGACGAGGAACACGACAGTTCCTACAAGCAGGAGGACGGCGTCCTCTACAACGCGCGCGACATGGCGGTGCTGCGCGCCTCGCTCTGCGGGGCGCAGGTGGTGCTGGCCTCGGCGACGCCGAGCCTCGAGACCTGGGTCAATGCCGAACAGGGCAAGTACGCGCGCATCGACCTGCCGGCGCGCTTCGGGGCGGCGGACCTGCCGGCGATGCGGGCGGCCGACCTGCGCGGCGAACAGCTGCCGGCGGGGCGCTGGATCGGCGGCGACCTCGCCGCCGAGGTCGCGGCCCGCCTCGACCGGGGCGAGCAGTCGCTCCTCTTCCTCAACCGGCGCGGCTATGCGCCGGTCACGGTCTGCCGCGCCTGCGGGCACCAGATCGGCTGCACCCAGTGCGACGCGCGCATGGTCGAGCACCGCTTCCTCAGGCGGCTCGTCTGCCACCAGTGCGGCGAGACGCGGCCGATGCCCGCGGCCTGTCCCGCCTGCGCCGCCGAGGGGCGGCTGGCGCCGGTCGGCCCGGGGGTGGAGCGCCTTGCCGAAGAGGTCGCGGCGCGCTTTCCCGAAGCCCGCGTGGCGGTCCTGTCCTCGGACCTGTTCGGGACGGCGCGGGCGCTCCGCGACCGCATCGCCGCCATCGCCGGGGGCGAGGCCGACATCATCATCGGCACCCAGCTCGTCGCCAAGGGGCACAACTTCCCGCTGCTGACGCTGGTCGGGGTGATCGACGCCGATCTCGGGCTGCAGGGATCGGACCTGCGCGCGGCGGAGCGCACCTTCCAGCTGATGCGCCAGGTCGCGGGCCGGGCCGGGCGCGGCGACAGGCCGGGGCTCGCGATCCTGCAGACCTGCCAGCCCGACCACCCGGTGATCCGCGCCATCCTGTCGGGCGAGGAGGAGGCGTTCTGGCGCGCCGAGGCGAAGGCGCGGCAGGCGCATGGGGCGCCGCCCTTCGGCCGCATGGCGGGGGTGATCCTGTCGTCGGAGGATGTGGCCCAGGTCTTCGACACCGGCGCCGAACTGGCGCGGCGGGCCGGGCCGCTGCGGGCGATCGGGGCCGAGGTCTTCGGCCCGGCGGCGGCGCCGATCGCGCGCGTCCGGGGGCGCCACCGGGTGCGGCTTCTCGTCCGCGCGGGCCGGGGCGCGCCGCTGCAGCCGGCGCTCGCCGCCTGGGTCGGGCAGGTGAAGCTGCCCGCCGGGCTGCGGCTCGCGATCGACATCGATCCGCAGAGCTTCCTCTAGGGGCGGCGGGGTGCCGGCTTCATCATGCCCCAAATACTCCCGGGGGAGCGCGAGGGGGCGGCGCCCCCTCGCGCCCCGCCCGCCGTCAGCCGAGCTGGCCGAGGGCGAGGCGGGCGATGCGGCGCAGCTCCGCCTCCGGCAGGTCGCCCGCGACGGTGCAGAGGATGCCGCCCGCGGCCCAGGTGACGGCGCGCAGGCCGGGCGCGGTGGCGTCCGCCCAGGCGGATGCGTCCGCCCCCTCCGGCGCCGGCGCGAGGAAGAGGCTGAGGCGCGTTCCCCCGCCGCCGTCGTAGAGAAGCATCGCCGCCGCGCCGTCGCCGGCGGGAACGATGCGCCCGCCCTGGAGGGCAAAGCCCGCGCTGCCGAGGTCGGGCGGGGTCAGGGCCAGCCCGGTGCGCGCCGAGAGCCAGGCGGCGAGGCCGGGATCGCCGGCCGGAAGCTCGACCGGGCGGTCGGCGTCGGCGGCGAAGACCGCGTGGGCGCGGAGCGCGTCCTCGGCGAAGCGGTAGGCGGCCCCCTCCTCGCCGCGGCCGGCGGCGATCCAGCCGGCGGCAACGCCGGTGGCGGCCGCGGCGGCGGCAAGGGCGAAGGCGGCCGCGACGCGCCGCAGCGCCGGCCGCGGTGCCGGCGCCGGGGCGGACAGCACCGCCCGCAGGCGGTCGGGCACCGGCGCCTCGCCGAGCGGGGCGTAGAGGGCGCGCAGAGCGGCGTCCTGGCGGTCCCAGTCCGCGGCCAGCGCCGCGGCGGCGGGATCGGCGCGGCAGAGGGCGTCGAGCGCGGCGGCGGCGGCCGGCCCCCCGTGGTAGAGGCGCAGGAGGGTGCCCTCGGCGGCTTCGGCCGGCCCGGTCATGACCTGTCCTCCCCGGTGCCCCGGCGCGGCGCCGCGCGCCCGGTCATCGCCCGCAGCGCGGCCCGGGCGCGGCCGAGGCGCGAGGCGAGGGTGCCCTCGGGCACGTCCATCGCCGCCGCCGCCTCGGCCAGCGTCATCCCCTCGACCGCGACCAGAAGCAGGGCGGCGCGCTGGTCGTCGGGCAGGCGCCCCATGGCGGCATGGACCTCGCCGAGTTCCAGATGCGCCGCCTGACTGCCCGGCCGCGCCGGCAGGTCGACGCGGTCGATGGGGACGAGCTGCGCCCGCGCCCCGGCCCGGCGCGTGTCGCGGAAGCGGTTGAGCAGGATGCGGAACAGCCAGGCCCGCACCGGGCCATCGCCGCGCCAGTAGGGCAGCCGCGCCACCGCCCGTTCGAGGCAGTCCTGCACGAGGTCGTCGGCGGCGTCGCGGTCGCGGACGAGGGCATGGGCGTAGCGCCTGAGCGCGGGGATCGCGGCCTCGATCTCGTCCAGGACGGTCATGCCCGCGCCCTTGCCGCCTCCCCTGCCCGCGCGATCCTGCCACCACCCGAGAGGTAAGGCGAAGGGGCGGGGCGCGTCCACCGCTTCCTGCCGCCGGGGCGCCGGGTGCCGCCGCCTCACCGGGATGTGATGGACGGGGCGGCGGGGGGCGGGTGCGCTCGCCACGGCGGGCGTTCCGGCGTATGCCTCGCGGGCGGAGGCGCGGGCAGGAGCGCGGGCGGGGGCGCGGGAAGGGGCGCGGGCGGGGGCGGATGGAACCGGCGGAGGACGCAGGCGCGGGGCAGGGCGAGCAGGGCCGGTTCGTCACCGGCAGCCTTATGCGGCACGTCACGGTGATGGCGCTGACCGGCACGCTCGGCCTGATGTTCACCTTCCTCGTGGACTTCCTCGCCCTGTGGTGGATCGGGCGGCTCGGCGAGGAGGCGCTGATCGCCGCGGTCGGGATCGCCGGGACGCTCCAGTTCGCGGTGATCTCGGTCGCGATCGGCCTGATGATCGGCGCCGTGGCGATGGTGTCGCGCGCGATCGGCATGGGGCGGAAGGACAGCGCGCGCCGGATCGCGACCTTCGCGCTGATCCTGTCGGTCGCCGCGATGGGGGCGGTCACGCTGGCGATGATGGCCTTCGCGGTGCCGCTGCTGCGGCTGTCGGGCGCGGAGGGGCGGGTTCTCGACGAGGGCTGGCGGTTCCTGATGATCTCGCTGCCCTCGCTGCCGGTGCTGGCGGCGGCCTTCGTCACCTCCTCGGTGCTGCGCGCGATCGGGGATGCCTGGCGGTCGACCGCGGTGGTGATGATCGGCGGCGGCTTCGCCATCGTCATCGACCCCTTGCTGATCGTGTGGTCGGGATGGGGGATCGCGGGGGCGGCGGTGTCGGTCGTCATCGCGCGCGCGGCGATGTGCGCGCTCGGCCTGTGGTACGTGATCCGCGTCCACGCCATGCTGGCGCCGCCCGAGCGCGGCGCCGGGCGCGAGTTCCTGCGGCCCTTCCTGGCCATCGCGGTTCCGGCGATCCTGACCCAGGTCTCGACGCCCTTCGGCAACTGGATCCTGACGCGGGAGATGGCGGCCCATGGCGAGAGCGCGGTGGCCGGCTGGGGCGTGGTGATGCGGCTGACGATCCTTGCCTTCGGGGGCATCTTCGCCCTGTCCGGGGCGATCGGCGGGATCATCGGGCAGAACCACGGGGCGCGGCGGCCGGACCGCGTGGCGGCGGCCTTCGCGGCGGCGCTGACCTTCTGCCTTGTCTACACGCTGCTGGTCTGGGCGGCGATGGCGGCGCTGACCGGGCCGATCGCGGGATCCTTCGGGCTGTCGGCCGAGGGCGAGGCGGTGGTGCGCGCCTTCACCCATGTCGCGGCCGGCTCCTTTGTCTTCACCGGGGCGCTGTTCGTGGCCAATGCGGCATTCAACAACCTCGGCCGGCCGCTGTGGAGCACGCGGGCGAACTGGTTCCGCGACGGCATCCTGATGTTCCCGCTGGCGGCGGGCATGGGCGCCTGGCTGGGGGCGGCGGGAGTGGTGCTGGCGCAGGCGGCCGCGAACGTGATCGCCGGCGGGCTGGCGGCGTGGCTTGCCTGGACCTATATCCGGGGCCTGAACGGTGCGGCCGCGCCGGCGGCGCCGGCCGCGGCGCCGCGCGCGGCGGACCGCGGGGGATGACCGCGTGATGACCGGGGGATGACCGGATGAGGGGAGGGCGAGGGACATGCTGAACATGCTGTTCGGGAAGAGGCCCGCGATGCCGTCGGCGGCGGAGGCGCTGCCGGGGCGGGCGGAGCCGATCGCGACGGCCGAGACGCATTACCTGTCGGGCCTGCCCCTGAAGTCGCCGGTGCCGGAGGGATTCGCCGAGGCGATGTTCGGCATGGGCTGCTTCTGGGGCGCCGAACGGCGGTTCTGGCAGGTGCCGGGGGTCTGGCTGACGATGGCGGGCTATGCCGGCGGGCTGACCCCGAACCCGACCTACCGCGAGGTCTGCACCGGCCTGACCGGCCACAACGAGGTGGTGCGGGTGATCTACGATCCGAAGGCGGTCGGCTACGGGGACCTGCTGAAGGTCTTCTGGGAGGGGCACGACCCGACCCAGGGGATGCGGCAGGGCAACGACGTGGGAACCCAGTACCGCTCGGGCATCTACACCTTTGACGCCGGTCAGGCCGAGGCGGCGCGGGAGAGCCGGGACCTTTATGCCGCGCGGCTGAAGGCGGCGGGCTTCGGGCCGGTGACGACCGAGATCCTGCCGGCGCCGCCCTTCTACTTCGCCGAGGACTATCACCAGCAGTATCTCGCCAAGAATCCCGGCGGCTACTGCGGGCTGGGCGGCACCGGCGTGACCTGCCCGGTGGGGCTCAGCGTCTGAGGGCGGCGAGGTCGGCCTCGATCGCGGCGATGAAGGCGTCGAGGCCCAGCTCGAAGGTGGCCCGGCGCTGTCCCTCGGCCCACCAGCGGCCGGCGGCCATGATGCGCGGGAAGTCGCGGCGGGCCTCGGCCTCGGGGACGGGGGCGACCGAGGACGGGCCGTTGGCGTAGCCGAGCGTCTCGTCGATGCAGGCGCCCGAGACGTAGTAGCTGACCGCCCGGAAGTAGCGCGCCTGCGCCTCTTCCGGCAGGCCGGTCGCCGCCACCACCCCCATCAGGCGTTCGAGGAAGGCAAGGCCGGCGCGGCTGTTCATGCGGAAGATGGCGAGGTAGAGCAGGAAGCCGGGGTGGCGGAGCGCGAGGTCGCGCAGGGCCAGGGCCTCGGCGCGCATGCGGTCCTGCCAGGTTCCGGTGTCGGGGCGCGCCATGAACTCGGCGAGGCAGGCATCGACCATCGCCTCGAACAGATGCGCCTTCGAGGGGAAGTAGTTGTAGAGGCTCATCGCCTGCACGCCGAGCCGGGCGGCGAGCGTGCGGAAGCTGAAGGCGTCGAGGCCCCGCGCGTCCACGAGCGCCAGCGCTTCGGCGACGATGCGGTCGCGCGACAGCGCCGGCCCGCGCGGGCGGCGGGACCGTTTCGCCGGGGCCGGGCCGGCCCCGGCGTCGTCGTCCCTGGCTGCGTCCATGCGGTGCACCGGCGGCTGGAAGAGGACCGCCGCGCGAGCGGCGGCGGTCAGTTCGCCGCCATTTCCGCCCTGAACGTGTCGAAGTCAACCTGCATGCCGTTGAAGATCGTGCTCATGTTCCGGGTCAGGCCGGCCATGGCGACGGCCTCGGCGATCTCCTGATCGGTGGCACCGGCGCTGCGGGCGGCCTGGGTGTCGGACCAGATGCAGTAGGTGCAGGGGATCTGGGCGGCCACGGCGAGCGAGATCAGCGCCTTGGTCTTGCGGTCGAGCGCGGTGTCGCCGGACAGTTCGAGATCCTTCGCCTGCTGCCAGAGGCCGGGCAGGGCGGCATCGGCGATCGCGTTCACGAAGGTGGGCACGCCGCCCAGCGTGGCGGCGATGTCGTCCTTCGCCGCAGCGGCGGCGGCGGCCCGGTCCTCGGCGGCGGCATAGGGGGCGCCGAGGGCGGCCATGGCGACGATTGCGGTGAAACGGGCGAAGCGGGTCATCCTGGCTCTCCTTCCGAAGCGGTTGGACTTACAGCGTAAGTATCACCTTGATAGACTTACAGCGTAAGTTGTCAAGTCACGGCCGCGTGAACGCGCCGGCCGGTCCGCCGCGGCGGGGCGGCGCGCGGCCGCCCGCCCGCGACCGGCCCCGGCCGCCCGGCCGCCTTGACCTTCCCGGCCGCGCAACCTAAGCGCATCCGGCCCGAAGGATGCGGGGCCGCGCCATGACGACGTTCTCTGCCCTGACGACACTTGCCTCGCGCGAGGATGCCGAGGCGCTTGGCGAGGCGCTGGAGGGGTTCCTGCCCGAACCGGTCGGGATCGGGGTCTTCGAGATCGAGGACGGGTCGGGCCGGTTCGAGGTGGGCGCCTATTTCGACGCCCGGCCCGACGACACCGAGCTGGCGCTGCTGGCGGCGATCTACGGCGCGGCGCCCTTTGCCGTCTCGGAGGTGCCGGAGACGGACTGGGTGGCGCAGGTCCGGCGCGAGCTGCATCCGGTGGATGCGGGGCGGTTCTTCCTGCATGGCGGGCATGATGCGGCGCGGGTGCCGCCGGGGCGGGTGCCGCTGCTGATCGAGGCGGCGATGGCCTTCGGGACCGGGCATCACGGCACGACGCGGGGCTGCCTGCTGGCGCTGGACCGGCTGGACCGCGAGCACGGCGCCTGCGCCTCGGTGGCCGACATCGGCTGCGGGACGGCGGTCCTGGCCATCGCCGCCGCCAAGATCTGGCCGCAGGCGCGCATCGTGGCGGCCGACATCGACGCGGTGGCGGTCGAGGTCGCGATGGCCAATACCGAGGTCAACGCCGTTGCCGGGCGGGTCTCCTGCGTTACCGCGCCGGGCTTCGCCCATCCGCTGCTGGAGCGGTTCGGCCCCTATGACCTCGTCTTCGCCAACATCCTGAAGCAGCCGCTGATCGAGCTTGCCCCCGGCATGGCGCGCCATGTCGCGCCGGGCGGCGCGGCGATCCTGTCGGGCATCCTGAACGAGCAGGCGGCCGAGGTGATCGTCGCCTATGCCGGGCAGTTTACCGTCGAGCACCGGGACGAAATCGGGGAATGGACGACATTGGTGCTGCGGCGGGCACAGTGACCGCTTTCCGCCGTTGACGGGCCATGCTTTCGCCGCATTGGCTGGAAACGCTCCGGACGCGTTCCGGTGACATCAGCGCGATCAGGTCCCGCCATGTCCGATCCGAACCTCGAGAACTTCCACGGCCGCATCGGCCGGATCGAGAAGATCCACGCCGCGGGCGGCGGCTTCGAGGCCGCCGGCGCGCTGAGCGCCCGCGACTTCAAGGCGCCGCGCAAGCGCCGGCGGTTCCGCGCGACGGTGCTGCCGCTCCTGTTCCTGCTGGCCGTCGTCATCGCGCTCAAGGCCGCCGTGCTGTCGAGCATCGGCGAGGGCGCCTATGCCGACCGGATCGAGGCGCTGCGGGCCTCGGGCAAGGCGGGCGAGATCACCGCCTTCCTGGTGCAGGCCGACCCGGCGACGGTCTGGGCGAGCGGGCAGATCGACCGGATGCTGCAGAAGGCGCCGGTCGCGCCGTGACCGGCGGGACCGCGCGGGTCGCGCCGCGGGGGCGCGCACCGCGGGGGCGCGGGAAACCGGGGGTCTGAAAAGACAAAGGCCGGTCCGGGTTGCCCCGGAGCGGCCTGCGGCGACGTGCTGTCGCGTGTCGTGCCGGCGACCGGCGCCTAGCGGCCGGTCGCGATGTCCTCGATGTCGCCGCGGCAGAGCCCGATGTCGTCAAGCTCGCGGTCCGACAGGCGCGACAGCGCGTTGCGGGTCACGCGCGCATCGTTCCAGGCGCGCAGCATGCCCGTGAGGGTGGCGATGAAGCCGGAAATGCCCGTTGTCGCCACGCGGTTCGTGGTCAGGGTGGTCATTGCATTTTTCCTTGCGAATTCTGCCTCGGTTGGAGGCATCTCTGCCCCGCGACCAGCATGTAGGCGCGATGCTGCGGCGCGGCAAGTGGGCGCATGGCAGGTCAGCCATGCAGCAGACGCATAGCAGCTTGTTCCGTCAAGTATCTGTTACCTTTATCATAATTCCGCCGCAATCGCCGTCGCTTTCGGCGCCGGACCTGTCGGATTCATGCATGGCTTGGGTCCGGCGCGCCACCGTGGCGGCGGCGCCGCAGGACGCGCGCGGGCGCGCTTGCCGCTTTGCGATGTTCGCTTTTCGTGCTAGTCGTGCCGAAAAAGCAACAGGAGCAGGCCCAACCGATGCGCGTACTGGGGATCGACCCGGGGCTCCGGCACCTCGGCTGGGGAATCGTCGCCGTCGCCGGGTCGCGCCTGGCCCATGTCGCCAACGGCGTCGTCGATTCCGAGGGCGAGGACCTGGCGCTGCGGCTGGTGCAGCTTTTCCACGGGCTGACGGAAGTGGTGCGCGCCCATGCGCCGGACGCGGCGGCGGTGGAGCAGACCTTCGTCAGCCGCGACGCGGTGGCGACGCTGAAGCTCGGCCAGGCGCGGGGGATCGCGATGCTGGTTCCCGCCGCGGCGGGGATCGCGGTCGGCGAATACGCCCCGAACGCGGTGAAGAAGGCGGTGGTGGGCGTCGGCCATGCCGGCAAGGCGCAGGTGGCGCACATGGTGCGCCTGCACCTTCCGGGCGTGGTGCTGGCGGGGCCGGACGCGGCGGACGCGCTGGCGGTGGCGATCTGCCACGCGCACCACCTGCAGAGCGCGCGCGCGATGGGGGTGGCGGCGGGGGCGGCGGCGGGGACGGTCGCGGGGGCGGTGGCATGATCGGCCGGATCGCCGGGGTCATCCTGCACCGGGCGGCGGACCACGTGCTGATCGACGTGCGGGGCGTGGGCTATGTCGTGCATGTCTCGCAGCGTACGGCGGCCGGATTGCCGCCGGCGGGGCAGGCGGCGGCGCTTTACACCGATCTCCTCGTGCGCGAGGACCTGTTGCAGCTCTTCGGCTTCGCGACGCTCCTCGAGCGCGAGTGGCACCGGCTGCTGATGACGGTGCAGGGCGTGGGGGCGAAGGCGTCGATGGCGATCCTCGGCACGCTCGGGGCGGAGGGGCTGGCGCGGGCGGTGGCGCTGGGCGATGCGGGGGCGATCCGCGCCGCGCCGGGCGTCGGGCCGAAGCTCGCGCAGCGGGTGGCGCTGGAGCTGAAGGACAGGGCGCCGGCGGTGATGGCGCTGGGCGGGCTGCTCGGCGCGGAGGCGGGCAGCGGCGCGGCGGACGGCGACGTCGTGGAGGACGGGACAGCGCCGGCGCGGGCGGCGCCGCGCGCCGGTGCGGGCCCGGCGGCGGGTGCGGCGGCGGGACCGTCAGCGGGATCGGCGGCGGCGACGGCGGATGCGCTGTCGGCGCTCGTCAACCTCGGCTACGGGCAGGGCGAGGCGGCGGCGGCGGTGGCGGAGGCGGCGGGCGCGGCGCCGGGGCTTGAGACGCCGGCGCTGATCCGGGCGGCGCTGCGCCTGCTGGCGCCGAAGGGATGACGATGGACAGCCCCGACCCCACGCTGCGCCCCGAGCGGCTGCCCGACGACCTCGACCGGTCGCTCAGGCCGCAGGTGCTCGACGACTTCATCGGGCAGGAGGAGGCGCGCGCCAACCTGAAGGTCTTCATCGAGAGCGCCCGGCGGCGGGGCGAGGCGATGGACCACACGCTGTTCCACGGGCCGCCCGGTCTGGGCAAGACGACGCTGGCGCAGATCATGGCACGGGAACTGGGGGTGGGGTTCCGCATGACCTCGGGGCCGGTGCTGGCGCGGGCGGGGGACCTGGCGGCGATCCTGACCAACCTCGAGGCGCGGGACGTGCTGTTCATCGACGAGATCCACCGGCTCAACCCGGCGGTCGAGGAGGTGCTTTATCCCGCGCTCGAGGATTTCGAGCTGGACCTCGTGATCGGCGAGGGGCCGGCGGCGCGGACGGTGCGGATCGAACTGCAGCCCTTCACCCTGGTCGGCGCGACGACGCGGCTCGGCCTGCTGACGACGCCCCTGCGCGACCGCTTCGGGATTCCGACGCGGCTTCAGTTCTATACCGAGGACGAGCTTGATCGCATCGTCACCCGCGGCGCGCGCGTGATGGGCGTGGCGGCCGAGCCCGAGGGCACGCGCGAGATCGCGCGGCGGGCGCGCGGCACGCCGCGGATCGCCGGGCGGCTCCTGCGCCGGGTGGCGGACTTCGCGCTGGTCGAGGGCGACGGGCGGATCACGAGGGGTGTGGCCGACCGGGCGCTGACGCGGCTGGGGGTGGACCATCTGGGCCTCGACGGGGCGGACCGGCGCTATCTGACGGTGATCGCGGAGAACTACGGCGGCGGGCCGGTGGGGGTGGAGACGCTGTCGGCGGCGCTGAGCGAGGCGCGCGACGCGATCGAGGAGGTGATCGAGCCCTTCCTGCTGCAGCAGGGGCTGATCCAGCGCACGCCGCGCGGGCGGATGCTGGCGGCGAAGGCCTGGGCGCATCTCGGCCTGCCGGCGCCGGGGGGGCCGGCGACGGGCGACCTGTTCGGCAAGTAGGGCCGGGGCCGGCGCGGGCGGGCGGGGGCGGGCGGGGGCGGGCGGGGCCGCTCAGGCGGCCTTGTCGAGCCCGAAGGCGTCGTGCAGGGCCTGGACGGCGAGTTCCATGTACTTGCGGTCGATCAGCACCGAGATCTTGATCTCGGAGGTGGTGATGACCTTGATGTTGATGTTCTCGCGCGCCAGCGCCTGGAACATCGCCGCCGCCACCCCGGCATGGCTGCGCATCCCGATGCCGACGACCGAGACCTTGGCCACGTCGTCGTCCACCACCACCCGCTCGTACTCGAAGGCGCCGGCGTCATGGGCCCGGGCGATCGCCTGTTCGGCGCGCTTCACCTGGTTGGTCGGGCAGGAGAAGGTCATGTCGGTGAACCCCTCCTCGGAGATGTTCTGGATGATCATGTCCACGTTGACCCCGGCCTCGGCCAGGGGCCCGAAGATCGCCGCCGCGACGCCGGGGCGGTCGGCGACGCGCAGGAGCGTCATCTTGGCCTCGTCGCGGCTGTGCGCGACGCCGGAGACCACTTTCGATTCCATGATTTCATCCTCGTCGCAGACCAGCGTTCCGGAGGTTTCGTCGGTGTCCTCGAAGGAGGACAGGACGCGCAGGCGCACCTTGTAGCGCATCGCGAGTTCGACGGAGCGGGTCTGCAGGACCTTGGCCCCGAGCGAGGCGAGTTCCAGCATCTCCTCGAAGGCGATGCGGTCGAGCTTGCGCGCCTTCTTCGCGATGCGGGGATCGGTCGTGTAGACCCCGTCGACGTCGGTGTAGATGTCGCAGCGTTCGGCCCCGAAGGCGGCGGCGAAGGCGACCGCGGTCGTGTCCGAGCCGCCGCGGCCGAGCGTGGTGATCCGGCCCTCGGCCGAGAGGCCCTGGAAGCCGGCGACGACGGCGACGCGGAAGCCCTCGCGGAACTTGGCGTCGATGTTGTCGCGCGGGATCGAGACGAAGCGCGCGCTGGCATGGGCGGAGGTGGTGTTGATCGGCACCTGCCAGGCCTGCCAGGAGCGGGCGGGCACGCCCATTTCCTGCAGCGTCAGCGCCATCAGCCCGGCGGTGACGTTCTCGCCCGAGGAGACGACGGCATCGTATTCGCGCGCGTCATAGAGCGGCGAGGTCTGCTCGACCCAGGAGACGAGTTCGTTGGTCTTGCCGGACATGGCCGAGACGATGACGATGACGTCATAGCCGCGGTCGACCTCGCGGCGGACCTTCTCGGCGGCGTTGCGGATGCGGGCGAGGTCCGCGACCGACGTGCCGCCGAATTTCATCACGAGAAGCGGCATCGCGCGCCCTGATTTCCCTGCGCCCCGGAATGGCGCCGGTGTCATAAGCGAAGGCCGGACGGGGTGCAAGGCGGGCGCCCCGGCGGGAATTGCCGGACCGCGGACCGGGCGCTCTCCCTCCCGTCGCCGGAGGGCGTCAGGGGTTGGTACGCAGATGAACGGCGCGGGGGTTGCGCCGGGCGGGGATCTCCCGGCACGCGGCGGCGGATGGCAGAGAGACAATGCCGGGCCGACTTCCCCCCGTCGCGCAGCGACGGGACGCGCCCGCCCGCCCCCAAGGCGGGCGCGTTCCGCACCCGCCTCGGCCGGGCGCGCCCGTCGCCGGAGGGCGTGCCTTCTCTTTCACGCCCCAGGCGGGCGCGTTCCGCGCCGCCGCGGCCGGGCGCGCCCGTCGCCGGAGGGCGTGAGGGGTTGGTGCGTGCGAGACAGGCGCGGAGATCGGGTCAGGCGGTGAGACCCCCGACGCGCGGAGGCGGATGGCAGAGAGACAATGCCGGGCCGACGTTCCCCCCGTCGCGCAGCGACGGGACGCGCCCGCCCGCCCCCACGGCGGGCGCGTTCCGCTCCCGCCTCGGTCGGGCGCGTCCGTCGCCGGACGGTGTGAGGGTTCGGCGCCGGACGGCCGCAGGGAAGCGCTCGGGCCGATGTTCCCCCCGTCGCGCAGCGACGGGACGCGTCCGCCCGCCTCCACGGCGGGCGCGTTCCGCGCCGCCTCGGCCGGGCGCGCCCGTCGCCGGAGCGAGAGACGGTGGCCTGACCTTCCCGGGCCGCTGTCAGGGTGACAAGGCCAGCCGGAGGGTTCCCCCCGTCGCGCAGCGACGGGACGCGCCCGCCCGCCCCCAGGCGGGCGCGTTCCGCACCCGCCTCGGTCGGGCGCGCCCCGTCCCGGCACGGCGTGCCTTCTCTTTCACGCCCCACAGGCGGGCGCGTTCCGCACCCGCCGCGGCCGGGCGCGCCCGTCGGCGGAAAGCGTGAAGCGGCGCGCGCGGACGGGCGCGGGGGATTCCGCGCGGTGATCTCTTCCCGTCACGGCGGGGACGCCGCGAAAGGACGGCGCCCCGCCGGGGAGAGCGGGGCGCCCAACGGCAGCGCGCGCGAGGGGACGGCTCAGGCGCCGATCTTGCCGCCGTCTTCCCGGGTGATGATGAGCGTGGCCGAACGCGGCACCGTCCCGTCATAGTCGGGGAAGCCGGAGCCGTACCTGCCCGCCGCGAAGTCCTCCGGCGTCGCATGGGCGCCGGGATGCTGGACGTTGATGAAGAGCGTCGTCTGGTCGGGCGTGGTGATCATGCCGGTGATCTCCTGCCCCCAGGGTCCGGTCATGAAGCGCCGGATCTCGCCGGTCGCGGGATCGGCGGCGAGCATCTGGTTCATCCCGAAGTCCTTGAGCGGCCCCTCCTGGCCCGGGCCGATGTCGCCCATGTCGGTCTGGATCCAGAGCCGGCCGTCGGCGTCGCACCAGACCCCGTCCGGGCAGGCGAAGATGTTGTCCTCGCCGAGCGCCATCTCGTCCTTCACCGCCGAGTGCCTGTCGGTGCCGGCGAGGATGAAGAGGTCCCAGCCGAAGTCCGTCCGGGTGTGGTCGCCGCCCTCGTAGCGCCAGCGGATGATCTGGCCGAAGTTGTTCTCCGCCCGCGGGTTGGCGGCATCGACCTGGACCTGGGTCCGGCGGTTGTTGTTGGTGAGCGCGAAGTAGACCTCGCCCGTCTTCGGGTCCACGGTGCCCCATTCCGGCCGGTCCATCTTGGTCGCGCCCGCCTGGTCGGCGGCGGCGCGGGTGTTGACCAGGATGTCGGCGAGGTCGGCGAAGCCGTTCTCGGGCGTCAGCCCGTTCTGGCCGGGCGCCAGCGCCAGCCATTCGCCGGTGCCGTCGTCGTTGAAGCGGGCGACATAGAGCGTGCCCTCGTCGAGCAGCGCCCCCGAGGCGGTCGCCGGATCGTAGGGCGCGGCGGAGACGAACCTGTAGATGTATTCGAAGCGGGCGTCGTCGCCGGAATAGGCGACGACCGGCTTGCCGGCCACCGGCGGGGCGAAGACGATGCCCTCGTGGGCGAAGCGGCCGAGCGCGGTGCGCTTGACCGGGACCGAGGCGGGATCGAAGGGGTCGAACTCGATCAGCCAGCCGAAGGTGTTGGGTTCGTTGCGGTAGTCCCCGTCCGGCGCGGCGCCCTTCGCGGCGGCGTCGAAGCGGACGTATTCGTCCGCCCCCGAGGCGGCCTTTTCCCAGCCGTAGCGCGAGGCCTCGGCAGAGACGCCGTAGCGTTTGTGTTCGCGCGGCATCTCGCCATCGGCGTTGATGAAATAGCCGGCCCAGTTCTCCTCGGCCGACATGTAGGTGTTCCAGGGCGTGACGCCGTGGGCGCAGTTATTGAGGGTGCCGCGCGTGCGTGTCCCGTCGGGAGAGAACTTCGTCACCATGTGGGCGGAGCCGCGGGCCGGGCCGGCGATCTCCATCTCGGTCAGCGCGGTGATGCGGCGGTTCATCGGGTCGGCGACGACCGTCCAGGTGCCGTCGGCGCCGCGGCTGATCCGGGCGACGGTGACGCCGTGGGCGTTCATCTCCTTCAGCACCTCGTCGTCGGCGCGCTTGCCCTCGGCATCGAACACGACCGTTTCGCCGTCGAGTGCCTGGCCCTTCCACGCATCGGCGTGCAGGTAGCGCGGTTCGACATATTCGTGGTTGAGCACCAGAAGCCCGTCGGTCGAGGAGCCCCCGATCGGGAAGAAGTGCATCCCGTCATGGTGCATCCCGACCTGCATTCCCTGCTCGGCGCCGGTGTTCGCGCCCGGCCGGAAGGCGGGCATGTCGCCGGTCACGGGCGTGCCCCAGGGGGCGAAGACCTGCACCCTGTAGCCTTCGGGAACGATGACCTTGTCCTCGAAGGACACCGGAACCGGCTTGAAGCCGATCAGGCCCGAGGGCTCCATCGCCGCCGCCCGGCGCGCGCCGAGCCCGGCGCCGAAGAGGCCCGCGGCGACCGAGGCGATCCCGCCCATCAGGAAGCCGCGCCGCGCGATCCGCGTCTCGATCACGTCGTAGAAGTTGCGGTTCGCGGAGCTGTTCGAGGGCACCTCGTCGCCGTGTTCGTAGAAGGGGGTGTTCCGGTAATCGGGAAAGTCGCGTTCGTACTGGCTCATGCCGGACTCCGTCGGGGGGGATGCGGCAGGGCGTCAGGCCCCTGCCCTGAGCCGGGGCTAGGCGATTCGTGTAACAGCGGGTTGTCGGCGGCGGCGCGCCCTGCGCGGAGAAGCGCCGGCGGCGCGCGGGGCTAGTTCAGCCGGCGGACCGGCATGAAGGGCAGGGGGGCGACCGGGATGCCGTCCTCGATGAGGCGGCGCGCCTCGTCGCCCCTGGCCTCGCCGTAGATCGAGCGTTCCGGCGCCTCGCCGGCATGGATGGCGCGGGCCTCGGCGGCGAAGTTCATGCCGACGTATTCGGAGTTTTCCTCGATGTGGCGGCGCATCGCCGCCAGCGCCCGTTCAAGCGCCGAGCGCGGCGTGGTGAGCCCGTCCTCGGCGCCCGCCTCCGCCTCTGCTTCGGGCGCGGTCTTGCCGCGGCGCACCCGCGCCGAGAGCGCAGGCGCCATCAGCGCCTTGCCGACCTTCGGCGAGCCGCAGACGACGCAGGCGACCTTGCCGCGCGCAAGCAGCGCTTCGGACGCTTCGGCAGACTGGAACCAGCTGTCGAATTCGTGATCGGAGTCGCACTTGAGCGTGTATCGGATCATCGCGGCGGCCGTTGGCCGGAAGGAAAACGTGGTCTCTGATGCCAGTTAGGCGCGATTGGCCGGACGATCAACCCGGCGCGCGCCATCTTTTGCGGCAGCCGCGGCCGGAAGCGGCGGCACGAAGCCGCGGATGATCTCGGCCAGTTCCGGTTCGGCGACGCGCCGCGCGGCCTCGTCCTGGGGGAACCAGGTGCGCGCGCGCTGGCCGCGTTCGGGGAAGCTGTGGCGCAGGCGGTCCACCGCGACGGCATAGACGCTGACGACGCAGGTCACGCCGGCATCGGGGGCGAGCGTCTTGACATAGGGATAGACGCCGACCAGCCCGTCGCAGAGCCGGCCCTCGACCCCGGCCTCCTCGAAGGCCTCGCGCAGGGCGCATTGCGGCCCCGTCCGGCCGGGCATGGGCCAGCCCTTGGGCAGGACCCAGCGGCCGGTGTCGCGGCTGGTGATGAGGAGGATCTCGACGCCGCCCGCGGCGCCGTCCGCAGCGCCACCCGCCGCTGCCATGCGGTAGCAGAGGGCGCCATACTGCGTCAGCGTCCGTTCCGCCGAATTGCCCGTCAGGTTCGACTTCTTCACCTTGCACACCACGCCCGCGCCCGCGGGTCCCGACGACCTGCCTTGCCCGATCTCTGCCGGGTCGCGCCCAGGATAGCACCGAACCGGCAGAATCGCCATCACCGGGGGCCAGAAAAGCACGCAACCGTGTTTTCCGGATGAAGGCGGGATGGCCTGACCGTGGCAGGGGTGGTGCGGCCGGGGCCGCGGGCGCCGGCGCGGGGGGGTGGCGCGGGCGGCGGGGCGCTGGAGGCGAGTATCGGAATCGAACCGATCTACACGGATTTGCAATCCGCTGCGTAACCTCTCCGCCAACTCGCCGCCGGAGGTGGGCGGGACTTAACCCAAGCGGCCCGGCCTTGCAACCGTCGGCGCCGCGCCGCAGCGGTTGCCGAGGGCGGGACGATGTGTCAAGACGAGGCACGCGGATTTCCGAGACACGTCGAGACGATGACCGATTACGCGCTGCGCCGGAGTGTGATGGTGGATACCCAGGTGCGTCCGAACGACGTCACCAAGTACCCCGTCATCGCCGCCATGCTTGATGTCCCGCGCGAGCTGTTCGTGCCCGAGGCGCTGCGGGAGGTGGCCTATGTCGGCGAGGGCGTGCCGCTGGCGCCGGGCCGGGTCCTGGCCGAGCCGCGCACGCTGGCCAAGCTGGCCGACGCGCTGGCGCCGGAGCCGGGCGAGCGCGTGCTGGTCGTCGGGGCGGGCACCGGCTACAGCGCGGCGGTGATGGCGCGGATGGCCGGGAAGGTCACCGCGCTGGAGGAGGACGAGGGGCTGGCCGCACGCGCCCGCACGGCGCTGCGGGAGGCCGGCGCCGAGGGGGTGGAGGTCGTGACCGGCCCGCTGGCGGCGGGCTGGCCGGCGGGGGCGCCCTACGACGTGATCCTGATCGATGGCGGGGTCGAGACGGTGCCCGCCGCGATCTCCGCGCAGCTTGCGCCGGGCGGGCGGATCGGCGCGGTGTTCATGGAAGGGGCGCTCGGCACGGCCCGCATCGGGCATGTCGCCGGGGGGCAGGCGGTGTGGCGGTTCGCCTTCAACGCGACGGCGCCGGTGCTGCCGGGTTTCGCGGCGGCGCGCGCGTTCGTGTTGTAGCAGGCAGGGGCACGCAAGGGGTGATGTCCGCGATGTTCGAGACGGTGAGGCGGCGGGCGCGTCTGGCCCTGACGATCGCGGTGATGGCGCTGGCGCCGGCCGCCGGGCGGGCCGAGACGCTGGCCGACACGCTGATCCTGGCCTATCGCAACTCCAACCTTCTCGACCAGAACCAGGCGGTGCTGCGGGCGGCGGACGAGGATGCGGCGGCGGCGCTGGCCAGCCTGCGGCCGGTGCTGAACTTCGTCGCGCAGAGCGGCTACAACAAGTCGGCGCAGCTCGACGGCTTTGCGAATTCGGCCACGCTGAGCGCGCAGGTGACGATCCTCGACTTCGGGCGCGGACGGCTGGGGCTCGACATCGCGCGGGAATCGGTGCTGGCGACGCGCGAGGCGCTGCTCAGCGTGGAGCAGGACGTCCTTCTGCAGGCGGTGATCGCCTTCATGGACGTCAAGGCGGCCGAGCAGAACGTCGAGATCAACCGCAACTCGGTGCGCGTGATCGGCGAGGCGCTGCGCGCGGCTCAGGACCGCTTCGACCTCGGCGAGGTGACGCGGACCGACGTGGCGCTGGCCGAATCGCGGCTGGCGGCGGCGCGGGCGGGCTATGCGGCGGCGCAGGGGCAGCTGGCGGTGGCGCGCGAGGCCTACCGGGCGGCGACCGGGGTCTATCCCGGCGCGCTGAGCGGCGCGCCGCGGTCGCCGGCGCTGCCGGCGAGCCTCGAGGAGGCCAAGGCGATCGCGCAACGCAACCATCCGCTGATCCGGCAGGCCGAGCGGCAGGTCACGATCGCGGAACTGTCGGTGAAGCTGGCCGAGGCGCAGCGGATGCCCACCATCGATCTCGGCGCGAGCGTGTCGAGCGATCTCGAGAACGACCCGACCGGGCAGGTCGGCCTGTCGCTGAACCAGACGATCTATGCCGGCGGAGCGATCGCCTCGGCCGCGCGCAAGGCGATCGCGCAGCGCGACGCGGCGCGGTCGGGGCTTCTGCAGACGAGCGTGCAGATCGCCCAGCAGGTCGGCGAGGCCTGGGCCAACATCGCGGTGACGCGGGCGCAGCTCGAGGCGATCGACCGCCAGATCGAGGCGGCGCTGGCGGCCTACGAGGGCACCAAGGAGGAGGCCGCGCTGGGCGCGCGGACGACGCTCACGTGCTGAACGCCGAACAGGACCTGCTTGACGCCCGCGCCAGCCGGATCACCACCGAGGCCGGGCTGCAGAAAGGGATTTATTCACTTTTGTCGGCGATGGGTCTGCTGACGGTGGACCACCTCGGCCTGGGGATCCCGACCTATGACCCGGCGGCCTATTACAACGCGGTCAAGGACGCGCCGGCGACGAGCGCGCAGGGCGATAGCCTGGACCGCGTGCTGCGGGCGATCGGCAAGGACTGACGGGGAAGGACGGACGGGGCGGCCGGCACCGGCCGTGCCCGCGGCGGCGGGCGTGGCGGCCATGGCGGCGGGCGTCCGTCTTTGTTGTCGCGCCGGCCGCGACCGGCTAAGGTGCTGGCCGGGGCGGGGGCGTTCCTGGGTGCAGCCGAGGTCGGATCATGTCTGATCCAATGACGAATGTCGAAATCGAGGATGTGCTGTCCTCCATCCGCCGCCTGGTGAGCGAGGATCTCGGTCCGGGCCGCGACCGCGGCGGGCAGGCGGCGCCGGCCGCCCCCGGCGCCATCACGCCCGCGCCCGGCAAGCTGCTGCTGACCCCCGCGCAGCGCGTGGTGCCGCTGCGCCCGGCGGAGGCGAAGGGATCGCTCGAGGACACGCTCGCGCAGCTCGAGGCGGCGGTCTCGGGAATCGGCGAGGTCTTCGAGCCCGAGGAGGGCGACCGGATGCCGGCGGCGGCGGCGGGCGATGCCGGACCGCCGGCCGGGACCGCGGCCTGGGGCGGGACGGTGTGGAACGATCCCGTTGACGACGGGCTGGGCCGGTTCCTGCTGACCGACCGGCTGGACGCGGCGCGGGAGGAGACCGCGGCGCCGGCGGCGGACGACGGGGCCGCGGCGGCGGCCGGGGATGCCGGCGGGGACGGGAGCGCGGCGCCGGAGGGGCAGGAGGTGACGGAGGTGGCCGCGGAGGCCGCCGTCTTCGTCCACCATCACGAGGCGCCCGACACCGCCCAGCTTGACCGGATGGCGGAGACCTGGGCCGACTGGGCGACCGGCGACGAGGCCGGCGGCGCGGAGCCGGGCGGGACAGGGGCCGCCGGACCGGAGGGCGGAGCCGGGGGCGGGCCGGAAGACGCGCCGGAGGAAACCCCGGCCTGGGCCCAGCCGGTGAACGAGGACCGCGCGCCGGCCGCAGAGGCCGGGGCCGCGGGGCGGCCGCCGCAGGCGCCCGAACACCGCATCCGCTTCACCGCCGCCGGGGCCGGCGAGGCCGATGACGGGATGCCGGAGGATGGCGGCGCGGCGGAGGCGGAAGCGGAAGCGGAAGCGGAGGCCATGGGCACCTTCGCGGCGCGTCCGCGCGGGCCGCGGGTGATCCGCGCCGACCTTCATGGCGACGCGGCCGGCGATGCCGGAGCGATGCCGGACTTTCACGGCGATCTGCCCGCGGGCCGGTTCGGCGGCCATGCCGGGGCGCGGCACGGCCTGACGGCGGCCGGGCCCTTGGCCGGGCGCGGCGCGGGGCGGGCGGACCTGCCGGCGGACTACGAGGACGAGCCCGCCGAGGACATGATGGTGATCGACGCCGACGCGCTGCGCGAGATCGTCATCGCGATCCTGAAGCAGGAGCTTCAGGGCCCGCTCGGCGAGAAGATCACGCGCAACGTCCGCAAGCTGGTGCGGGCGGAGATCCACCGCACGCTCGAAACCCGCGACCTCCAGTAGAGGACCCGGCGACCCCGCCCCCCGGCAAGGGCGCCGCTTTCCGGCGACGGGGGCGGCAGGAGGGGCGAAACGGCCCGCGCACGCGAAAAGGCCCGCCACGGGCTGCGGCGGGCCGGTCGGTGCGGCGTGCTGTCGGTGCCGGTCGCCCCCGGGGCGCGGCCGTCAGGCGGCCTCGGCCTCTTCGGCGGCGTGGCGGCGTTCGCTTTCCTCGCGCGAGAGCGCGACCGAGGTGCGCACGCCCTTGGCGACGAATTCCATCAGCCCCGCGACAACCCGTTCGTTGGGGTCGATCCCGGCGCAGGACAGCACCTCGCGGCCATCGCGCGAGCGCGCCCAGCGGGCGATCTGTTCCGGTCCGTTGCCGTATTTCTTGTCATCGGCAATCGCATCGTCGAGCGCGGCAAGCACCACCGCGGCGAACAGCTTGCGGGAGCGTTGACCCTGCTCGTAGTTGAATGCGGTGCCATCGACGAAGTCGCGCATCGTCACGTCCTTTTCTTATTGCTCTTGTCTTCTTCCGCGTTCGGCTGGATATGTCGTTTCCACCCTGATTCGGTATGCCCTGAAACGAATGACTGCCATGCAGCAAACGCATGGGTCTCGGGACCACCTACACGATATTGGGCGAAGCCCCCGGCCTTTCAAGCAAAATCTGGGACCGGGCCGGCGGGAATCACCGAACATTCATCGAAACGTCATCCGGCCGTGAAACCGTTCCTTCCCCGGTCCGCCCCGCCCCCGCGCCCGGCCCCGGACAGCGGGTCCGCGCGATGACGGCGGCGGAGGGGATCCGCATCGTCGCGGCGGGGCCGGCCGATGCGATGCGGCTGGCGCGGCTGAACCGGACGGTGCAGGCGCTGCACGCCGCCGAGCGGCCGGCGATCTTCCGGGCCGAGGCGAGCCTGGCCGAGATCGCGGACGAGTTCGCGCGCGGCCTCGACGACCCGGCGCGCTTCGCGCTGATCGCCGTCGTGCCCGGCGCGGATGCGGGCTATGCCTATTGCGAGCTGCTCGAGACCGGGGGCGACGCCTTCACCCATCCGCGGCGCAGGGGCGTCTTGCACCATATCGGCGTCGAGCCGGCCTATCGCCGCCGCGGCGTCGCCATGCGGCTGATCGCCGCCTCGGTGGCGCGCTTCCGCGACCGCGGCGCGACGGAATGGGCCGCGACCTACTGGTCGTTCAACACGGCCTCGGCGGCGCTGATGGCGAAGGCGGGGCTGACGGTCAGCCTGATCCGGGCGGAAGCCCCGCTGTAGGCGCCGCGGCCTGCGGCGCCTCGCCCGGCGGCAGTTCGGCCCGCAGCGCGACGCCGCCCGCGGTCAGCGCCCCGCCGGTGCGGTCGAGCCGCAGCACGGCGAGCGCCCGGTCCCCCGCGCGGGTGAAGAGCGTGCCGGCGGGGCGGCCGTCGGAGAGGATGGCGGTGCCGGGGTCAACCGGGCCGGCGAGCGCCACCCGCACCAGCCCGCGGCGCAGCTCGGCGCGGTGCTTCATCCGCGCGGTGACCTCCTGGCCGACATAGCAGCCCTTGCGGAAATCGACGCCGTTCAGCCGCTCGAACCCGGCCTCGAGGATGTAGGTCTCCTCCGGGACGAGTTCGACGCCGGTTTCCGGGATCAGCCTCTCGACGCGGATCGCGTCCCAGGCGATGACCGGCGGCCCGCCCGGCGCGGCGGTGTAGAGGCGCCAGCCGAGCGCGGGGTCGCGCGGGTCGGCGAAGGCGCCGGGCGGGGCGGCGCCGAGGCCGCGCAGGACGCCCACCGGGGCGGGCGCGATGGTCACGTCGGCGCGCAGCCGGTAGAGCGCGAGGCGCCGCACCAGCCCCTCGGCGAGCGTGTCGCGGACGTCGAGCAGGATCCCCTCGCCATCGGGGACGAGGAAGAAGTCGGCCAGATACTTGCCCTGCGGCGTCAGCAGGGCGGCATAGACGATGCCGTCCTTCAGGCGCCGCACGTCGCTGGTGACGAGGCCCTGGAGGAACCTTTCGCGGTCCGCCCCGGTGATCCGGAAGAGGCGCCGGTCCGCCGCGGCCTCGCCCGTCATCGTCCGGCCCTAGTCGGTGAACTGGAGCCGGCAGAGCCCGGCATAGAGCCCGTTCCGTGCCAGCAGCGCGTCATGCGTTCCCTCCTCGGCCAGCCGCCCCCTGTCGATGACGAGGATGTGGTCGGCCTTGCGCACGGTGGCAAGGCGGTGGGCGATCACGAGCGTCGTGCGCCCCGCCGCCAGACGTTCCAGCGCCTCGGTGACGGCGGCCTCGGCCACGGCGTCGAGCGCCGAGGTCGCCTCGTCGAGCAGGAGGACCGGCGCGTCGCGCAGGAGCGCCCGCGCGATGGCGATGCGCTGGCGCTGGCCGCCCGAGAGCGCCGAGCCGCGCGGCCCGGCCGGCGTCTCGAGCCCGGCGGGGAAGCCGGCGACGACCTCGGTCAGGTGCGCGGCCGCGACGGCGCGGGCGAGGGCGTCCTCCGGCACGTCCTTGCGCCCGAGCAGGATGTTGTCGCGGATCGTCTCGTCGAAGAGCGCGGGATCCTGCGAGACGACCGAGAACATCTCGCGCAGCCCGGCGAGATCGAGCGCGCCGACCGGCACGCCGCCGAGCAGGACCTCGCCGGAATCGGCATCGACGAGCCGGGTGAGCAGGTTGAACACGGTGGACTTGCCGGCCCCCGAGGGGCCGACGATGGCGGTCGTGCGGCCCGCCTCGGCGCGGAAGGAGAGGCCGTTCAGCACCGCGAGGCCGCCATAGGAAAGGCGCACGTCGCGGAACTCGATGCCGGTGGCGGCGCGGTCGGGCCGCGGGGCGCCGGGGCGCGAGCGGATCGCGGGCGGCGTGTCGAGGACGGCATAGACGCGCGACAGGCTGGCCATGGCGGTCTGCCAGGTGCCGGCAAGCGCGCCGAGCCGGCGTAGCGGCTGGAAGGCGAGCCCGATCGCGGTGAAGAAGGCCATGAACTCGCCCACCGTGCGCTCGCCCTGCATGATCTCGCGGGTGCCGACGGCGAGGACGAGGACGATGCCGAGGCCGCTGATGACGTCGATCAGCGCGGGCATGGCGCCGCGCGAGACGTCGGCCTTGATGCCGGCGGTGACGAGGCGGTCGACGACGGCACGGTAGCGCTGGCGCTGGTGCGCCTCGTCGCCGGCGAGCTTGATCGCGTTGATGCCGTGGAAGACCTCGTCGAGGCGGGTCGCGCGCTGTCCCGAGAGGCTGCGCATCTGGTCCACCTTGCGCCGGACATAGCGCTGGATCACCCGCGACGGGATGACGAGGAGCGGGATGCCGACGAGGGCGACGAGCGACCAGCGCAGGTCGATGCTGACGGCGACCGCGATCAGGGCGAGGAGCGACAGGACGTCGCGCCCGATGGCGGAGAGGAGCGTCAGCCAGATGCCCTGGACGGCCATCGTGTCGCCCTGCACGCGTTCGATCAGCGCGCCGGGGGGATTGGCCTGGTAGAAGCGGCCGTCGAGGCCGAGCATGTGGTCGAGCAGGTCGGTCTGCATCGCCGAGGAGGTCTCGAGCGCGATCCGCGTCGTCACCGCGCGGGCGGCGAGCGAGGCGGCCGCGCGCAGGCAGAAGAGGCCGAGGATGGCGCCGCCGAGCCACCAGATCGCGGCCATGTCGCTGCCGGCGAACATGCGGTCGAAGGCGGGCTGGACGAGGCGGGCGAGGACGGCGAGCGTGCCGCCCTCGACGGCCATCAGGACGAAGCCCAGGGCGAGCCGCCCGGTCTGGCCGCGCAGGTAGTCGCGCCACATGCGGCCGGCGAGCTGGCGCGAGGTATAGGCGCGTTCGCGTTCGCCGAGCGGGACGGTGGCGGCCGGGGGCGTGTCGTCGGGCAAGGCTGGCGGGGTCCTGCGGTTGGGGTCCGGGATGTGCAGCGTTGCGTGGGCCGGCCAGCCGCGGCTGCGGGCGGGCGGGCGGTCTGGCGCCGTCTAGCCGGAAAGCCCGCCCCCGGCAAGCCGGAGACGGGTCGCGGGGGCAGGGGGGAAGGGGGTGAGGGGGTGAGGGGGTGAGGGCGCCTTGACCTCGGATGGGGGCGCGTTGACCTTGCGCGCGGCGGCGCGTAACCCTGCCGCGATCGGCGGCGGACCGCCATGCCTGACCCCGGGACGATAACCCCATGAGCCTTGCGCACGGCCGCCCCTATGCGGCGATCCCCGGCCCCTCCGTCATCCCCGACCGGGTGCTGGCGGCGATGCACCGGCCGGCGCCCAACATCTACGGGCAGGCGTTGCGGGAGCTGACGGAATCGCTCATCCCCGACCTGAAGCGGCTGGCGCGGACGGCAGGGCATGCGGCGATCTACATCGGCAACGGGCACGCCGCCTGGGAGGCGGCGAACGCCAACCTGTTCTCGCGCGGGGACCGCGCGCTGGTCCCGGCCACGGGCCTGTTCGGCCTCGGCTGGGCGAATTCGGCCGCGCGCATGGGCGTGCAGGCCGAGGTGATCGACTTCGGCCGGTCGGGGCCTGCCGATCCGGACCGGATCGAGGCGGCGCTGCGGGCCGACCGCGCCGGGGCGATCCGCGCCGTCATGGTGACGCATGTCGATACCGCCACCGGGGTGCGCAACGACCTGCGGGCGGTGCGCGCCGCCATCGACGCGGCGGGGCACCCGGCGCTTCTGGTCGCGGACTGCATCGCCTCGCTCGGCTGCGACAGGTTCCTGATGGACGACTGGGGCGTGGACGTGACGCTGGCGGCGAGCCAGAAGGGGCTGATGACGCCGCCGGGGCTGGCGATCCTGTGGATGAACGACCGCGCCCTTGCGGCGACGGCGGCGGCCGACCTGCGCACGCCCTACTGGGACTGGCGGCCGCGGATCGCGCCGGAGGAGTACTACCAGTACTTCTGCGGCACGGCGCCGACGCATCACCTGTTCGGCCTGCGCGAGGCGCTGACGATGATCCTCGACGAAGAGGGGCTGGAGGCCGTCTGGGCGCGGCACGAAAGGCTGGCGCGCGCGGTCTGGGCCGCGGTCGGGGCCTGGGGCGGGCAGGGCGACATCCGGCTGAACGTGGCGGACCCCGCGGCGCGCGGGCGGTCGGTCACCAGCGTCTTCGTCGGCGGCGGCGGGGCGGCGCGGCTGCGGGCCTGGACCGAGGCCGAGGCGGGCGTGGTGCTCGGGATCGGGCTCGGCATGGGCACGCCCGAGGACCCGGAGGCGCGGGACTGGCTGCGGGTGGCGCATATGGGGCATGTCAGCGCCCACATGACGCTGGGCGTGCTGGCGGTGATGGAGGCCGGCCTCGCGGCGCTGGGCATCCCGCACGGGCCCGGCGGGGCGGCCGCGGCGGCGGCCGCGGTGGCGGCGGGGGACGCGCCCGTGGCCTGAGCCGGGGGCGGGGTCAGGCCGGCAGGGCGGCGGTCCGCGGCCGGATCCGCAGCACGCGGAGCGCGTTCAGGATGGCAGTGACGTCGATCGCCTCCTGCAGGACGGCGCCCTGGACGGGCGACAGGTGGCCGAGCGCGGCCGCGATCATGCAGGCGACTGACAGGCCGATCCCGGCGAAGACGCTCTGCCGGGCGATGCGGAGCGTGCGCTGCGCGATCTCGATGCCCGGCAGGACGCGGTCGAGCCGGTCCACGAGCAGGACGACATCGGCCGCCTCGGCCGTCGCCGCGGCGCCGCGGGCGCCCATCGCGACGCCGACATCGGCGGCGGCGAGGGCGGGGGCGTCGTTGACCCCGTCGCCCACCATCATCACCGGGCCGTGGCGGCGCTCGGCGAGGACGGTGAGGACCTTCTGGTCGGGGGTCAGTCCGGAGAGGACCGCGTCGAGCCCGAGCCCGCGCGCCACCGCATCCGCCACCGCCGGGCGGTCGCCGGTGGCGAGCAGGATGCGTTCGACGCCGAGGCCGCGGAGCGCGGCGAGCAGCGGAGCGGTGCCCTCGCGCAGGGGATCGGCCATCACCAGCGTCGCCGCCGGCCTGCCATCGACCGCGAGCGCGACGAGCACGTTGCCGGCCTGGCGCGGCGGACCGGCGGGGAAGGGCTGGCCGCAGCGCGCGGCGACGAACTTCGTCCCGCCGACGGCGACCTCGCGGTCGCCGACGCGGCCGGTGACGCCGTCGCCGGGGCTTTCGGCGACCTCTGCCGGCAGCGGCAGGCTGAGGCCGCGGGCCGCCGCCTCGGCGACGATCGCCTGCGCCATCGGGTGGCGGGAGGCCTGGTCGAGGCTGGCCGCGAGGCGCAGCGCCTCGTCCTCCGTCATCGCCCCGTGCGTCAGGACCGCGACGAGGCGCGGCTGCCCGAGCGTGAGGGTGCCGGTCTTGTCGAGCACGACGCTGCGCACCGACGCGAGCGATTCGAGGTGGCGGGCGCCCTTGACGAGGACGCCGACGCGCGCCTCGCGGCTGAGCCCGCCGACCAGCGCGACGGGGACGGCGAGGATCAGCGGGCAGGGCGTGGCGACGACGAGGACGGCGACGGCACGGATCGGGTCGCCGGCGAAGTACCAGGCGGCGGCGGCAAGCGCGACCGTCGCGGCGAGGAAGACGAGCGCGTAGCGGTCGGCCAGCCGCGCCATCGGCGCGTTCGACCGCTGCGCGGCCTCGACGAGGCGGATGATCCCGGCATAGGTGCTGTCCGCGGCCCGCCGCGTGGCGCGCAGGTCGAAGGGCTCGCCGGCATTGGCCGAGCCGCTCAGCACCTCGGCGCCGGGGCCGAGGCGGACGGGCATCGCCTCGCCGGTCAGGGCCGACTGGTCGAGCAGCGCTGTGCCGGCGGCCACCGTGCCGTCAACGGGCGCCACCTCGCCGCGGCGGACGAGCAGGATGTCGCCCGGTTCGATCGCGTCGAGCGGCACCTCGGTCAGGGTGCCGTCGCGCTTGCGGGTGGCAGTGCGCGGGACGCGCGCGAGAAGCTCGCTCATGTCGCGGCGTGCCCGGCCCTCGGCGTAGGTTTCGAGGAAGGTGCCACCGGCATACATCAGGGCGACGATCGCGGCGGCCAGGGTTTCGCCGAACCAGAGCGCGGCGGTCATCGACAGGGCGGCGACGATGTCGAGCCCGACCTCGCCCCGCCGCAGGCTGGCGAGGATCTCGGCGACAAGCGCGAGGAGCACGGGCAGGACGCCGGTCAGCCAGGCCCGCGCGGCAAGGTCGGGGCGGCCGTTCAGGGCAAGCGCCGCGCCGGCGAGGAGGCCCGCGAGCGCGATGGCGAGCAGGGCGAGGTTGAGCCGGCCGGAGAGGGCCGCCGTCACCGTCGCGCCGTCCCGGCCGGGCCCGGCGCCGCGGTCATATCGACTGACGCTCGACCAGCGGGCATTCGACCTTGATCTGCTTCGGCCCGGCATCGAGCCGTCCGGCGGCGTCGATCAGGATCTCGGCGGCGATGGCGCCCATCTCGCGCTGCGGCAGGAGCAGCGTCGTCAGCGGCGGATGCAGGAACTTGGCGATGTCGCGGTCGTCGAAGCCGATCACGGCGACATCCTGGGGGATGCGCTTTCCCAGCTCGCGCAGGGCATCGTAGCAGCCGACGGCCATCAGGTCGTTGGCGCAGAAGATCGCGTCCGGGGGCTGCGGCAGGGCCATCAGCGCCCTGGTCATGTCGTAGCCCGAGGAGGGCTCCCAGTTGCCCGGCTTGACCAGCGCCGGGTCGAAGGGGATGTCGTGGCTGGCCAGCGCCTGGCGGTAGCCGCGCAGCCGGTCGCGCGAGGCGTCAAGTCCCTGCTGCCCGTTGATGAAGCCGATCCGCCGCCGTCCGGCGACGATCAGCCGTTCGGTCGCGGCGCGCCCGCCGACAAGGTCGCCGGGCAGGACCGAGGGCAGGCTGCGGTCTGCGGCGTAGCTGTTGACGAGCACGGTGCGGTGCTTGCGCAGGGCGGCGGAGGGTTCGATCCGGCGCGTCAGCACGGTGGCGAAGATGATGCCGAGAAAGGGGCGGTCGCTGAGGCGTTCGAGGGCGAGGATCTCGGCGTCCGGGTCGCTGCGCGCGATCGTCAGGCAGACGGTGACGCCGAACTCGAGCGCCTTCTCGCGCGCGCCCTCGAAGGCCTCGCCGACCCAGGGGTCGGTGGTGAGCTCGTCGCCGATGAAGCAGATCACCCGCGCCTCCTGCGTCTCGCGCCGCCGGTCGCGGTGGACGAACTTGTAGCCAAGCTCGCGGGCGACCCTCTCGACCCGGTGGCGGGTGGCGGTGCTGAACCGGGCCCCGGGACTGCCGTTGAGGATCAGCGACACCGTGGCCTGGGAGACGCCGGCCTGCGCGGCCACGTCCATCATCGTGGGGCGCCTCGGGCGCGGCGGTGGCGACGGGTCGGTGTCCTTCGGATTCACTCGTCCTGTCCGGTCCTTGAAGAGCGCGCCTGCCGTTCGTCTAGTCGGTTTGCGCCGGGCTCGCAACACCATCGGACTGCTCATCGTTCGGATCGGACCCCGACACCGCCCCCCGCCGCTACCGGAGCGCCTTGAGGCGGTCGAAGGCGACGACGAGGACGATGAAGAAGCCGATGAAGGCGCCCTGCCAGAAGGTCGAGATGCCGAGCAGGATCAGGGAGTTGCGGATGACCTCGATGAGCAGCGCGCCGATGACGGCGCCTGCGACCGTGCCTTCGCCGCCCGACAGGTTGGCCCCGCCGATCACGGCGGCGGCGATGACGGCGAGTTCCATCGAGGTGCCGAGGTTGGTGGTGACGCTGCCGAGCCAGCCGACCATCAGGATACCGGCGACGCCGGCGGTGAAGGCCGAGAACATGTAGACCGACACCTTGATCGGGCGGACCGGGATCCCGGTCATCACGGCGGCCGATTCGTTGCCGCCGATGGCGAAGACGTGCTGGCCCCAGCGGGTCCAGCGGTAGAGGACGGCGGTGACGGCAGCGATGACGAGCAGCACGATCACCGGGTTCGGGATGCCGAACAGGCGCCCGCCGCCGAGGCCGAGCAGGACGGCGTGGTCGGGGCCGAATTCGTAGATCATCTTGTTGTTGGACAGCACGAGCGCCAGCGAGCGGGCGAAGGACATCATCCCCAGCGTGACCACGAAGGAGGGGATCCCGACGAAGGCGATGAGCAGGCCGTTGACGAGGCCGACGAGCAGCGCCGCGCCGAGGGCGGCGAGCGCCGAGAGCCAGAAGGGCAGGCCGGATTCCATGCAGACGCCGATCACCACCGCCGAGAGCACGACCGAGGCGCCGACCGAGAGGTCGATGCCGCCGGAGGCGATCACCGTCGTCATCCCGATCGCCATGATCGCGACGAAGGCGAAGTTGCGGGTGACGTTGAAGAGGTTGCGCTCGGTCGCGAAGGTGTCGGTAAGCAGGGTCAGGGCGATGAAGGCGAGCACGGCGGCGAGGAAGACCCAGAAGACCTGGAGCGCCATGACCCGCGACAGGGGCGAGGTGTGCTGGCTCTGGGCGATCGCCGTTTCGAGCGAGGTGGAATCGGGTGTTCCGGTCATGCCGCGCGTCCGAAGCTGGATTCGATGGCGCCCGTGATCAGGCCGGTGACCTGTTCGGGCGAGGTGTCGGGGGTTCGCATGTCGGCGACGAGCGCGCCGCGCCGCAGCACCGCGATGCGGTCGCAGACGGCGAAGACGTCGGGCATCCGGTGGCTGATGAGGACGATCGAGATGCCGCGGTCGCGCAGGCGGCGGATCAGGTCGAGCACCTCGGCGACCTGGCGCACCGAGATCGCGGCGGTGGGTTCGTCCATCAGCACGACCTTCGGCTCGGCGAGCAGGGTGCGGGCGATGGCGACGGCCTGGCGCTGGCCGCCGGACATGCGGCGGACGAGATCGCGCGGGCGCGTCTCGGATTTCAGCGTCGCGAAGATCGCGGCGGCGCGGGTGCGCATCGCGGCGTAATCGACGATGCGCAGGGGGCCGAGGCTGCGGGTCAGCTCGCGCCCGAGGAAGACGTTGGAGGCCGCGGTCAGGTTGTCGCAGAGCGCGAGGTCCTGGTAGACGACCTCGATCCCGGCGCGCTGGGCATCGCGCGGGCGGTGGAAGGCGCAGCGCTCGCCGTCGAGCTCGATCGTGCCGTGCGAGGGCGCGAAGTTGCCGGCGATGATCTTGACCAGCGTCGACTTGCCGGCGCCGTTGTCGCCCATCAGGCCCAGAACCTCGCCCGCCATCAGGTCGAGCGACACGTCCGACAGCGCGCGAATCGCGCCGAAATGCTTGCTGATCCCGGTCAGCCTCAGTCGTGCCACGTCCCCAGATCCTCCCCGTTCCGGTTGCGGGTTTTACCTTATTGACTATTTATTAGCACCAAATATTATCCCAATGCTGCCACCGGCGTGGCTCGGTTGACAAGAGAAAAGAGCAAGAAAATTAGCGAGTGGAGCGCCCCGTGCCGTCTTGCGGGGACCGCTCGGGCTGCGCCGATGGGGCCTGATCCGGGATTCGCCGCGGACAGATTAATAATTTAGGGAGGAAGATATGACCAAGTTTGGCTTGTTCCTGACTGCCGCGACGGTGGCGCTGAGCGCCGGGGCCGGCATGGCGCAGGACAAGAAGACCCTCGCGATCGTCGTGAAGGGGCTCGACAACCCGTTCTTCGAGCAGATCAACCTCGGCTGCCAGAAGTGGATGTCCGAGAACGCCGATTCCGAATACGAGTGCCTCTATACCGGCCCGGCGTCCTCGGCGGACGAGGCCGGCGAGGTGCAGATCGTCGATGACCTGCTGACCAAGGGTGTCGCGGCGATCGCGATCTCGCCGTCGAACGCGCCGGCGATGGCGAACCGGATCCGCGAGATCGCGCCGACGGTGCCGGTGATGACGATCGACGCCGACTTCCTGGAGGCCGACCGCGACCTGCGCAAGACCTATCTCGGCACCGACAACTACCTGATGGGCGTCAAGATGGCCGAGGAGGCGATGAAGCTGAAGCCCGAGGGCGGCACCGTCTGCCTGCAGCTCGGCAACGTCGCGGCCGACAACATCAACGCCCGCGCGCAGGGCTTCCGCGATACCGCGTCCGGCGAGAAGGGGATCGAGCGGCTGACCGGCCAGAACGGCTGGACCGAGATCGAGGGCTGCCCGGTCTTCACCAACGACCAGGCCGACCTTGCCAACCAGCAGATGGCCGACACCTTCACCGCCAATCCCGATCTGGATGCCTTCATCCTCGTCGGCGGCTGGGCCCAGTTCGCGCCGCAGGCCTATGCCCAGGTGACCGACCAGGTGATGGACAAGCTGAAGTCGAAGGAGCTGATCATCATCGCCGGCGACACGCTGCCGCCGCAGACCCAGGCCTTCCGCGAGGGCCGCAGCCATGCCCAGGTCGGGCAGCGGCCGTTCGAGATGGGCTACCGGGCGCCCGACGTGATGATCCAGCTGATCAACGGCGAGGCGGTCGAGGATCCGCTCTACACCGGCCTTGACGTCTGCAACGCCGAGGATCCGGGCTTCTGCGCGTCCAACTGACGGGCCGGCATTCCGACCTGCCGACAGGGTCCCGGCGCTCCCCCGGGGCCCCGCTTCCCGGCGCCGCGCGCAGTGCGGCGCGGCGCCGGCCACCACCCAGACCCAGACAGCAGGGGCGGCCCGACGGGTGCCCGAAGGAGGAGAGATGAAAGCGAGACTTATCGTTCCCGTGGCGCTTGCCTGCGCCGCTGCCGCCGGCATGGCCGGGGCCCAGGACAAGCCCCAGCTTGCGTTCGTGGTGAACGCGGCGTCGGATTTCTGGAAGCTCGCCGAGGCCGGCGTCGCCGCGGCGCAGGCCGAGCTTCCGGGCTACGAGCTGCAGTTCCGCTATCCCGCGCAGGGCACGGCGGCGCTGCAGAACGCGCTGATGGACGATCTCGTCGCGGCCGGCACCGACGCGATCATGATCTCGTCCGTCGATCCCAAGAACTCCACCGAGGCCTTCAACCGCATCGCCGCGCAGGTGCCGCTGTTCACGACCGATTCCGACGCGCCGCAGTCCGACCGGATCGCCTATATCGGATCGTCGAACACGCTGGCGGGCCGGCAGGCGGGCGAGGAGATGGTCAAGGCCCTGCCCGACGGCGGCAAGTGCATGGGCTTCGTCGGCTTCCTCGATGCCGACAACGCCAGGGAGCGCATCGCCGGCTTCCGCGAGGCGGTCGAGGGCCACAACATCGAGCTCGTGGACGTGCGCGGCGACGACGTGGACTTCGCGCGGGCGCGGTCGAACGTGGACGACGTGCTTGCCGCGAACCCAGAGATCACCTGCATGGTGGGCTTCTATTCCTACAACCCGCCGAAGATCTACGAGGCGCTGCAGGCCGCCGGCAAGCTGGGGCAGATCACCGTCGTCGCCTTCGACGAGGATCCGATCACGCTCGGCGCGGTGCGGGAGGGCAGCTTCGTCAGCACCATCGTGCAGGACCCCTATACCTGGGGCTATGCGGGCATGAAGCTGATGGCGGCCTATCTGGAGGGCGACAAGTCGGGCATCCCCGAGGACGGGCTGATCATCATCCCGACCAAGGTCATCGACAAGTCCAACGTCGATGCCTTCGAGGCCGAACTCAAGGCAAGGATCGGCGGCTGAACGGAGCGATCCGTCCGGTCTGTCCGGGGCCGCGCGCATCGAACGGGGTCCTCTCGGCGCGCGGCCCCCTTTTTGCTACCATCAGCGGATGTGTTCCGACGTGCCGACTGCCGCCGCCGCCAGCAGGATCGACCTCGCGCTGACCGGGATCACCAAGACCTATCCCGGAACGGTCGCGCTGGACGACGTGAACCTGACCGTGAGGGGCGGCGAGATCGTCGGCCTGATCGGCGAGAACGGCGCGGGCAAGTCCACCCTGCTGAAGATCCTCGGCGGCGGCGTCGCGCCGACGCGGGGGTCGATCGTCATCGACGGTCAGCCGGTGACGCGGCTCGATCCGGCGCGGGCGACGGCGCTGGGCATCGCCTTCGTGCATCAGGAGCTGAACGCCTTCGACAACATGGACGTCGCGGCGAACATCCTGCTCGGGCGCGAGATCACGCGCGGGCGGCTCGGGGCGATGGACCGCCGCGCGATGGAGGAGGCGGTGCGGCCGGTGCTGGCCACGGTGGGGGCGCATTTCGGGCCGACCGATCCGGTGGCGGACCTGTCGCTGGCCGAGCTGCAGCTTCTGGAGATCTGCCGGGCGCTGTCGCTGAACGCGCGGCTGCTGATCCTCGACGAGCCGACATCGAGCCTGACGCTGGCCGAATCCGAGCGGCTCATCGCCATCCTGAAGGACCTGCGCGCGAAGGGGGTGGCGATCCTTCTGGTCAGCCACCGGCTGTCGGAGGTGGAGGCCTGCGCCGACCGGGTCACGGTGCTGCGCGACGGGCGCAATGCCGGCGAACTGGCCGCCGGCGCGATCACGCGGCAGGCGATGACGCGGCTGATGATCGGCCGCGACCTGGTGCGGGCGCCGCGCGCGGCGCCGGCGCCGGCCGGGCGGGAGGAGGTGCTGGCGATCGCGGGCCTGCGGACGCCGGCCTTTCCGGACGCGGCGGCGAGCCTGTCGGTCCGCGCCGGCGAGATCGTCGGCCTTGCCGGGCTGGTCGGGGCGGGGCGCACCGAACTTGCCCGCGCCGTCTTCGGCATCGACCGCCCCGTGGGCGGCGAGGTCAGGGTCGGGGGCGTCGCGCTGCCGCCCGGGCGGATCGCGGCCGCGCTCGCGCAGGGCCTCTGCCTGGTGCCGGAGGACCGCAAGGCCGACGGCCTGTTCCTCGACTTCGCGGTGCAGACGAACATCGCCCAGCCGAGCCTGCGCGCGATCTCGCGCGCCGGGGTCGTGGACCGCGCGGCCGAGGCGCGGCTTGCGCAGGAGGCGCGGCGCGCGCTTGCGATCAAGGTCAGCTCGCTCGATCAGGCGGCGGCGGAACTGTCGGGCGGCAACCAGCAGAAGGTCGTCCTGGCCCGGTGGCTGGCGACACGGCCGCGGGCGATGATCCTCGACGAGCCGACGCGGGGCATCGACGTGGGCGCCAAGGCGGAGGTGCACGCGATCATGCGGCGGCTGGCCGCCGAGGGCGTCGGCATCCTCGTCATCTCGTCGGACATGGACGAGGTGATCTCGGTCTCGGACCGGGTGGCGGTGATGCGCCGCGGCGAGATCGTCGCCGAGTTCGCCGGCGCCGAGATCACCGAGATCAACATCATGACCAGCGCGGTGGATTGAGGGCGGCGGCGATGCAGAAGAAGGACCTCGGACTGGCGATCCTGATCCTCGTGGTCGGCGTCATCGTGGCGGCGATCAACCCGCGCTTCGTCTCGGCGGTCAACCTCGCCAACACGGCGAACCTCGTCGGCCTGTTCGGGCTGTTCTCGATCGCCTCGGCCTTCGTCATCGTCACCGGCGGGATCGACCTGTCGATCGGTTCGGTGATCGCGCTGCTCGGGGTGCTCTTCGTCGATCTGATCGTCACCTGGGGCCTGCCCTGGCCGCTGGTCGCCGCCATCGTGGTGGCGGCGGGGGCGCTGATCGGGCTGGCGCATGGCTGGCTGATCACGCGGGTGAACATCCAGCCCTTCATCGTGACGCTCTGCGGCCTGCTGATCTACCGCGGCGCGGCGCGCTATTACACCCAGGACGGCACCGCCGGCTTCACCTTCGGCCAGTCGATCCCCTCGCTCGAGGCGGTGATCGCCGGCCGCACCTTCGGCATCCCGCATGCGACGCTGGCCTTCGCCGTGGTCGCGGTGGTGTCGTGGTTCGTGCTGCACCGGACGGTCCTCGGGCGGCACCTCTTCGCCGTCGGCAAGAACGCGAGCGCCGCGCGCTATACCGGCATCGACACGCGGCGGGTGACGACGCTGGCCTATGTCATCTGCGCCAGCCTGACCGCGGTGTCGGCGATCTTCATCGCGATGTACACGCGCTCGGTCCAGCCGTCGTCGCACGGCAACTTCTACGAGCTTTACGGGATCGCGGCGGCGGTGCTGGGCGGGTTCTCGCTGCGCGGCGGCGAGGGCTCGATCGTCGGCGTCGTGCTGGGGGTGATCCTGCTCCAGGTCCTGCAGAACCTCGTCAACCTGCTGGGGATCCCGTCCTCGCTGAACTTCGCGGTGATGGGCAGCGTCATCCTGATCGGGGTGATCGCGGACATCCAGATCACGCGCTACCGGCAGGCCCGGCGCGCCGACCGCGCCCTGCGCGGGATTGCCGAGGGCGCGGTGCCGCGCGCGCCCTGAGCCCCCGCCTGCGGCCGGGGCGTCAGGCGGCGGGCGGCGTCAGCATCATCTGCGCGATCTGCCGCGTGATCCGGGCGCAGCCGCGCACCGCGTTGACGTGGTTGAGGTCGAGGAAGTCCTCCGGTTCGAGCCGGAACGATCCGGGGTCGAGCAGCGCGGCGGTCGTCCCCTGCGTCAGCGCCGCAAGCGGCAGGTCGATGCACAGGCTGCCGTCGCGCGACAGGGCGCGGGCGCGGGCGGCATCGAGCGGATGGACGAAGACCGAGACCCGCCCGGCGAGGGCGGCGAGCGTGTCGAGCCCCTCGCGCCAGGCGGCGAGCTTGGCGGGCACCGGGGGCTCCTGCCCGCCATAGGCGCGCAGGATGCGCGCCTCGCGGTCGCCGAGCCAGCCGGACGAGCGCCGTTCCCGCGCCGCATCGGGGGCGTAGTCGATGCGGCCGCGCGCCGCCTGGTCCCAGCGGAACTCCGGGCGCAGCGCGGCAGAGGCCGGGCGCCCGATCCGCCCGTCGAAGGCGGCCTCGGGCAGGGCGGCCTCGCCGGCGCCGTTGCGGTCGATCACGTGCAGGGGGTCGAACTCCCACAGGACATGGACCGGCCTGCGCCCGGCCCCGTCTAGCACCCCGGCGATGTGGCGGCAGATGCGCGCGAGGCCTTCGACGGAGACGGCGGGAAGGCCGATGTTGTAGGCCCGGCAGGTCAGGCCGGCCGCGCGCGCGGCGGCCTCGAACGCCTCGGGGTCGAAGGCGCGCATGGTGCCCGAGGAGCCGATGGCGAGCACGAGGGGGCCGTCGTCCTGACCGGCGATGGCGGGCAGGGCGGCGAGGAAGTCGAGGGCGCGGTTCATCCGCGGCGAGCGGGCGATGGCGTCGTCCTCATCGCCGGCGCCGGACCGGCCCGCCGCCCGCGCCCATGGCACGAGCCGCCCGAGCCAGCGCGCGAGGCCGCGGCGCGGCGGCTCCGCGCGAGCGCGGATGCGCGCGATGATGCCCGCGAGCGGCAGGTCGGCGAGCGCGGCGACCTCCTCGGGCGTGAAGACGATGCCGAAGGCGCGTTCGAGTTCGAGGGTGAACCCCACGAACTCGAGCGAGGTCAGGCCGAGGTCGAGCAGGCTCGGGGCGGAGCGGAGCGCCTCGGGCGTCAGGCCGGGCCGGACCGCGAGCGCGGCGGCAAGCACGGTGCCCGCGACCCCGGCGGCGGCCGCGTGCCCGCGCCGGCGCGCCGCGTCGCGGGCCGCGATCTCGGCCAGGATGGCAGAGCGGTCGGTCTTGCCGCTGGCGTTGAGGGGAAAGGCGTCGAAGGGTTCGATGACGGCGGGGACCATGTAGGCGGGAAGTTCGGCCTGCATCGCGGCCAGCGCCGCCGCGATGGCGTCCGGCGCCATGGCTGCCTCGATCGCGGCGACGAGCGTGCCGGACCCGTCGGCCGAGGGCAGGACGCCGGCGACCGCGTTCGAGGCGCCGCTCACGCGGCGCAGGACGTGTTCGATCCCGGCAAGCTCGATGCGGTAGCCGCGCAGCTTGATCTGGCCGTCGGCGCGGCCGAGGAAACGGATCGCCCCGTCAGCCCCCCTGCGCGCCCGGTCGCCGGTGCGGTAGGCGCGTTCGCCGCCGATGGCGACGAAGGACCGGCCGGTGCGTTCGGGGTCGTCGAGATAGCCCTCGGCAAGCTGCGGGCCGATGAGGCAGAGCTCGCCCTCCTCGCCGTCGGCGCAGGGATGCCCGTCCGGCCCGGCGATCACCGCCCGCATGCCGGGGAAGGGTCGGCCGATGGGGACCTCGGGCTCGGCAGGGTCGGCGGCTGCGACGGGATGGCGCAGGCAGGCGATCGTCGCCTCGGTCGGGCCGTACCAGTTCTCGACCGCCGCATTGGGCGCGGCGCGCGCGAAGGCGGCGGCAAGGTCGGCGGGCAGCGCCTCGCCGCAGAACAGGACCGACCGCAGGCCCGGGAACGCGCCGGGGCGCAGGCCGCCTTGGGCGCGCATCTGCGCCGCCAGCGTGGGGACGGAGAACCAGTGGGTGAGGGCGGCACGGTCAAGCCAGGCGGCGGGAACCTTGAGGTCGGCGGCCGAGGGCACGACCAGCGTCGCGCCGCGGGTGAGGCCGACGAAGAGGTCGTGCATGGACAGGTCGAAGCTGAGGTCGAAGGTCTGCGACAGGCGGTCGCCGGGCCACATCTCGAGAAGCTCCTCGACGGCGGCGAGGTAGGCGGCGAGCGCGGCGGCGGAGACCGGCACGCCCTTGGGCCGGCCGGTGCTGCCCGAGGTGAAGAGGATGTAGGCGAGATCCCCCGCACGGAAGGGCAGCGGGTCGGGGAAGGGCGCGTCAGGCAGGGGCCGCGCCTCGGCGAGGCTGTCGGCGGCCTCGATCAGCCGGGGCCGCTCGTGGCCGGGCGGAAGCCGGTCGAGGATGGCGGCGACGCGGTCGCGGCCGGTCGTGCCCGTGACGAGCGTGGTGGCGCGCGACTGCGCGAGGATGTCGGCAAGGCGCACCGTGGCGTGGGTGGCGTTGAGCGGCACGAAGCAGTGGCCGGCGAGCCGCGCCGCGATGATGCCGGCATAGGCGGAGACCCGGCGCTGGGCGAGGACCGCCGTGACCGGCTGGGTGCCGCCCGGAGCGGGCGCGCCGAGCGCGGCGCGGATGGCGGCCACGAGGCGGCCGAAGTCGCGCCAGGTCCAGGTCTCGCCGGCGACCTCGACCGCCGCGGCGGCGGGCCGTTCCGCCGCGTGGCGTGGCAGGCGGGACAGCATGTCCGCCACCATGCCTAGGGCGTCTCCTGCGCGGCCGGGGTGCCGCCCGCGCCGCGGCTGTCCGCGCCGTAGCTGAGCGGCGGCAGCAGGCTGCGGGCGGAGGCCGCCAGCGCAAGGTGGAGCTTCGGGCTGCCCGACTTGTAGAAGGGGCGCGTCTCGCCGTTCGCGAGCCGTTCCCAGAGTTCCAGCCGCTGCGGGCGCAGGCTGGCCCAGGCGCCGGGCTTCGGCGCGTAGGGGTAGTCGAGCGGGTAGCCGAAACGGGTCATCAGGTCGCCGAGGAAGGCCTCGGTGGTGCGGATGTCGCGCCGCGACAGGGTGGCGCGGTAGCGGCCGAAATTGTCGGTCATCAGCGGGCGGGCGAGGTTCTCGCGCGGGCCGCCGCTGACGGCAAGCTGGCGCGCGCGGTCGGTTTCGTTGAAGGAAAGCATGGCCGGGTCGAAGGCAAGGCCGAGGAAGCCGCAGATGCCGCCCAGCACCCCGACCGGGTCGGCGACCAGATCCTCGTAGCGGTGCAGGCGGACCCGGCCGGGGCCGAGCAGGGCCAGCGCGCGCAGCCCGCCGAGCTGGTCCTCGCGCCAGACCGCGAGCGCGTTGCGCAGCGAGCCGAACTTGTTGCCGAGGATCCGCCCGCCGCGCGCCTTGGCCGAGGCGAGGAAGTCGCGCGGATCGCGGACCTGGAAGATGAAGCGCGCGTCCGGGAAGGCGCTGACGATGAAGCCGATCAGGTGATGGACGCCGTTTTCCTTCACCAGCGGGATGCGGCCGCGCGCGGCGGCGGGCAGGTCGGTCCAGACCCGGCGCGCGAGGGCCACGGGGTCGATGGGGCCGGAAAGGGCGTCGAGGTCGCGGGCGAAGGCGGCGGCGTCCTCGGGCGCGGCATAGCGGGCGAAGGCGGCGCAGGCATGGCGCCGGAGATGGTCCCAGGCGGGGCTTGCGGTTCCTTCCGGCAGGGTCTGGGCGAGGTTGAGCAGGAGGTCGCGGCCGAGGTGGTGCGGCGGGTGGGCATGGATGGCCGGGTGGGCGCCGAGCATGGCCGAGACGAGATTGGACCCGGACCGTTCCGAGCAGATCAGGAAGACCGGGCCGGCGACCGGTGCCGCCGCCGGGGACGGCGCTTCGGGTCGGGCGGCAGCGCGGGATGCGGCGTCGGAAGCGGAGGAGGATGCGGGGTCGGCCGTCATGGCGATCGGGGCTGGCGTCCTGCGGGATCGGTGCGGGCGGAAGCGGGGTCCTTGAATCGGTCCGGCCCTCTATATACGACGGGGCCGCGCCTGTCCCGCCGACTTCGGCGCCTGTCCAGGAGGGGTCGTCCGCGTGCTCGTCGTCGCGATATCCGGGTCCGGCCGGACGGGCAGCACGCTCCTGTCGCTGCTGCTGACGCAGGCGCCGGGGACCTTCAACCTCGGCCAGTCGCGGAGCCTGTGGAGCGCCTGGGCAGAGGATGCGCCCTGCACCTGCGGGCACGGCCTGCGGTCCTGCCCGGTGCTGGGCCGGCTGGTTCCCGACATCCTGGCCGCGCTGGGCACGGACGCAGAGGCCCTGAACCGGGCCTCGCTGCGCTTCATCGCCGATGCGGAGCGCGTCGCGGACTGGTCCGATGCCGGCGCCCGGCAGGGGCTTGCGGTGCGGCACCGGCTGTTCATCGCCGCGATCGAGGCCCTGCTCGCGGGGCTTGCCGGGATGGGCTGGCGGTCCTTCGTGGACAGTTCCAAGGTGCCCGAGATGGCGCTGGCCTTCGACCTCGCCGCCGGAGGCGGGCTGCGCCTTGTCAACCTGATGCGCGATCCGCGTGCGGTCGCCGTCAGCTGGTACCGCCGCAAGGGCAGCCTGCCAAACGTGATCCGAACGAGCCGGAAATGGGCAACACGCCAGCGGCGGCTGGAACGGTACGCCGCGGCGCTGGGCGAACGGGCGGCGGTGCTGCGCTACGAGGAGCTTGCCGCCGCGCCGCGGCAGAGCCTCGGGCGCCTCGCCGTGGCGCTCGGCCTTGACGATCCGGCGGGCACCTTCACCGGGCCGGAGACGGTGGACCTGGACTGGACGAACCAGCATCTCTATCCGCCGGCCAACGAGAAGGTGCTGGCCGAACGGCGGACCAGCGTCCGCATCCGGCCTGCCGAGGATTGGCGGGCGCCGGAGTACCGATGGCTGCACCGGCTGGCGATGCTGGCGTCCTGGCCGGAGGGCGCCCGCCACTATCCGGCGCCGCCCTGAGCCCCTGCCTGCGGCAGGGGCAGGTCAGAGCGCCACGATGTGGTTGTCCCAGGCGAGGTCGGCATGGGACAGGGGCCGCGCCCCGTCACCTTCAAGCACGATCAGCCCGCCGCCGCCGTCGCTGAGCAGGAAGCCGGCGCCGAAGGGCGCGATGCCGCAGGCATCGGCGCGGGCGAAGGACCCCGCAAAGCGCCCGGCGGCGTCGAAGCGCTGCACGCGTCCGCCGCGCGGCGACGTGATCGCCACCTCGGTGCCGGCCGCGTTCCAGGCGATGCTGCCGGCATAGCCCTTCATGGCGGCGCGTTCCGCCTCGGGCACCGCGGCCAGGCGCAGGGCGCCGCCGCCCTGCCGGCCGAAGCCGAGAAGCGGCGGGGACAGCGCGGGGTCGCCCTCCCACTGCATCGCGAAGGCCACCGTGCCATCCGGGTGGACGGCAAGGTGGCGGATCGAGTTCTGCCTGAGGGCGGGGTCCGGCTCGGCGATCGCGGTCACGCCGCTGTCGGGGTCGATCCAGGCGAGGTTGGGGCGCATCACGTCGAGGTTCAGCTTGCGGCGGTCGGCCGCGTCGGTGGCGATGCCGCCATTGGCGACGGCGAGCGTGCGGCCGTCGGGCATGAGGCGGACATCGTGCGGGCCGATGCCGCCGGAGGCGATCTCGCCGGTGCGTCGCCAGCCGTCCCGCGCCGACCACAGCCCGAGCCAGCCCTGGCTGGTCGCGGCGTCCTGTTCGGAGGTGACAAGGCGCGCGCCGCCGTCGATGAGGACGCCGTGGCCGTTGAACTGCCGCCCGGGGGGCGGAGCGAGCCGCGCCGCGACGGCGCCGGAAACGCAGTCCACCACGAGGGCGTAGTAGCCCGGCCGCCGGGCGAAGACGATCGCGAGCGGGCGGCCGGGATGGGCCGCGCCGGCATGGCCGCGCGCGGGCAGCGGGACGCGGAAGGCGGTGGCGCCGTCCAGGGCTAGGCCGGCGAGCGCGAACCCGCCGCCCGGGTCCTGCGCGCAGGCGATGAAGGCCGGGCCGCCGGCATCGGCCCAGGACAGGCCGGGCGCCGCCGAGGCGGCGAGCAGGCCCTTCAGGAAGGTTCGGCGGTCGGTCATCGCGGTCTCCGTTCAGTCGCCATCAAGCGCGTTGAAGCCCGGGGATATCCCCATGGTGCCGCCGAGATCCTCCGCCGCGCGGGCGGCGGCAGTGGCGATGCGCTGCCGGAGCACTTCGAGGCGGAAGCGCACGGCGGGGTCGCCGACGGACCGGAAGGCGGGGTCGCCGACCCGGTCCGCGGCGTCGCGCGCGGCGGCGAAGGCGGCGTCGGTCGCCGGGATCGGTTCGTCGGCCAGGAGGTCCGCGAGCGCGTGCAGGGCGGCGAGCGACAGGGCGACGTTGCGCAGCGACCGTCCCGAGCGCCAGGCCTCGGCGCGCTGCGGGCGCGGCCGGTCGAAGCTGCCGAGCGGGCGTCCGATGCGCTGGTCCCTGGTGAATTCGAGTCCGGCGGTTAGCTGCGTGTAGAGGGCGCCGAGCGCCTCGTCGCCGGTCAGGAAGACGGCATTGCCGGCCTCGCCCGCCGAGAGCAGGATCGGGGCGAAGCCGTCGCGCCAGTCCGCCGCGAGCGCTGCCGTCTGGCGGGCGAGGTCGTCGGCCACGAGCGCGAGCAGGGCGCAGCGCCGACCGGGCGCCGCGCGGGCGGCAAGAGCGTCGTCGTAGAGGAGCGCCTCGAGCGCGAAGAGCCCGCGCCCGGCCGCCGACACCTCGGCATAGCCGGCCGGCGTGGGCAGGGGCTCCGCCTCTGCCAGCAGGCCGGCCAGGACCCGCTGCGTGGCGCCGCGTTCGTCGGGCCAGAAGGCGATCGACAGCGCCGCCGTTTCCGACGGGCCGAGGCGCAGGTGGCTGACGCCCATCCAGGCGTCGAAGGTTGCGTGGAAGGCGTCCCTGACGGCCGCGCCGCCGCAATCCGCCGCGCCCGGTTCCGCGCTTTCCGTCCCGCCCGCGGCGGCCGCGGCAAGCCCGGCGGCGGCCGCGGCCAGGCGCGCGAAGCCGGGCAGGGCCTGTTCCTCGACCACGGCGCGGACATCGGCGGCGGCCGGCTGCGCGAGGAAAAGGGCGGCGGCCGCGATCAGGGCGAGGCGCATGTCAGAGGCTCTCGAGGAAGCGGATCAGGGCGGCACGGTCGGCGGGCGGCATGGCGACGACCCGCTGCCGCGCGGCCTCTGCCTCGCCGCCGTGCCAGAGGATGGCCTCGAGCAGGCTGCGGGCGCGCCCGTCGTGAAGAAAGGTGGACTGGCCGCCGACCTGACCTGTCAGACCGATGCCCCAGAGCGGCGCCGTGCGCCATTCGCGGCCGGTCGCCCTTGCCTCGGGCCGGTTGTCGGCGAGCCCCTCGCCCATGTCGTGCAGGAGCAGGTCGGTATAGGGCCAGATCAGCTGGAAGCTCTGTTCGGGCTGGCCGGCGAGGCGGTGGGTGACGAATTTCGGCCGGTGGCAGGCCGCGCAGCCGGTTTCGTAGAACACCGACTTGCCGCGCAGCACGTCCGGGTCCCCGGGGTCGCGGCGGGCGGGCACGGCGAGGTTGCGCGAATAGAAGGTCACGAGGTCGAGGCCGTGGCCGTCGATCTCGGTGCCGCGCGCATCGCCGCCGCCGTGGGGGGCGGCGCGGCAGGCGGCCTGCGCCGCGGTGCATTCGCCCCAGCCCTTGGGGTGCAGCGGCGAGGAGATGCCGATGTCGCCGGCAAAGGCGGCCGCCGCCTGTTCGCGGACCGTGGCGATCCCGGCCTTCAGCCCGAAGCGGCCCAGCAGCGGGCGGCCGGAGGCGGCGTCCCAGACCACGTTCGCCCGGCCCGAGATGCCGTCGCCGTCGGCATCGTCAGGATCCTCCTGCGCGAGGATGTCGGCGGCGGGCACCGCCTCGAGCAGGCCGAGGCCGATCATCGGGGGCGCCACGCGCGGGCTGAGCATCGCGCCGGGGGCAAGCGGGCCGTAGCCGAGGTCGAGGGCGGCATAGGCGGGCCGGCGCAGCATCGCCGTCTCGCCGCCGGAGAGGGGGACGGGGAACTCCTCGTAGGTGATGCCGAGGCGGTATTCCGCGGGAAGGCCGGCCACGGCGAGGTCCTGGAGCTGGCTGCCATAGACGGGGTCGGGCCGGGCGCGGCTCACGCCGCCGTCGAGCGCGGCAAGATAGGCCTCGAGCTCCGACAGGGGCGCGTCGGGCGGCGCGGGGACCGAGATGCGCAGGAACAGGGGGCCGGCGGCTTCGGCGCCGGGCGGGGGCGGGTGGCCGCGGCCGTCCTTGATATGGCAGCTCTGGCAGCCGCGCGCGTTGTAGAGCGGGCCGAGGCCGTCGGAGGCCAGCGTGGAGGAGGGCGAGGAGACCCAGGTCTTGCGGAAGAGTCCGTTGCCGACCTTGAACAGGAGTTCGTCGTCGAAGGACATGTTGGCCGAGGGCTGCGAGAAGGCGTCGGCATTGGTGCGGGCGCGCACGGTGGCAGCGCCCCCGGGCCGTGACTCGTAGGGCTCGGGGGCCGAGAAGTCGGTCGCCGGCGCCGTCACCGCGCGGACGCGCGCGGCCTCGTCCGCCGTGCGGGGCACGGCATCAAGGTGCGGATCGCCGGCGAGGTCGCGGGCGAGGACGCCGGAGAGGCCGCCGGAGAGGCCGGCGCCGCCCCCGGCCGGGTCGCCCGCGGCGTCCCCGGCCAGGTCCGCGGCGTCCGCGGCGGGGCTTCCGGCCGCGGCCGGAAGGGAGAGGGCGAGGGCGACAAGCCCGGCCCGCCATGTCCCTGCGGCCGGCATGCGCGCGGCGCTCACTGGAAGACGGCCTCGGGGTTGTCGAGGCTGTCGGATCCCTCGAAGGCGACCTTGTCGAGCCCGAGCGCGGCCACCGCGCGTTCGATCGAGCGCGTCTGCGTCACCAGCGCGTCCACCCCGGCCATGATCAGCGCCTCGCCCCTTGCGTCGCCCTGGGCCAGCATCATGTCGTAGGAGAAGCCGCCCTCCGCGGCATCACGGATCGCCGTCAGCGCCGCCATCGTGGCGTCGAGCTCCGCCTTCAGGCGGGCGTCGAGTTCAGGGTCGGCCGCGGCGACCAGATCCGACAGCGACGGCCCGGCGACGGTGCTGCCGTCAACCCGGACATAGGTGCCGAGATAGACGTTCCGCACCCCGAGGCCGTCGTAATAGTGGCTCATGTGGGTGTTGTCGGAGAAGCAGTCGTGTTCCTCCTCGGGGTCGTTCAGCATCAGGCCGAGCTTCATCCGTTCGCCGGCCTGCTCGCCGTAGGACAGCGACCCCATCCCGGTCAGCATCGCCGCGATGCCGGCGTCGGGATCGGCGAGGAGCGCCGCGCGCGCGGCGCCGCCTTCGGCCCATTGGGCGGCCATGTAGCCGAGATCGGACACGAGGAGATCGGTGGCGGCAAGCAGGTACTGCGCCCGCCGGTCGCAGTTTCCGCCGGTGCAGTCCGCCCCCGCCGCATAGTCGGTCCAGGGCCGGTTGCCCGCGCCCGGCCCGGTCCCGTTCAGGTCCTGGCCCCAGAGCAGGAATTCGATGGCATGGTAGCCCGAAGCGACGTTGGCCTCGACGCCGTCGGCCTCGTGCAGGACCTCGGAGATCAGCGCGGGGGTGATCTCGGCCGCATCGACCGTCTCGCCCGACAGGGTGAAGGAGGGATTGGCGATGACGTTGAGGGCTGCGTATTCGTTCTCGTCGGTCGCGCCGCCGTAGCCCGGATCGACATAGTCGATCAGCCCCTCGTCGAGGGGCCAGGCATTCACCCGGCCTTCCCAGTCGTCCACGATTGGATTGCCGAAGCGGAACACCTCGGTCTGCTGGTAGGGCACGCGGGCGGCGCGCCAGGCCGCGCGCGCCGCGTCGAGCGTCGCCTGCGAGGGCGCCGCGACCAGTTCGCCCACCGCCTGCCGCAGCACCTGCGCGGTGGCGAGGCTGTCGGCATAGCCGGCCTCGGCGATGTCGGCATAGGTGTCGAGGACCGCCGCCCTGTCGGCGGCCTGGGCGTGGAGGGGGACGAGTCCCGCCGCAAGCAGGCCGAGGGTGATCTGACGCATCATGTCGGTGAACCTTTCAGTGTCGCGTGAAGGGGGCTGCCGCGGCGGGGCCGGCGTCTGTCTGCCAGCCGGGGGCGCGGGGGAAGGCCGGGCGGAGCCGTCCGGCCAGGACGGCCGCGTCGAGCGCGGGGGCGCCGCGCATGAGGGCGGCGGCGAAGATCATTGCATCCTCGATCTCGTCGGACAGGGCGGCCGCGACCATGTTGGCGAAGGCGCTTTCGTCGCCGCCGAAGCAGCGGCATTCGGTGCCGTGCCGCATCAATGGCCGCCGCATCCCGGAGAGCACTGTCGCCATCAGCGCGTCGAAGACCCCGGCGGCGAGGTCCGCCTCGGCCGGTCCGAGCCGGGAGCAGAGGTCGGCATGGATGCGCGCGCGCCCCGAGGGCCCGTCGCACCAGAGCCGGAAGTAGAGGATCGCCGCCGCCTCGGCGGGCGGAAGCTCGTCGATGAGGCCGACCGGCGCTGCGCCGCGCGGTGGCGCGGCGGCCGGCTCGGCGACCCCGCCGCGGATGTCGCCCGGCGCGCTCATCGCGGCCGCCGTTCCGCCGAAGGCCGGGCGGCCGCGCAGAGCAGCGTGCAGCGCGCCGGACGGCGCGCCGGAAGGCCGGACATGTCGCGTTGGGGCATGGCCCGATGCTCCGAAGATCCCGCAGGCGCGGATCCGTCGGACCCCGCCGTGCAGCCTCAATTCTCGACTTGTTTGCTCGGGAATGTCAATCCCGATTCTTTTCATCGGGATTTGGCGGGGCGGGCGGCGGCCTTGACGCAGCCCGGCGGGTCGCATACCTGCTGGCCGGCCGCGGGCGTTGTGTAATGGTAAGACCCTAGCCTTCCAAGCTAGAGACGCGGGTTCGATTCCCGCCGCCCGCTCCATCCCCCCGCCTGCTCCGCCCCCCTGCGAAACCCCGCAGATCGGCAGTTGACCCCGCCGTCAGCGGAGGCGGAACCGCGCCTCGCTTTCGACCAGCCTGCGCTGGGCCTCGCGGTCCACGTCCGGGGCGGGCAGGCCGAGATCCTGCCAGTCGTAGCTGCGGCCGGTGCCGCGCTCGATCACCGCGCCGTCGATCCAGGAGGCGTTCGCCGCATAGGAGGACAGGACCAGCGCGCGCCGTTCGGGCAGGGCGAGCAGGCTCTCGCCGGTACTGTAGCGGTCGGCCGGGGTCGTGCAGCCGAGCACGTCGCCGAGGATCGTCGGCACCGCATCGACATGGGCCGAGGTGCGGCCGGTCCGCCCGGCATGGGCGCCGCCGGGGAAGCGGACGACGAAGGGAACCTGCGTCTGCCAGCGGGTGAAGTTCGACCCGTGGCCCCAGTAGCCCTGGCGGTTCTCGTCGAACTCCTCGGCATGGTCGCCGGTGACGATGACGAGCGTGTCGTCGAGACGCCCCGCGGCGGCGAGCGCATCGAGGATCTCGCCGACCTGGGCATCGATGTAGGCGGCGCTGTTGCGGTAGTCGTTCTTGTAGGGGACCGGGTCGGCGCGCGGATTGAGCACGAAGCCTGCCTCGACCACGGGCAGCGGGCGGAAGCGTTCGTAGGCCGGCGGGTAGCGGTAGGGGTGGTGGGTCGCGGTCAGGAAGACGAAGTCGAAGCGCGGACGCCCCGAGTCATCCGCACGCAGGCTGTCGAGGAAGGCGGCGCGCACCGTCTCGTCGCTGCGGTCGTGGACGAAGTCGGCGTCCCCGACCATCGGGAAGATCAGGCTGCGCAGCGCGAAGCGTTCGAGGTAGCTCGAGGAGAAGACGCGGACGGCATAGCCGAGGTCGTGCAGCGTCTGCGTCAGCACCGAGGGGTTCTGCCGGGCGGTGTTGCGGAAGGCGCCGTAATAGCTCGGGTGGACGCCGAAGAAGAAGGCGAACAGGCCCGGCACGGTCGCCGAGCCGTTGGCGATATGGCGGTCGAAGCGGGTGGCGCCGGCCGCGAAGCGGTCGAGGTTCGGCATCACCGCGGGCGAGAGCATGTCGGCCTGGAGGCTTTCGATGAAGACGACGAGGATCGAGGGGCGGGGGCCTTCGGGGCAGGCGACCGGCGCCAGCGGATAGCGCACGAGGCCGCCGCCCTGGGGGGCGTCCTGCGCCTCGCCCTGGACGGGCGGGAGAAGGGCGGGAAACAGGGCCGCGATCCGTTCGCCGTCGGCATGGGATGTGACCGGCAGGAAGGCGGGAAGGTAGTTGGCATAGGCCGTCACCTCGACCCGGTCGTAGCGGTTGGCCCAGATGCTGATCGCGGAATTGACGAGGAAGAGGAGGACCGAGAGGCCGAGGAAGGCAAGCGCCGCGGCGGCGGTGCGGCCGCGCGACTGGCGGGAGAGCCGCCAGAGCCGGAGCGAGAGCCAGCCGAGGGCCGCGGCGGCGGCCACCGCGACGGCGAGGACCGGGACCGGCACGCCGATGCTGCGGAAATCGAAGTGGATCATGTCGAGCACGGCGAGGTCGATATGCATGTGCATCGACCGGAACACGACGAGGTCGGCGGCGAGGAAGAGCAGCCAGAGCAGGATCAGCGGCACGAGGGCAAGGCGCAGGCCGGGAACGGCGGCCAGCGGCAGGAGAAGGACGAAGACGAGGAGGACGGCGGTCGCGTGATAGGCGGGCAGCGTCACGAAGTAGAGCGTGGCCGCCGGCCCGGAGGGCAGGGGCGCGCGGGCGAGGAAGGCGGCAACCGCGAGCATCGTCACGGCGGCGGTGAGGGCGGCGAGGACCGCGTGATCCCTGATGAATGCGGGCATGGAAACGGCCCGGATCGACCCCGAAAACCCGACGGAACTGCCCGTGCAATCGCGGGCGGCAAAGAAGTTAGCGCCGCGCGCGCCTGCGGTAAAGCGGAACGTCCGCGGGGCGCGGGCCTTGCCCGGACGGGGGCTTTCGGCCATTACGCCGGACGGGGCCCGGACCGGGCCAGCCGCGAGCGGGGGCGCCGATGGCCGGAGCGGAGGTGAGGGCGGAGGACCGCGCGGGCTCGCGCCGGATCGGATCGCTGGCCGGGCTGATCCCCTTCCTGCGGCCCCATGCCGGGCTGATCGCGCTGGCGACGGCAGCGCTTGTCCTGACCGCCGCCGTCTCCCTGGTGCTGCCGATCGCGGTCCGCCGGGTGGTGGACGGGTTCGGGCAGGGTGCGGGACTGCTCGACAGCTACTTCGCCGCCGCGCTTGGCATCGCGCTCCTGCTCGCGCTCGGCACCGGGCTGCGCTACTACCTCGTGACCCGGATCGGCGAGCGCGTGGTGGCCGACATCCGCCGGGCGGTCTTCGACCGCGTGATCGGCCTGTCGCCGTCCTTCTTCGAGACGGTGATGACCGGCGAGGTGCTGAGCCGGATCACCACCGACACTACGCTGATCCTGTCGGTCATCGGCTCGTCGGTCTCGGTGGCGCTGCGCAACCTGCTGATTCTCGGCGGCGGCATGACGCTGATGCTGATGACCTCGCCGAAGCTGACCGGGCTGGTCCTGCTGATCGTGCCCGCGATCATCGTGCCCATCGTCGTGCTCGGGCGGCGCCTGCGGGTGCTGAGCCGCGAGAACCAGGACCTGATCGCGGAATCCTCGGGGCTGGCCTCCGAGACGCTGCTTTCGGTGCAGACGGTGCAGGCCTTCACCCACGAAGGGCAGAGCCGCCGGGCCTTTGCCGAGGTCACGGAACGGTCCTTCCGGTCGGCGCATGCGCGGGTGGTGACGCGGGCGGTGATGACCGCCATCGTCATCTTCCTCGTCTTCGCGGGCGTCGTCGGGGTGCTGTGGATCGGGGCGCGGGACGTGCGGTCCGGCGCGATGACGGTGGGCGAGCTGGTGCAGTTCGTCATCTACGCGGTGATGGTGGCGGGGGCGGTGGGCGCCCTGTCGGAGATCTGGGGCGAGATCCAGCGCGCGGCGGGGGCGACGGAGCGGCTGGTCGAGCTTCTCACCGCGGAGGACACGGTCAGGGATCCGCCGCGGCCGATCCCGCTGCCGCGGCCGGTGAAGGGGGAGGTCGCCTTCGAGGCGGTGTCCTTCCGCTATCCCTCGCGGCCGGGCGTCTCGGCGCTGGACGGGGTGGACCTCCGCGTCCGGGCGGGGGAGACGGTGGCGCTGGTCGGCCCCTCGGGCGCCGGCAAGACGACGGTGATCCAGCTCATCCAGCGCTTCTGGGACCCCGATGCGGGGCGCGTGACGCTGGACGGCCTCGACCTGCGCGCGATGGCACGGGGGGATTTCCGGCAGGCGATCGCGCTGGTCCCGCAGGACCCGGTGATCTTCGCCGCGAGCGCGCGCGCGAACATCCGCTTCGGCCGGCCCGACGCCACGGATGCCGAGGTCGAGGCGGCGGCGCGGGCGGCGGCGGCGCACGGGTTCCTGACCGCGCTGCCCGAGGGCTATGACAGCCTGGTCGGCGAGCGCGGCGTGATGCTGTCGGGCGGGCAGCGGCAGCGCATCGCCATCGCGCGGGCGATACTGCGCGACGCGCCGCTGTTGCTTCTGGACGAGGCGACGAGCGCGCTCGACGCCGAGAGCGAGCAGGCGGTGCAGGCGGCGGTCGAGCGTCTGGCCGAGGGGCGCACGACGATCATCGTGGCGCACCGGCTGGCCACGGTGAAGAAGGCCGACCGGATCGTCGTCTTCGACAGGGGCCGGATCGTCGCCGAGGGCACGCATGACCGGCTGGTGGCCGAGGGCGGGCTCTATGCACGGCTGGCGAAGCTGCAGTTTACGGAAGGGATGGCGGCGGAGTAGAGTGCAGCCGCCGGCCAGGTATTGCGGCCGCAGGGGTCGCCGCGGCAGATCGTCCGCCCCGATGGCTTGCGGACGGCGCGGCGCGGATAGCGGGGCTGCCATGCGACTGAGCGCCTGCCACAACTTTCACGATTTCCGCGAGATGGCCCGACAGCGTGTTCCAGGGCCTATCTTCAACTACATCGACGGTGGCGCCGACGACGAGGTGTCGATGCGGCGCAACGCCGAGGCGTTCGACGACTGTGACCTCGTGCCGAACGTGCTGGCTGGCGTCGGCAGCATCGACATGTCGGTCACTGTCCTCGGCCAGCGGCTGGAGATGCCGGTCTACTGCTCTCCGACTGCCCTGCAACGGCTGTTTCACCACGAAGGCGAACACGCGGTAGCGGCCGCATCGGAAGCATTCGGAACGATGTTCGGCGTGTCGTCGCTCGGGACGGTGAGCCTAGAGGCCCTTCGGCGCTACGAGACCCCGCAGGTCTACCAGCTTTACTTCCACCGCGACCGGGGTCTGAACCGCGCCATGATGGAGCGGGCGAAGGCTGCGGGCATCGAGGTGATGATGCTCGCGGTCGACAGCATTACGGGCGGCAACCGCGAGCGCGACCTGCGGTCGGGCTTCGTCATTCCGATGCGACTCACCCCCGCGAGCATGGCGCAGTTCGTTCTGAAACCGCGCTGGGCCTACCACTACCTCACGCACGAAAGGTTCAGTCTGCCGCAGGTCGACGCGCATGTGGATCTGGGCGGCGGGGCAATGTCGATCAGCCGTTACTTCACGGAACTGCTTGACCCCGAGATGGATTGGGATGACGTGGCGGGAATGGTGGAGTTCTGGGGCGGGCAGTTCTGCCTCAAGGGCGTGATGAGCGTTGCGGACGCTCGCCTTGCTGCGGACATTGGCTGCACCGGGATCGTGGTGTCAAATCACGGCGGGCGGCAGCTTGACGGATCGCGCAGTCCCTTCGACCAGCTTGCCGAGATTGTGGACGCGGTGGGCGACCGCATCGACATCCTGATGGACAGCGGGGTTCGGCGGGGCACGCATGTCCTCAAGGCGCTGTCGGTCGGTGCGAAGGCCGTCGGGATTGGAAAGATGTATCTCTACGCCCTTGCCGCGGGGGGCCGGGCGGGGGTGGAACGGGTGCTTGAGCAGATGCAGACCGAGATCCGCCGCGGCATGCAGTTGATGGGATGCCGATCCATCGGGCAGCTGACCAGGCAGAACCTGAGGTTTCGCAGCCATTGAGACCGGATCGCACCGGGCCCCCTAGCGTTCCGTCGCGCCCTTGCCGGCGAGGATCCGGGGGCGGAAGCGTTCGATCCGCGCCGCCCGCGTGGCGGCCGCCTTCGCATCGCTCAGGGCGATGACGTAGCTGCGCTGCCGGCCCGGCGTCAGGGCGTGGAACGCCTCGGCGAGCGCGGGATCGGCGTCGAGCGCCCCGACGAGATCCGCGGGCAGGTCCACGTCCGCGTCAGCCTTCGGCGGGCGGCGGCCCGCCGCGGCATGGCCCATCGCCTGCCCGAGATAGGCCGCGATGACGGGTTCCATCGCCGCCGGCGCGGCATTGTCGGTGAAGAAGATCGTGCCCGCGTGGCGCGTGTTCGGGCCGTCCCGCCGCAGGATGCCCGCGGGGTCCGCCATCAGCGCGGCGTCGAAGAAGGAGAGGCGGAAATCGGCCCGGAAGGCGCCGAGGATGGCGATGTTGCGGCCGGCGTGCATGTAGACGGGATGGCCCCATTTCGCGGTCTCGGTGAGCCCGGCGGCAAGGCAGATGCGGCGCAGCTCGGCAAGGCCGCCCTGCCAGAGACGGGTCGAGCAGTCGGCGGTGGCGAAGCGGGCGCAGCGGCCGCAGCCGCTGGCGAAGTAGTCCCCGGCCTCGGTGATCATCTCGGGCGCTCCGCTCGGCGTCGGCGCCGGTGATAGCGCGGATGGTCCCGGCTCTGCTAGGACTTCCTCACGACGGAGGACCCGCCATGACCGACCGCCCGCTCTGGAGCCTGTCCGCGACCGAGCTGACCGCCCTGACCCGGACCGGCGCGGTGTCGGCCGAGGAAGCGGTGGGCTCGGCCGTCGAGCGGATGCGCGAGGTGAACCCGCGCCTGAATGCGGTCGTCGAGGACCTCGGCGCGGAGGCGCTGGCGCGGGCGCGGGCGCTCGATGCGGCGAAGGACCCGCGGGGGCCGCTGTTCGGCGTGCCGGTGACGATCAAGGTCAACGTGGACCAGAAGGGCCATGCGACCACGAACGGCGTGCCCGCCTATCGCGACATCATCGCGCCCGATGACGCGCCGGTGGTGCGCAACCTGCTGGCAGCGGGCGCGGTGGTGATCGGGCGCACGAACACGCCCGAATTCTCGTTCCGCGCCGAGACGGACGGCCCGCTCTACGGGCGGACGCGCAACCCCTGGGGCGACCATGTCTCGGCCGGCGGGTCCTCGGGCGGGGCGGGCGCCGCCGTGATGGCGGGGATCGGCGCGCTCGGCCACGGCAACGACATCGGCGGGTCGCTGCGCTTTCCGGCCGCGGCGACCGGCGCGGTGACGGTGAAGCCGGGCCTTGGCCGGGTGCCGGCCTGGAACCCCTCGCAGAAGGCCGAGCGCGGGATGCTGGCGCAGGCGATGTCGGTGCAGGGGCTGCTGGCGCGGCGGGCGGCCGACCTGCGCCTGGCGATGCCGGTGATGATCCGGCCCGATCCGCGCGACCCGTTCCACGTGCCGCTGCCCTGGGAGGGGCCGGAGCCCGCCCGGCCCCTTCGCGTCGGCTTCACCCGCGAGACCTGGGAGTTCCCGCTGCATCCCGAGGTCGCGGCGGCGCTCGACACGGCGCGCGCGGCGCTGGAGGCGGCGGGCTACGAGGTCGTCGAGGTCGAGCCGCCGGCGCTGCGCGAGACCGCCGCGGCGGGCTACGGGGCGCTGATGGGCGAGGTCAGGGCGCTGGTCGGCCCGGAGATCGAGCGCCACGGATCGGACACGCTGAAGGGGATCTTCGCCGAGTACTTCCGCGCCTGGCCGCCGGCCGAGGGCGCGGACCTGCTGGCGGCGATGGCGCGGCGGACCCATTTCGCGCGCCTCTGGTCGCTTTTCCAGGAGGACTATCCGCTCCTGCTCACGCCCTTCCTGCCGCAGCCCTTCTTCCGCCCCCTGCGCGACGCCGAGGGCGAGGCGGGCGTGCGCGAGGCGCTGGGATCGGCCTTCTATTCCTTCGCCTTCAACTTCCTCGGGCTGCCGGCCGGGAACGTGCCGGCGCGGCTGGCGCGCCTGCCCGGCGGCGACCAGCCGATCGGCGTGCAGATCGTCGGGCGGCGCTGGCGCGAGGATCTTGTCGTGGCGGCGATGGAGGCGATCGAGGCGCGCGTCGGAGCGATGGACGCGGCGCTCTGGGCGCGCGGCATCGCCTGACGCTTGCCCGCGGGGCAATTCGGCTTCATCCTGCGCGCAAATGCCCGGAAAGGGCGCAAGGGGAGGATCCATGGGCAAGTTCGCGTCCGCCGCCGACCGCGATGCGGTCGAGGCCGAAGGCCCCTACGAGAAACGGGACCAGCCGGCGACGATCCACGAGTTCCTGACCCGGGCGCGGAACCTGCATGGCGGGCGGCCCGCCATCAGCTTCCAGATCACCTCCGGGCCGAAGGACAGGGCCGAAACGGTGACCTGGGCCGACCTGCACGGGCGGGTGACGCAGGCGGCGAACCTGTTCCGGGCGCTCGGCGTGGAGGAGGGCGACACCGTCGCCTTCCTGCTGCCCAACTGCATCGAGACGGCCGTCGTGCTTCTTGGCGGCGCCGTCGCCGGCATCGTCAATCCGATCAATCCGCTGCTCGAACCCGAACAGATCGCCGCGATCCTGCGCGAGACGAAGGCGAAGGTCCTGGTGACGCTCAGGGCCTTCCCGAAGACGGACGTGCCGCAGAAGGCGGCGCTGGCGCTGGCCAATGCGCCGAACGTGACGACGGTGCTGGAGGTGGACCTCAACCGCTATCTCGGGCCGCCGAAATCCTGGATCGTGCGGCTGATCCGGCCCAAGGTCGAGGCGCGGCACAAGGCGCGCGTGCTGGACCTGAACGCCGAGCTCGACCGCCAGCCGCGCGACAGGCTGACCTTCCGGGAAGACCGCGCCGACCGCATCGCGGCCCTGTTCCACACCGGCGGCACCACGGGGATGCCGAAGGTCGCGCGGCACAGGGTGTCGGGGATGATCTACAACGGCTGGCTCGGCGCGACGCTCTTGTTCGAGCCCGACGACGTGCTGATTTGCCCGCTGCCCCTGTTCCACGTCTTCGCCGCCTATCCGATCCTGATGTCCTGCATCGCGTCGGGCGCGCATGTCGTCCTGCCGACGCCGGCGGGTTATCGCGGCGAGGGCGTCTTCGACAACTTCTGGAAGCTGATCGAACGCTGGAAGGTGAGCTTCCTGATCACCGTGCCGACCGCGATCGCCGCGCTGATGCAGCGCCCGGTCGATGCCGACGTGTCGTCGCTGAAGATGGCGATCTCGGGCTCCTCGCCGCTGCCGATCGAGCTTTACAACCGCTTCAAGGCGGCGACGGGCGTCGAGATCGCCGAGGGCTACGGGCTGACCGAGGCGACCTGCCTTGTCTCGTGCAACCCGGTGGACGGAATGAAGAAGGTGGGCTCCGTCGGCCTGCCGCTGCCCTACACGAAGGTGCGCATCCTCGACTTCGGCAGCGACGGGACGCCGCGGGACTGCAAGCCCGGCGAGGTCGGCGAGATCTGCGTCTCGAACCCCGGCGTCATCCCCGGCGGGACCTATACCGAGGCCGACAAGAACGCGAAGCTCTTCGCCGACACGGTGTTCCTGCGCACCGGCGATCTGGGCCGGATCGACGAGGACGGCTATCTCTGGATCACGGGGCGGGCGAAGGACCTGATCATCCGCGGCGGGCACAACATCGACCCGGCCGAGATCGAGGAGGCGCTGGCGGGCCATCCGGCGGTGGCCTTCGTCGGCGCCATCGGCCAGCCCGACGCCTTTGCCGGCGAACTGCCCTGCGCCTATGTCGAGCTGGTCAAGGACGGCAAGGCCACCGCCGCGGAGCTGCTCGACTTCGCCAAGGCGCGCATCCACGAGCGCGCGGCGGTGCCCAAGCACATCGAGATCCTGCCCGAACTACCCAAGACCGCTGTCGGCAAGATCTTCAAGCCCGACCTGCGCAAGCGCGCGATCAAGCGGGTGCTCGACGAGGAACTGGCCAAGGACCGGCTGGGGGCGACGGTCGCCGAGGTGGTGGAGGACCGCGCACGCGGTCTGGTCGCGCGGGTGGCGGCGGCCGAGGGCACCGACCGCAAGGCGGTGGAGCGCAAGCTGGGCGAATTTGCAACGGCCTGGGAATGGAAGGGCTGATTTCCGGGATCTGCCACGGTTCTGACGCTTGATCGCCGCAGGGGGGTGTTTCACACTCGCCCACGTCATGATCTGTTGCGGGAGGAATTCCGGTGGCGAAGCATTTTCTGGCAGCGATGCTCGGCGCATTGGCGGCCGCCGGTCCCGCCGGCGCGCAGCAGTCCGAGGTGGTGTTCACGCGCGGGGCGTGGGAGGTGCGCGTCGTCCAGTTCGAGGACGGGACCATGTCCTGCGTGGCGCAGGTGACGCACGGGCCGGACAGCTTCTCGATCTGGGCGGACACGGCCGAGGCGGTGCGGCTGCAGTTCTATTCCGACGCCTGGGAGTTTGGCGAGGGATCGACGGCCGATCTCAACGTCGAGGTGGACCGCCGTGGGCCGTGGTCGATGACGGGGGCGGAACTCTACCTGCAGAGCGTCCTCTTCGACATCCCCGACAGCGACGACGGCGTGCGGTTCCTGACCGAGATCATGCGCGGCAACGTCCTGCACCTGCGCAACGATGCCGGCCAGGCGGTGATGGACTATTCGCTGTCGGGCTCCTCGGCCTCGATCAGCGCGCTGATCGACTGCGTGGACGCGCTGAACCGCTCGGCCAACCCGTTCAACTGAGGCTCCGCCGGGCTGGTTGCTGTGGCGCAACGTCTGCCCTGCGCAGGCGTGGTGGCATGGCTGCCATGTCCAGTCCCGACAGTTGCGACGATCCGGCCGGCCGCATCGACGGGTCCGAACGGCTTTGCGACCTGTTCCGCCGCCTGCCCGGGGTGATCGGCGTCTTCATGGACCGCGGGATGCTCTGCCCGGGCTGTCCGATAACGCCCTGGCACAGCGTCGCGGACGCCTGTGCCGAATACGGGCTGGACCTGCCGGCCTTCCTTGCCGAGCTCGGGCGGGCAGGCGGCCGCGGGGTCAGGGCGCGGGCGGGTTCGCGATCAGCATCAGCCGGTGCGGATCGGTCACCACGACGTGACGGCGGCGGCTTGCCACGACACCCTCCTTCTCCCAGGCGCTGAGCATCCGGCTGACCGTGTGAAGGGTCGTGCCGGTCATGTCGGAGATGTTCTGCCGCGTGACCGGGAATCCGATCTCGATCCCCGCATCCGTCCGCCTGCCGGCCTGTGCCACCATGCGCAGGAGCGCGGCGGCGACGCGCTGTTCCGCATGGCGGGTGGCAAGCTCGGCGATCCGGGTGTGGAGCTCCTCCATGCGGGCGCCGACCAGGCGCCAGGTCTCGGTGGCAAAGCCGGGATGGCGCGAGGTGAAGTCGCCCCAGTGGCGCACCTGCCAGGACAGCGCGATGCATTCCGATGCGGCGACGGCGGTGCCGGGGTAGGACGTGGCGCCGATGGCGGGCGCAATGCCGAAAAGCTGGCCGGCGGGGATGTGAAGGACGACGATCTGGTCGCCCCAGGGGGTTGTCCGCAGAACGCGGATCGCGCCGTCGAGCAGAAGGTAGAAGCGATCCGCGGGCATTCCCGCCGAAAAGATAGCGGTCCCCTCGGGGTAGCGCCGGCAGGTCGCCAGGTCGAGCATCGCCCGGATGTCTGCCCGCGCGATCTGCCGGAACGGCGGCAGACCCGTCAGCAGGCTTTCATCGAGCTTCCTCGCCACTGTCCCGCGCCACCCGCGCCCAGTTTGTCCGGGCGCAACGTGCGACGGTCCCGGCCCGACTAGATCAACCCCTGTGGACGCACAAAGGCAAGGAAGGAATGCAGGATGCGCAAGGCAGGACTTATCCTGACGGCCGCGCTCTTCGTGTCGGCCGGGATGGCCGGAGCGGCGACGATCGAGGTGAGGATGCTGAACAAGGGCGAGGCGGGGGCGATGGTCTTCGAGCCGGCCTTTGTCGCGGCCGAGGTCGGCGACACGATCCGCTTCGTCTCGGTCGATCCGGGCCACAACGCGGCGTCGATCGAGGGGATGCTGCCGGAAGGCGTGGCGCCCTTCGAAAGTGAGATGAGCAAGGACTTCGAGCTGACTGTCGGGGCCGAGGGTCTCTACGGCATCAAGTGCACGCCGCACTATGCGATGGGCATGGTGGCGCTGGTGCAAGTCGGCGAGGCGGTCAACCTCGAGGCGGCGAAGGCCGTCGTCCAGAAGGGAAAGGCCAGGGCCCGGTTCGAGGCGCTGTTCGCCGAGGTGAAATGAGATCTGCCCCGCCGGGCGCGGGACGGGGGGGCGCCTTCCGGGCGTCCCCCCCTTTGCTGTGTCCGCCTCAGGCCGGGTCCTCGGTGACGAGGCGAAAGCCGAGATGGTCGGGCGGGATGCCGAGCCCGCATCCGCCCACCGCCGCGTCGCGCACGAAGTCGATGACCGGCGCACGGTGGCGGCCCTCGGCGATGCGCACGCCGCAATAGGGCGGCAGTTCCGCAAAGGGCCCGCTCCCGCTGGCCACCGCATCGGTGATGCAGCCGTCCGTCCATTCCCAGACGTTGCCGGCGAGGTCGTTCAGCCCGAGGCTGTTCGCGCCCCAGCCCCCCGCCGGGCGCAGGACCGGGTCCGCCGCGCCCCGAAGCTCGGTCGCGCGGCCGTATTCCGCCAGCCAGCGGGACGAGGGGTCGGCGCCGCCTGCGGCGACGGCGTCATCGCCGAACCGCTCGGCGGCGAACCGCTGCCATTCGGCGTCGGTCGGCAGGCGCCAGCGCCGCCCCGTGCGCCCGGAGAGCCAGGCGGCATAGGCCTGCGCGTCGTGCCAGCTGACACCGGTCTGGGGATAGCCGCCGTGCCCGGGCTCCGCGGGCCGGTCCGCGGGCCGGCAGGCCCCCTCGGCAACGCAGACCGCATAGTCAGCCTGCGCGACGAGGTCGATCATGATGTGAAGCGGCGTGGCAGCGGTCTGCCGCAGCCGCGGCGTCACGACCAGGACCCCGTCGCGGCGCCATTCGCCGAAGGGACGCCAGGTCCAGGCCGCGGGGGGCAGGGTCACGGTGGCGGGGACGGCGAAGTCTGCGTCCGGCCGCGGCCTCACCGCCAGACCAAGGGGGACGGCCGCCAGGAGCGCTGCCCCGAGCCCGAGAATGATCCGTCGCATCGCATCCCTCCGGGGGACGGAGCGGGCCGGGGCAGGGCGGTACGCCCCGGCCCGGCCCGAGTGCCGTCATGGCAGGGCGGTCCGACCGTCGCTGGCGACCTCGAAGGCCGTCGGCGGCATGACCTGTTCCATAAGGTCGTTGTTCCACTCACCCTCGACCTTGATGTGCGCGGTTGCGCCGAGGTTCACCGCCTCGATCAGGTTGTGGTTCACGTAGGCGTAGATGCCGGGCTGCAGGAACGTGTAGAGGGCGGCCCCGGCCGAGCCGCCGCGGATGAACCACGTCTCGAAATCGCGGGCGGGCGGATTGCTGAACTTGCCGTGTTCCCAGACCAGATCGCCGTGCCCGCCGATCAGGTGCGGCCGGGTGTCCCGGTTGGCCTGGCTGTGCACGAACAGGACCCGTTCGCCCTGCCTGGCGCTGAGGGCGTTGTCCCCCGTCAGCGCGCCGACCGCACCGTTGAAGACGACATGCGTCGGCACGAGGCCGTTCATGACCGCCAGCGTGTCCGGGTAGGATTCGCCGGCGTCGGGATAGCGCCTGAACGCGCCGCTCTCGTCCCGCGGGATGTAGAACTCGGTCTCGCCGATATAGAACAGGCGGTCGTAGGTGACCGGCCGGCCGGCATGGTCGGACAGACCTTCCCGGGGCAGCACCATGATGCAGCCGTGCATGCCCGACACGACGTGCCAGGGGATCATCGGACCGCCCGGCGCGCAGTGGTAGACGAAGGTGCCGGCCTTCGTCGCCCTGAACCGCAGGACGACCTGTTCGCCCGGGTTGACGAGGGTGAGCGATCCGCCCCCGAGGGCGCCGGTGGCGGCATGGAAGTCGATGTTGTGCTGCATCAGGTTGTTGGCATCGTTCTTCAGCGTCAGCTCGACGTAATCGTCCTGATGGACGACCATCATCGGGCCGGGGATCGAGCCGTTGTAGGTCATCGCCTGCAGCCAGGCGTCCTTGGCGACCTGCACCTCCTTCTCGATGATCGTCATCTCGAACTCGACCACGCGGGGCGCGCCGGGCGCGACCTGTTCGTGTTCGTGGACGAAGGGCGGCGGAACCAGCTCGCGCCGGATCCGCTGCAGTCCGGAGACATCGGCAGGAGGTGCGTCAGACGTGTCCGTCACCTCCTCCGCGGCGCGGGCGTGCATCGCGGTCAGAAGCACAGGCGCCGCGGCAAGGCCGGCGGCGCCGATCAGGGTGGCTCTGCGGCTGAACATGGGAGACTCCTTCCTGAGCGATTTCGCTGCGGAAGAAGTTAGGAACGGACGGCGGCACACATGTTGCGCAGGCGCAACCTCCGGCGTGGATGCCGGGCGACGGGACGGGGCCGCGGACGGTGCGGGCGGGGGCTGGTGCTGCGAGAGAGGATTGAACTCTCGACCTCTCCCTTACCAAGGGAGTGCTCTACCACTGAGCTACCGCAGCGCCGGTGCGGGGCTTAGCGCCAAGGATGCGTCGGTTCAAGGCCATTCTGGACGCTGCCGCCGCGGCGCGGTAGGAAGGCCGCCGGATGAAGAAATCCGATCCGGGCCAGGGCGGACGGCCGGACCGCCAGGACAGGCTGAAGGACGCGCTGAGGGCCAACCTCGCGCGGCGCAAGGCGCAGGCCAGGGCGCGGGCGGCGGCAAGGGCAGGGGCGCCGGACGGCAGGGCCGGCAGGAACCGGGAGCAGTAGGGCAGCATGGATTCCATCGTGGTCACGGGCGGGGCCGAGCTTCGCGGCGCAATACCGGTCGCAGGGGCCAAGAACGCCTGCCTGACGCTGATGCCGGCGACGCTCCTGACCGACGAGCCGCTGACGCTTACCAACGCGCCGCGGCTGTCGGACATCCGCACCATGTCGCAGCTCCTGCAATCGCTCGGGGCCGAGGTGTCGGTGCTGCAGGAGGGCAAGGTCATCGCCATGTCGAGCCATGACCTGCGCTCGGTGCGGGCGGACTACGACATCGTGCGCAAGATGCGGGCGTCGAACCTCGTGCTCGGGCCGCTGCTGGCCCGCGCCGGGCACGCGGTCGTCTCGCTGCCGGGGGGCTGCGCGATCGGGGCGCGGCCGATGGACATCCACATCGCCGGGCTGGAGGCCCTGGGCGCGCGGATCGACCTGCGCGACGGCTACCTTCACGCCGAGGCGCCGAAGGGCCTGAAGGGCGCGGTGATCGAGCAGCGCTTCGCCTCGGTCGGCGCGACCGAGAACGTGGTCATGGCGGCGACGCTCGCGCGGGGCACGACGGTGCTGCGCAACGCGGCGCGGGAGCCCGAGATCGTGGACTTGGTGAAGTGCCTGCGCGCGATGGGGGCGAAGATCGAGGGTGAGGGAACGGACACGATCACGGTGCAGGGCGTGGAGCGCCTGCATGGCGCGACCCATCCGGTCGTCGCCGACCGCATCGAGCTCGGCACCTACATGATCGCCCCGGCGATCGCGGGCGGAGAGGTGGAGCTGGTCGGCGGGCGGCGCGACCTTCTGCCAACCTTCTGCGAGAAGCTGGAGGAGGCAGGGGTCAGCATCACCGAGACGAATGCCGGGCTGAAGGTCACGCGCGCCAACGGCCGCGTGCGGGCGGTGGACGTGACCACCGGCGTCTTCCCCGGCTTTCCGACCGACCTGCAGGCGCAGATGATGGCGCTGATGTGCACCGCCGACGGCGTCAGCGACCTCGAGGAGACGATCTTCGAGAACCGCTTCATGCACGCGCCCGAACTGATGCGGATGGGGGCCAGGATCGAGGTCCATGGCGGGCATGCGCGGGTCACCGGCGTCGAGCGGCTGAAGGGCGCGCCGGTGATGGCGACCGACCTGCGCGCCTCGGTGAGCCTGATCCTTGCCGGGCTGGCCGCCGAGGGCGAGACGCGGGTGGCGCGGGTCTATCACCTCGACCGAGGCTACGAGCGCGTGGAGGAGAAGCTCGGCACGCTGGGCGCCCGCATCGAGCGCGTGCGGGGCGACTGAGCGATGGCGGACGCGACCTTCGAGGACGGGGATGCGCGGCCGCTCAACCTTGGCGCCGAAAGCCCCGACGACCTCGCGGTGATCGCGGCGCTGGTGCAGGATTCCGTCTTTCCGATCACCGAGATGGCGTGGAACAGGCGGCGCCGTCGGCTTGCCGTCCTGCTCAACCGCTTCCGCTGGGAGGACCGCGAGGCCGCCGAGCGGCGCGGGCGCGGCTACGAGCGGGTGCGCTCGCTCCTGACGGTGGAGGACGTGACCTCGGTCGCCTCGCAGGGGATCGACCGCAACGAGAAGGATGTCGTCCTGTCCCTGCTCGACCTGACCTGGGAGCCCGGCGCCGACGGGACCGGGGCGGTCGTCCTCACGCTGGCCGGCGACGGGGCGATCCGGGCCGCCGCCGAATGCCTGAACGTGCGGCTTCAGGACGTGACGCGCCCCTATCTCGCGCCCTCGCGGCGGGCGCCGCGGCATCCCGACTGAGGGGGGGGCGGCGCGGTGATGCGGCGCCCGGCCACCGCGGCCGCCACGGCCGGGGTCCGGCGGCTCGCCCCGGAGGATGCCGCGCTCTGGCGCGACATCCGGCTCGAGGCGCTGGCGCGCGAGCCCGCCCAGTTCGCCGAGCGCCTCGCCGACTGGGCGGACCGGCCGCTTCGGGATTTCGCCGCGCACCTCGCCGCGGTCCCGGTCTGGGCGGCGGTCGCGGGGGAGCGGGCGCTGGCGGTGGCGGCGCTGACGCCCGACAGCGGCGGCGAAGCCTGCGGCTGGATCGAGGCGGTCTATGTCCGCCCGGAGGCGCGCGGCCGGGGCCTGGGGCAGGCGGTCGTGGCCGCCGCCGAGGACGCGGCCCGCGCGCGGAGGCTTGCCGAACTGCGCCTTCAGGTCCGCGGCGCCAACGCGGCGGCGCGCGGCCTCTACCGCAAGCTCGGGTTCCGCGAGGTCGCGGGCGGGCGGGAAGGCGGCTGCGGCGGCTGCGAGGTGACGATGGCCAAGCGCCTCTGACCGGGGCGGGGCTTGAGCCGCCGCGGGGCCTTCCGTAAAGGGGGGCCGGGAAAGGGAGTGTCACCCATGCCCCAGTTCCTGACCAGCGCCGATCCCGGCTTCGAGGCGGCCTTCGCCGCCTTCCTGTCGGGGCGCCGCGAGGTCGTGCCCGACGTTGACGCGGCGGTGGCGGCGATCATCGCCGACGTGCGGGCGCGGGGCGACGCGGCCCTGATCGAACTGACGGCGCGCCACGACCGGCTGGCGCTGACGCCGGAGGGGCTGGCCTTCACCCCCGACGAGATCGACGCCGCCTGCGCCCGGGTCCCGCCCGCGGACCGGGAGGCGCTCGAACTCGCCGCCGGCCGCATCCGCGCCTATCACGAACGCCAGATGCCGCGCGACGAACGCTGGACGGACGCGGCGGGGGCAGAGCTCGGTTGGCGGTGGACGCCGGTCGCGGCGGCGGGGCTCTACGTGCCCGGCGGCACGGCAAGCTATCCGTCCTCGGTGCTGATGAACGCGATCCCGGCGCGGGTGGCGGGGGTCGGGCGGCTGGTCATCGCCTGCCCGACGCCGGAGGGCGCGGTCAATCCGCTCGTCCTTTTGGCGGCGCGGCTGGCCGGTGTGGACCGGATCTACCGCGTCGGCGGCGCCCAGGCGATCGCGGCGCTCGCCTATGGCACGGCGACGATCGCGCCGGTGGACAAGATCACCGGGCCGGGCAACGCCTGGGTCGCGGCGGCGAAGCGGCAGGTCTTCGGGCAGGTCGGCATCGACATGATCGCGGGGCCGTCCGAGGTGGTGGTGATCGCCGACGCGGACAACGACCCGGACTGGGTGGCGCTGGACCTGCTGGCGCAGGCCGAACACGACGAAAGCGCGCAGGCGGTCCTGATCACGACCGATGCGGGCTTCGGGCGGGCGGTGGCGGCGGCGGTGGCGGCGCGCCTCGCGACGCTGCCGCGGGCGGCCATCGCGGGGGCGTCCTGGCAGCGCAACGGGGCGGTGATCGTGGTGCGCTCGCCCGCCGAGGCGGCGGCGCTGGCCGACCGGCTGGCGCCCGAGCACCTCGAGATCCTGACCGCCGATCCCGATGCGGTCGCGGCACAGGTCCGCCATGCCGGGGCGATCTTCCTCGGGCCGTGGACGCCCGAGGCCATCGGCGACTATGTCGGCGGGCCGAACCACGTGCTGCCGACGGCGCGGTCGGCGCGCTTCTCCTCGGGGCTGTCCGTGATGGATTTCCTCAAGCGGACGACCATCGCCCGGATGACCCCCGCCGCGCTGGCCGCGATCGGCCCGGCGGCAGAGCGGCTGGCGGCCTCGGAAGGGCTGCACGCCCACGGGCTGAGCGTGGCGGCGCGGCTGGCGAAGGCGAACGGCTGACGGTCGGGCGAGCGGGGCGCGCCGCCCTGCCGCCCTGCCGCCCCGCCCCGTGCCCGGCCCTTGCCACCCCGCGCCCCCTCGGGCACACATCGCGCGAGGATCGCCAAGGCCGCCCCATGACCCGCATCACCCGCATCGAGATCGACGACCGGGGCCTGCCGCCCCCGACCCCCGAGATCGAGCAGGAGCGCAAGGTCGCGATCTTCGACCTTCTCGAGGAGAACGCCTTCCGGCTGACCGGAAAGCCGGGCCATCCGGCCCATCCCGGCCCCTACACGCTGGCGCTGTCGATCCGCGACGGGCGGCTCGTCTTCGACATCGGGTCGGAAACGCGCGAGCCGGTGGCCTCGTTCCACCTCTCGCTCGGCCCTTTCCGGCAGGTGGTGAAGGACTATTTCCAGATCTGCGAGAGCTATTTCGAGGCGGTCAGGCGGCTGCCGCCGAGCCAGATCGAGGCGATCGACATGGCGCGGCGCGGCATCCACAACGAGGGCGCGCGGACGCTGATGGAGCGGCTCGATGGCAAGGCCGACCTCGACATCGACACCGCGCGCCGCCTGTTCACGCTGATCTGCGTGCTGCACTGGGGATGATGGTGGCCGCTTCCGCCCCCGATTTCCCCTCGGCCGTCCTGTTCTGCTGCGACCACAATGCGGTGCGCTCGCCGATGGCCGAAGGCATGATGAAGAAGTTCTACGGCACCGCGGCCTATGTGCAGTCGGCCGGCGTGCGCAGCGACATGGAGATCGACGGCTTCGCGATCGCGGTCTGCAAGGAGATCGGGGTCGAGCTCGGCCGCCACCGCAGCCGGTCCTTCGACGAGATGACCAACTGGGGCGACGACCTGTCGCAGTTCGACCTCGTGGTGGCGCTGTCGCCGGCAAGCCAGCGGCGGGCGCTGGAGCTCACCCGGTTCTACCATCTCAGGGTCGAATACTGGCCGATCCTCGACCCGACCGGAATCGGCGAGAGCCGCGAGGCCCGGCTGCAGGCCTATCGCCTGGCACGCGACCAGATCCGCGACCGGATGATCGCGCGATTCGGCCCGCCCACGGCGGAGTGATGCCGCAGGAACGGTCCGGCCATCTGCGCTGCGGCGCGGCAAGCGCATGTCCCGCGACAACAATCCGTCAGGCGCCAGCAGACCGTTTCGCGTGTCCGCGATCAGTGGTTGCGTGTGGCGCCGGCGGCCCTAGATTGGCACCGGGTGGAAGGCAGGCGGAACTTGTCCGGGCATAAGGGTGCATCCGGTTGACGGAGGGTAGTGAGAGTGCGGCCAGGCGAGCGGGGCCTGCGGTGGGCGGCCCCCGGGGCAGGGCCGCGCCGGCCACGCGCGCGGGAACGTCGCCCGCCGGGCACAAACCGCTTGCGGCAGGCGGGACGGCGGCCGCACGGGCTGCCGAGGTGAGGGACGCGCCCCCGCTCTACGGCCCGGTCGTGCCGATTCCGGAGGGCGTCAGCCTGGCCTCGATGTTCGCCGAGCGCGTGCGTTCCGACGGCGACCGTCCGGCGCTGCTGCATTCGGGCGCGCATGTCACCTATGCCGATCTCGACCTGCGCGCGGAGGCGATCGCGCAGGCGCTGGAGCGGCAGGGAATCGGCCCCGGCGACATCGTCGGCGTCTGCCTGGCGCGCTGCCCGCGCCTGATCTCGGCGCTTCTGGGGGTGATCCGCACCGGCGCGGCCTATGTGCCGCTCGATCCGACCAATCCCGCCGAGCGGTTGCGTCACATCGTCGCGGACAGCGGCGTGGAGGTGATTCTCTCGACGGCCGAGCTGGGGTCGCAGTTCGGCTTCGAGGGCGTCCTCGACGTGGGCGGGATCGAGCCCGTCACCGCGGTCGCCGCGCGCCCGCCAGTCGATCCGCGCTCGCCGCTCTATGTCACCTACACCTCGGGCTCGACCGGAAGGCCCAAGGGCGTGGTCGGCACCCATCGCGCCACCGTCAACCGCCTGAACTGGATGTACCGGACCTTCCCGTTCCGTCCCGGCGAGGTGATGTGCCACAAGACGCCGATCTCGTTCGTGGACAGCGTGTGGGAGATGTTCGGCCCCCTGATGGCCGGGGTGCCGCTGGTCATCGTCGATCCCGAGGAACTGAACGACCCGGCGCGGATGATGGCGACGCTCGGCCGGAACGGGGTGACGCGGCTGCTCGCGGTGCCCTCGCTCCTGCGCACGATCCTCGACGCGGAGGTCGACATCCCGACGGTCGCGCCGAAGATCTGGCTGGTCTCGGTCAGCGGCGAGGCGCTGCCCGCCGATCTTGCGCGGCGCTTCCTCGCCGCCGCCCCCGGCGTCGGGCTGATGAACATCTACGGCTCCTCCGAGGTGGCCGCCGATGTCACCTACGAGCTGGTCGAGTCCGTCGAGGGCGACGAGGTGCCGATCGGAAGGGCGCTCGACAACGTCCGGCTCTACATCCTCGACGAGGCCCTCAATCCGGTGCCCGAGGGCGAGACCGGCCAGCTTTACGTCGGCGGCGAGGTGCTGGCGGCGGGCTATCACCGCCGGCCCGACCTGACCGCGGAGCGGTTCCTGCCCGATCCGTTCAACGCGAGGCCGGGCGCCCGGATGTTCCGGACCGGCGATCTTGCCGCGGCGCTGCCGGACGGGCGGCTCCTGTTCCGCGGCCGTGCCGACAACCAGGTGAAGGTCCGCGGGCACCGGGTCGAACTGAACGAGGTCGAACGCGCGCTGGCCGGTGTGCCGCAGGTGCGCGAGGCGGCGGTCGCCTTCCGCCGCGACGCCGAGGGCGAGGGGCACCTCGCCGGATTCGTCGTGCCCGAGGAGGGCGCGGCGGTGGAGCCCGCGGCGCTGCGCGAACGGCTGGCGGCGCACCTGCCCGACTACATGCTGCCGGACTGGATCGAGGTCCTGCCGGCCCTGCCGCTGAACCCGAACGGCAAGCTCGACCGGCCGGCCCTGGCGGCGCGGCCGCGGCCCGAACCGACCGGCCGGATGACGGACCCGACGACGACGACCGAGGCCGAGATGCTGGGCATCTGGCTCGACGTGCTGGGCCTGCCGCGGATCGGCATCCACGACAACTTCTTCGACCTCGGCGGCAACTCGCTGATCGCCGTGAGGTTGTTCACCCGCATCCGGAAGACGTTCGGGCTTGAAAGCCCGATCGCCGTTCTCATGCAGCAACCCACCGTCGCCGGGCTGTCGGCCTTCGTGGACCGCGAGCTGGCGGCGCCCTCGGTGGCGCAGCGGCTGGCCCGCAAGGCGACGGCGCCCTGGGACACCACGACCCTGATCCACAGCGGCCCGCCCGGAAGCGACGCGCTTGCCTTCTTCGTCGCGGGCGGCGTCGGCGGCAATGTCAACAACCTCTACCACCTCGGGCGCCTGATCGGGCGGGCGCGCCCGGTGATCGGGCTGCAGACGCGCGGGGTGATGGGCCATGCGCCGCTGCCCACGATCGAGGCGATGGCCGCCGATCACATCGACTGGATCCGGAAGCGGCAGCCGCACGGCCCCTACCTGATCGGCGGCTATTCGGGTGGGGCCTTCACCGCGCTCGAGATCGCCCGCCAGCTCGAGGCGGCGGGCGAGACGGTCGCCCATCTGGTCGTGCTCGATGCCTTTGCCCCCGGCGTTACCGGCCACGGGGCCGGCCGTCCGACGGGCGCGGCACGCATCACCTACGAGATCGACCTGCTGCGCAGGCAGGGCCTGTTGCATTTCGGGGAACGCCTGTCGGGCTTCCTGCGCCGGACGGTCGCGCGCGGACCCGTCCTGGAGCTGATCCGCCCCTTCTGGCCGGCGATGTCGATGCAGCTGCGCTCCGAAAGGGACTGGCTGAAGGCGGCGGCAGGCTATGAGGGCGGCCCGATCCGGGCGCCCGTCCTGGTGATGCGGGGCGAGCCGGCCGACGATCGGCTGGCCGAGATGCATCGGCACTATCCGCTCCTCGGCTGGGACCAGCTGACCGACCCTGCCGGGGTCACGGTCGTGGATGTCAGGGGCGACCACCTGCGCATGATCGAGGGCGAAGGGGCGGTCATGATCGCCGAGGCGATCGAACGGGTCTTGAAGGGCTGAGCGGACGCGCCGCCCCGCCCCTGCCGATCCCGCCCGCAGGCCGCGCCCGCCGTGCGCCTGCCGCGCGTCTCAGGCGAGGTAGCGGCCGAACCAGGCCAGCGTGCGGTCCCAGGCCAGCGTCGCGGCCGCCGCGTCGTAGCGCGGCGTGGTGTCGTTGTGGAACCCGTGGTTCACGCCGGGGTAGATATGGGCTTCGTAGACCTTGCCGTTGTCGCGCAGCGCCGCCTCGTAGGCGGGCCAGCCCTCGTTGATGCGGGTGTCGAGTTCGGCATAGTGAAGCTGCAGCGGCGCCCGGATCTTCGGCACGTCCCCTGCCGCGGCCTGGCGGCCGTAGAAGGGCACCGCGGCGGCGAGTTCGGGAAAGGCCACGGCCGCCGCGTTGCAGACGCCGCCGCCGTAGCAGAAGCCGACGATGCCGACCTTTCCGGTCGAGCCGGGATCGGCGAGCATCGCCTGCACCGCCGCGAAGAAGTCGTTCATCAGCTTCGCCGGATCGACCTGCGACTGCAGTTCCCGCCCCTGTTCGTCATTGCCGGGATAGCCGCCGACGCTGGACAGCCCGTCGGGGGCAAAGGCCATATAGCCGGCCTTGCCGAGCCGCCGGGCGACATCCTCGATATAGGGGTTGAGGCCGCGGTTCTCGTGCACCACGACGACCGCGGGCAGCCGCCCCTCCGCCCCCGCCGGGCGGACCTTGAGGGCGTTCACGGTACCGTTGCCGTCCGGCGAGGCGTAGGTGACGCGCTCGGCGGCGATGGCCGGATCGTCCGGCGCGACCTGCTGGGCAAGCGCGTAGTCCGGGCTGAGGAGGTCGAGCACCGCCAGCGCGGTCAGGCCGCCGGCCACGTACTTTCCGGCCCTGTCGAGGAATTCGCGCTTGGTGATGCTGCCATGCGCGTAGTGGTCGTAAAGCTCCAGCAGCGCCGGGTGGAAATCCTTGGCGGTCATGCGGGCCATCGTGGTCCTCCCTGAGACACATGGGGGCGACCCTAGGGCACGGCCCTCCCCCTTGCCCCTCACAAGACCGAGACCGGGGCGGGTCCCCCGCGCGCGGGCGGATTTCCGCCTTCACCCCGCGGGGGAGACGCGGTGCCTGCAAGGGGGGAGGGGCGCTGCCGACGGCCCTGCGGGCGGGCGTTGCGGCGCGTCCCCACCGCCGGCCCACTACATGTCGGAACCGAACTGACCCCTACCCAAAGAATTGGGGCGGCGCTATGGTCTTGTGGACCGAACCGACCGGGCCACGAGGGGAAGGGCATGCGCTGTCCGTTTTGCGGAAATGTCGATACGCAGGTCAAGGATTCGCGTCCCGCAGAGGACCATGTGGCGATCCGCCGCAGGCGATTCTGCCCGGCCTGCGGCGGGCGGTTCACGACCTACGAGCGCGTCCAGCTGCGCGATCTTGTGGTGATCAAGTCCTCCGGGCGGCGCGAGGACTTCGACCGGTCCAAGCTGGAGCGGTCGATCCGCATCGCGATGCAGAAGCGCCCGATCGAGCCGGAGCGGATCGACCAGATGATCAGCGGCATCGTCCGCCGGCTGGAAAGCATGGGCGAGACCGACATCCCGTCCAAGGTGATCGGCGAGATCGTGATGGAAAGCCTGGCCCGGATCGACACCGTCGCCTATGTGCGCTTCGCCAGCGTGTACAAGAACTTCCAGGCCGCCGACGACTTCGACAAGTTCGTTTCCGAACTGCGGCCGCAGGGCGCCGAGGCGGAGTGACCGCCGAAACCGACCGCCGCCACATGGCCCACGCGCTGACGCTGGCGCGGCGCGGGCTGGGGCAGGTCTGGCCCAATCCGGCGGTCGGCTGCGTCATCGTCGCGGAGGGGCGCGTCGTCGGGCGGGGACACACGCAGGCGGGCGGGCGGCCCCATGCCGAAAGGGTAGCTCTCGACATGGCGGGCGCGGCCGCGCGCGGGGCCACGGCCTATGTCAGCCTGGAGCCCTGCGCCCATCACGGGCAGACGCCGCCCTGCGCCGGGGCGCTGGCGGCGGCGGGCGTCGCGCGCGTCGTGACCGCGCTGGAGGACCCCGACCCGCGCGTCGCGGGGCGCGGGCACGCGATGCTGCGCGCGGCCGGGATCGCGGTGACGACCGGCGTGCTCGAGGCCGAGGCACGGGACCTTCAGCGCGGGTTCCTGACCCGCATCGCCGCCGGCAGGCCGATGGTGACGCTGAAGCTGGCCCTGAGCCTCGACGGGCGGATCGCCACCCGCACCGGCGAAAGCCGCTGGATCACCGGGCCGGCGGCGCGGCGGGCGGTGCACCTGCTGCGCGCGACCCATGACGCGGTGCTGATCGGCGGGGCGACGGCGCGCGGCGACGACCCGCTGCTGACCGTCCGCGATCTCGGCATCGCCCGCCAGCCGGTGCGGATCGTCGCCTCCGCGGCGCTCGACCTGCCGGCCGGCGGGGCGCTGGCGCGTTCGGCCCGCGCGGCGCCGCTCTGGCTTGTCCATGCCCCCGGCGCGCCGGCCTCGCCCTGGCGCGACCTCGGCGCCGAGACGATCGAGGTCGCGGCCGGCCCGCAGGGCCTCGACCTTCCGGCGATGCTGGCGGCGCTGGGCGGGCGCGGCCTGACGCGCGTGCTCTGCGAAGGCGGCGGCCGCCTTGCCGCCGGCCTTCTCGCCGCGGGCGCGGTGGACGAGATCGTCGCCTTCAGCGCCGGCCTCGCGCTCGGCGCGGAGGCAAGGCCCGGCCTCGGCCCCCTCGGGCTCGACCGGCTTGCCGCGGCGCCGCGCTTCGCCCTTGCCGAAACCCGCGTCCTCGGCCCCGACCTGATGCACCGCTGGCTGCCGGCCTGAGGCCGCGCAGCCGCTTCCCCGCGAAATCCCGTCCGGGGCCTCAGCGCCAGAGCCAGCTCTGCCCGGCGAAGGCCCCCTGGAGCCGCGACAGCCAGCGGTTCGGCCGCCCCGGCCGCGGAATGTCGCGCCGGGCCAGCCGGTCCACCACGACCTCGGCGGGGCAGATCAGCCCGGAGACCGGATCGACATAGCGCGGGTAGGCGATCAGGGCGGCATAGACGAGCGCGGCGAGCGTCGGCCGGGCGGTCCGGCGCGCCGGCTGCGGGGCGAGGTCGCGCGTCAGCCCCCAGCCCGAATACCACGGCACGCCGAGGGTGACGACCTTGCGGCCCCGGATCAGCGCCTCGAAGCCGAGGCCCGAGGTGATCGTCCAGACCTCGTCCACCGCCTCGATCAGCTGGGCGGGATTGGCGCCCCGCAGCACCAGGTCCGCGGCGTCGCGGGCCGCATCCTCCTCGAGCGAGCCGGGGCGGAGGCCGGCCTCGACATCGGGATGCGGCTTGTAGAGGATCACCGCATCAGGGTTCTCGCGCCGCACCCGGGCGAGCGCGGCGAGGTTCGTGCGTTCGGCGGCCGCGCCGTGGCGGACCGAGGCATCGTCCTCGACCTGTCCGGGCACGAGGATGCGCCGGCCCTTCGGCAGGTCGGGCAGGAGCGTTGCCTCGGGCGTGTACTTGGTCAGGCCCGAACGCACGATGCGCGCGATCAGCCGCTCGGCGCGGGCGGCGGCCCAGGGCGGGCAGGGCGCCGCGATCAGCCGTTCGAGGCGGCTTTCGCGCGCCGGATCGAAGTAGATGCCGAGGTCGTCGGCGACCAGCGACAGCGGCGGAACAAGACTGGCGCCGAGCCCGCGCGAGCGCAGGAACCCGTCCTCGACCCGGCGCAGGCGGATGCCTTCCAGCACCGGGGCGGAGCCGGCGGGGTCGTCGCCCCAGACGAGAAGGTCGCGGCGTTCCGCCTCGGCCCGGCGCAGCCCGCGCGACAGGTCCCCGGCAAAGACGAGCGGCCGTTCGGTGCCGAAGGCGCGCGCCAGATGCGGCCGCTTCCACGCCCGCATCCCGACGGCGACATGCCCCGCGCGGTCGGCCCGGAAGGCCATCACCTGCGCCTCGAGCCAGTCGAGGGCGTCCTCGAAGCTGCACAGATGGTCCCGGCAGGGGTCGTACCAGGTCGGCGCGAGGATCATCGCGGCGGCGAAGAGCTGCGGGCGGGTCAGCCGGCGCTGCCGGCGCGGGACGGGGTTCTCGTCCGCGCTCAGGCCCCATCCGGCATAGAACGGCTGGCCGAAGACGCGCGGCCGGTGGCCGGCGAGGATCGCCTCGAAGCCGAGCTGCGAGGAGACCGTGTAGACGGCGACCGCGCCCTCGAGCAGCGCCCAGGGCGAGACCGGGTCGCGGCAGACGCTGATGGCGCCGTGGTCGTGGCCGTCGCCGTAGTAGCCGGGGCGCCGGCCCGCCACCGTCTCGGGATGCGCCTTGATGACGATCCGCGCGCCCGGGTTCTCCTCCTGCGCGCGGACGAGCATCTCGCGGAAGGTCGCCTCGGTCGCGCCGCAGGCGGTCACCGAGGCATCGCCCTTCGTCTGGTCGATCACCAGCACATAGCCGGCCGGCGGCGGGGCGAGCGCCGGATCGTGCAGGTTGTATTTCGACAGGTGCGCGGCCTTCAGCCGCTCGATCCCGTCGCGGGCGCGGGCGAGGACGGCGCTGTCGTCGAGCGGGTCGCGGGCCAGGATGGTTTCGAGGTCGGAGGGATGCGAGGGGTCGAAATGCACGCCGCGGCCGTCGATCATCAGGCCGAGCGGCGGGCCGCCGGCCTCGCGCCCCGGCCGGATCGAGCGCAGGAAGGCATCCTCGACCCGGATCACCTGCGCCGAGGTCCAGGCCGCCACCGCCTCGCCGCGCGGGGCGGTCGGGCTCTGGCCCCAGACCCCGACCAGCCCGTCCTTCGGCGGCACGCCGACCTTCAGGTCGTAGCCGGCGAGTGTCAGGATGCGGCGCACCCGCGCTTCGGTCAGGAAGCCGCCCGAGAAGACATGAAGCGGACGGCGCGCCCCGGCAGCCGCGGCGGCGCCGTCCGCGAGGGTCACAAGTTGCTCCCCGCGGTTGCCAGGGTCTGGCCGGAATCGATCGTCCCGACCAGGGCCGACAGCGTCTTCTGCCACTGCACGAAGGGGGCCTCGGTCACATAGACCGTGTCCTCGTCGCGGATCACGAAGTCGCGGGCGAGGAACAGGCCGTCCGGCGTCGTCAGGTCGAGGACATAGACGATCTTCTGCTCGCCCTGGATGTCGCTGCGCCCGAGCACGGCGCGGGCGACGTCCTCGCGCTCGTTGCGCAGGATGAAGACGCCGGTCGGGTCGGCGAGGTTGGAATTGAGCCCGCCGACCTGCGCCAGCGCCTCGAGCGCGGTCAGCGTCTGCGACCTGAACTGCACGCGGCTCTGGCCGGTGGCGCCGAGCGCGATGAACTCGCGCTGGTCCTCCTCGACCAGGATCACGTCGCCCGGCCGCAGGGCGATGTCCTGCTCGGGGTTGTCGTAGAGGTCCTTGAGCCAGATGCGCCCGGTCTTGTTGCCGCGGGTGACGGTGATCTGGGTGACGTCGGGCGCGATCGTCACGCCGCCCGCCCGCGCCAGCATCGCCGACAGGGTCCGGGTCGGCCGCTCGATGGCGAAGACGCCCTGCGCGCCGGTATTGCCGAGGACGGTGACGGTCGCCCCGTCGCCGGCCAGCCGCGTCACCGTGACCTGCGGGTCGGGCGTCTGGCCTTCGAGCTTGCGGGTGATGATCTGGCGCAGCGCCTCGGGGCTGTTGCCGGCGGCGAGGATGCGGCCGGCATAGGGAACGAAGATGAAGCCCGCGCCGTCCACCTGCACCTCGGTCAGCGAGGTCGCGTTCGCGCCGGGCGGGGTGAGCAGCCCGTCATCGACGTTCTCCCAGATCGTCAGGCCCAGCTTGTCGCCGGGCCGGATGTCGTCGGACCCGACCAGCCCGGCATTCCGGAACTCGCGCGAGAAGCCGAGCGGCGGGGTATAGGCGGCGGCGCGGACCACGGCCGGGGTGACGGGCACGACATGGCTGCCGACGCCCTCCACCTTGCCGGCGGCGAGGATCTCGCTCTTGTTCGGACCCGAACGGGGAAGCGCGCAGGCTGCGAGTGCCGCAACCGCAGCAAGAAGGACCAGGGCGCGGCCCCGGCCTTTCGCGTAACCGATCACTGCTCCGGGCTCCTCTTCGCGGGAACTGCCTCAGGAATTCAACCGGAACGCTACCCAATCGCCGCCGCGATTGCCAGCGATGTCAGCGCACGAGCGCCAACTGTTGCCGCGGCGTCGCTGTGCCGAGGGACAGCGCGTCGTAGGGGTCCTCGGGCGCCAGCATCAGGTCGGCGACCTGGCGCAGCAGGCGCCGGCGGCCCGCGGCCGAGTAGAAGCCTCCGGGAACCTGCGAGGTCTCCAGGAGGTAGGACCGGAAGTCGAGATACATGCGGGCGTCGGGCCGGTCGGGGCGGGCGAAGAACTCGGCCAGCGGCTGATCCGACACGAGTCCGGGCCGGGCATAGACGGCGCGGCCGAGGGCCCGGACCGGAATCCCGCGCCACAGCGCCTGGTGGGCGGCCGTCGAGTTGACGGTGACCGCGCTGCGGGCCTGGGCGAGCAGTGCCGCCAGCTTGCCGCCGCGCAGGACATGCACGCGGTCCGCGATCCCGTGCGCGCGCGCGGCGGCGCGGATGACGCGGACGACATCGGCGCGCCCGTCCTCGAGCGGGTGGGTCTTGAAGACGAGGTGGTGGTGCGGCGGCGCCCCCCGGGCGAAGGCGTCGAGGCAGAGGGTCACGAACTCGGTCTGCGAGCGGAAGGCGGAATGGGCGCGGAAGCTCGCGTCGTGTTCGAGCTGCATCAGCACGAGGTGATAGGGAAACTGCCCCGACCGGACCCGTCGCGTCGCGATCATCCGGTCGGCCGCGTGCAGGGGCATCAGCAGCAGCCGGCGCAGGTAGAGCCGGAACTCCTGCGCCACCGTCAGGTCGCGGTGCGGGCGGAAGCCGGGATAGCCGCGGTTGCGCAGCGCGACGTGGAAATGGTAGCGCGCGCCCCAGGCGATGTGGTGGCGCATGTCGCCCCAGCGGGCGGGGGCCTCGGCGGTCACGGTGGCCGAGCGCGCAAGCGCGGCGCGCATCTCGGCGAGCGACATGTCCATCAGCCGCGAATGGCCGTTGGTGCCGCCGCGTTCGTAGGTGATCCACCACGGGCGCAGGTAGCCCTCTTCGAAGACATGCGCAGTCAGACCGGAGGCGCGCGCCTGGCGCACGGCCTCGGCATGGATCGGGCGCGTGTCGCCGTAGAGGACGATGTCGGTGATCCGCTTGGCGGCGATCTCGGCGGCAAGGAAGGCCGGCCAGTCCGCCGGGTCGCCGCGGAAGGCGAGATAGCCGGGGCGCCGTCCCCACATCGCCTCGTCGCCGGCATTGACGCCGATCCGCCAGACCTCGGCGCCGGTCAGCCGCAGCATGTCGGCAAGCTGGCCGAAGAAGGGTCCGTGCGGGCCCTGAAGCATCAGGAAGCGCCGGTCCGCGGCCGGTCTCGTGGCTGTCGGCATCGCTGCTCCGTCCGGCTGTTGACCGCCGGGCCGCGGCAGGATGCGGCAGGGGCGCGGGCCGGAAAAGACCTTCCGGCGCCCTCCGGCCAGGTTTCCCGGCGCCTATGGCAGGGCGGAGACAGGGCCGGCCCTTGCGGGCGGGCGGGGTTTCGGCCACGTTCGCGGGCGTCCGGCGACAGGGTGGAGCGGAGCGCAGGGGGCAGGCATGTTCACCGGGATCGTCACCGACATCGGCGAGGTCATGCAGGTCCGGCACGAGGGCGACCTGCGGGCGCGGATCGCCACCGCCTATGACGTGGCGGGGCTGGCGCTGGGCGCCTCGGTCGCCTGCGACGGCGTCTGCCTGACCGTGGTCGCAACCGGGACCGACCCGCGCGGCTGGTTCGAGGTGCAGGTCTCGGCGGAGACGCTGGCGCGGACGAACATCGGCCCGCAGGGCTGGGTGCCGGGGCGGCGGATCAACCTCGAGCGCGCGCTGCGGGTGGGCGACGAACTGGGCGGGCACATCGTCTCCGGCCATGTCGATGGCGTGGCCGAGATCATCGCGATGGCGCCCGAGGGGGCGAGCCTGCGCTTCAGCCTGCGCGCGCCGGAGTCGCTGGCGATGTTCATCGCGCCGAAGGGCTCTGTGGCGCTGAACGGGACCTCGCTGACGGTGAACGAGGTCGCGGGCGCCACCTTCGGCGTCAACATCATCCCGCATACGCAGGCGGTGACGACCTGGGGTCAGGCGCGGCCGGGCGACCGCGTCAACCTCGAGGTGGACACGCTCGCCCGCTATGTCGCGCGGCTGCGGGAGTGGGGGGCATGATCGGCCACAACCGCGGGCCGTCGGCCGCGCCCGGCGCGGCGTGGCGGCGGCACTGCTGGGCGCAGGCGCGGGCGGACCTGCTGCCGGTGCTGCCGGTCGAGGTGGTGCGGCTGCGGGTGCGGCGGGCGGCGGAGATCGGGCTCGACTACCGGACCTATGCCGGGGTTCGCGCGACGACCGGGCGCGACCTGGTGGCCTTCCTGTTCTCGGCCGCCGCGCTGGTGGTGCTGCGCCCCGGCGGGGCGGTGCCGGAGGCGCGGGCGGCGCGGGTCGGCGGGCTGGCCGGGATCGGGACGCTGGTGGCGGCGTCCGAGGCCGGACGGATCGCGGCGCGGCTGGCGGCGGCGGGCGCGCGGGTGGACGCGGCCGGGCCGGGGCCGGAACCCTGGGCGGGCTGGCGGGCGACGCGGGAGCGGCTGCTTGCGCTGGCCGGGCGGCACCCGCCGGACGGGATCCTGGTGATCGGGGCGGCGCCCTGGGAGAGGGAGTGGCCGGCGGCCGCGCGGCTGGCCGGTTTCCTGCCGGCGGAGCGGTTCTTCGCGGCGGGCTGAGGGGCGGCGGGGGAGGTGTCCCACGGTGGGACACCCTGTCCGTGCCAACGAAATCAACGGCTTATTCCGGCGTTAACGGGTGGTTCAGGAAACGGACACGGTTCGTTCCGGGCCGATTTCCCCCGTCGCGCAACGACGGGACGCGCCCGCCCGCCCCCAAGGCGGGCGCGTTCCGCGCCGCCTCGGCCGGGCGCGCCCATTAAGGCGCAAGGGATGGTGCCCCGATGTTCCTGAGTCATTGCCGAAGTGATGAAGCCAGCCGGAGGGTTCCCCCCGTCGCGCAGCGACGGGACGCGCCCGCCCGCCCCCCGGGCGGGCGCGTTCCGCACCCGCCTCGGCCGGGCGCGTCCGTCGCCGGAAAGCGTGAGGGGGCGGCGCGTGCGTAGGGCTTTCAGGGAACTGCGCCGGGCGG